>SMVA01336842.1_pt1 | contig 38338 bp, 33 predicted proteins | sample 2456451 | NCBI WGS metagenome assembly SMVA01 (sample SAMN11095933, study PRJNA526329) | marine sediment metagenome | biome: Marine sediment; feature: Surficial sediment; material: Deep marine sediment; isolation source: Hadal surficial sediment | place: Pacific Ocean | collected 2014-05 | depth...
CCAGTCGCCCGACGATACCGCGGATCAGTTGCCGTACGGCGTCCGCGGTGAATCGTCCCAGCCCGATGCCGACGATGATTCCGCCAACGTCTACGAAAATATCCTTGAATTCCGCGCTGCGGTCCGGCTCAAGACTCTGCACCAGCTCGAGAAATACACCGTAGGCCAGCATCCAGGCGAACGTCTGCCAGAGCGCCTTGTCGGCGTACGCCAGCATCAGCGCAAAAGTCAAATAAATGAATGCTGCCGCATGCAGTAACACATCGCTGAATCTGAATATCGGATCTGGTGGACTCGGCGCCAAAGCAAGATAAGTGCACGCCAGCAATGGCAACCAGAATCCGCTCAACAGGATCAGACGTATGACAGACATGCTAACGGCGTTGTGATGATTCGTGGACAAAGTCGACGAGTGCTTTGACGTTGTCCACGGGAGTTTCTGGAATAATGCCGTGCCCCAGGTTGAATATATGGCCCGGCCGACACGCAGCCTGATTCAATACGTCCTGCGCCTGCGTGTGTATCGTCGAGCGATCCGCGCACAGCACAATGGGATCCAGGTTACCCTGCACCGCTTGCACCCCGAGTCTGCGCCAGGTATCGCCGAGCGGCACCCGCCAGTCGAGCGCCATCACATCAGGCGCGCAGGTCATCGTGGCGTCCAGCAGGTGACCGTTGCCGGTGCCGAAGTAGATCAATGGAACTTTGCCTTTGAGGTTGCCGATGAGTTTATTCAGATGCGGTTGCACATAGCGGACAAAGTCATCCAGGGAGAGGCAGCCCACCCAGGTATCGAATAGCTGAACCGCATCGACACCACTGGCGATTTGCAGTTCGAGATAGCTGGTGACCTGGGAGACGAGTTTATCCAGCAGCTCATGCCACACGTCTGGCGATTCGTACATCAATTTTTTGACGAACACGTAGTTACGCGAGCCCTTGCCTTCGATTGCATAAGAGGCAAGTGTGAAAGGTGCCCCCGCAAATCCGATGAGTGCGATGTTGCCGGGCAGCGCGGAAAGAACGTTCTTAACCGTGTCGGCGATGTACGGCGTTGCTTCTTCGGCGGGCGCAACACGAAGTGCGGTGACATCCGCTGCTGTGCGCACCGGATTGTGAAACACAGGCCCTGCTCCCGGGACGTATTCGAGATCCAGACCCATGGGCTCCATAATGGGTAACAGGTCTGCAAACATGATCGCTGCATCCACTCCCAGAATACGCTGAGCATCCAGGGTGGCCTGGGCAGCTCGCTCAGGATCCTTGAAGAACTCGAGGCTCGGGGAGTCGCCCTTGACCGTGTGATATTCTGGCATATAGCGTCCAGCCTGCCGGTTCAGCCAGATGGGCGTGTAGTCGGTTGCCTCTCCGGCACAGGCTTTCAGAAATATCTTTTCCATGGAACGCACCCGGTACACCCGGGGTAAATTCAGTAGGCGCGCACCTTAGCAGACACGGCACTGACCACCAAGGGATACGCCTTTACCATGCCAAATCCCTTGATGAACAAGCTCTGGCAGGCCCCCAGAGTAATACCGCAGCTCGGTTCAATGCAGGTCTGCTTTCTGCCATCAAGCAATGCGGCGGTCGTATCACAAACCAACGCCCCAGCCACTTGCGCCTCCTGCTGCAAACGACTGGCGAGATTCACCGGCGTGCCGATCACCGTGTAGTCGAGACGACGCGAACCACCCCAGTCGCCGATCGCGCAATAACCACTGGCAACACCGGCCCGCGTGTGCAGGTTCACCAGCAACCCACGATCACGCCATCTCTCTGTCAGCACTGCAAGCATGGGCTCAAGCTTGCCGCACATGGCCAGACAAGCGCGCGCACTTTCTCGACGATCCTGCGTTTCCGGAAAATAGACCAGAACTCCGTCGCCGAGAAGTTTGCTCAAAACTCCCTGTTGCGAATCGACCAGCTCCGCGACGGCCGCTAGGTAGTCATCGAGAATATCGACGATCTCCTCGGCCGGCCGGGTCTGTACGAGTTCGGTAAAACCAACCACATCGATGAAAACAACGCTCACCCACTGATGTCGCGGTGCATGTCGTACGGCTGGCGAATGCTCGATCAACCGGATGAGTGGTTGCGGAAGATAGCGGCCGAGACGAGCGTTGAACCGCGCAAGATTCAACGATTGACCTACGGCTCGCAGGCGACTTGCATGCAGGCGTTGGGCTTGACGAAAACTCTCCATGGCAATACCGAGCATGAATGCATACAACAACACCACACTGGATCCCGTGACCAGCGGTGAGGCAGGAGGCAGTCGGGCGGGGTGCACACCGCCGACACTGAACACTCCAAGACACAGCGCCACAGTACCCGGCAGCAGAAACCCCAAGCCGCCCTGGGCACCGGCTCCGACCAGCAGCATGAGACCAACACTGGCCATCGGCCATAACGGGAAGGCGCACCAGGCCATGAGCAGACCCAGCACCAGGCATTCGAACACGTGTGTTCCCAGGGCAATCCAGGGCGAATCGAGTAGCTTTCGCTGGAGGAGTTCGATACAGATCAGCCAGACAACCGCAAATCCTGCCAGGATCCAGTATGCGTTGGCTGCGCCTGCTTCAAAGGCGAGCAGGAGTGACAGCAGCAGAAGTCCGGCATAACCAAAATAGCGGAAGGGACGCGCCCGCGCCCCGGGGTTGCGTAGATCCATGCTGCGTAATGTCGCAGGTGCGCGAACTCAGAACAGCGCCGATTTACACCTTTATCTGTAGGACGCTCGCCTGAATTACTTCAAACGTCGCGACCGAGCGCCGGGTCGAGATCTGCCGCGTAGTCCACACCCGCGAAACCGAAGCCGAACAGCTTGAGAAAGTCTTCGCGAAATCCCTCGAGATCGCCGAGTTCCGGCAGATTGTCCGTCGTGACCAGCGGCCAGCGGCGTTTGACTTCATCCTGGATGGCGGCGCCGAGTTCAATATCATCCAATCGAAGCCGACCATCGTCATCGAGATTCGGCTGCACGCCGCTGGCCAACTGGGTCGCGAAAAGTCGGTAGACGTGGTCGATGCACGCTTCATGCACGCCCTGTTCCTTCATCACCGCGAACAACAATGATGCATACAGCGGCACCACCGGAATTGCGCTGGAAGCCTGGCTGACGATCGCCTTGAGGGACGCAACTTTCGCCTCCCCGGACACGCCCGCCAATTTTTCGGTCATTGTTCGAGCGGCGCGATCCAGATCCTCCTTGGCCTTGCCAAGCGTGGCGTGCCGATAGATCGGCCAGGTCAACTCGCTGCCGATGTAGGTGAATGCGAGGGTGCGAAATCCATCGGCGAGAAGGTCCGCTTCGAGCAAGGCATCGATCCAGAACTCCCAGTCTTCGCCGCCCATCACGGCAACTGTCGCGGCAAGTTCTTCGGCTGTGGCAGGCTCCAGGTGCACTTCATGGACCTCGCCTTTCGCGACGTTGAGAGTTTTGATGTGCACGGCATCGCCGAGTGGCTTGATCGCCGAGCGGTGCAATTCGCCTGTGCGCGGATGCTGCCTGACCGGAGAAGCAAGTGAGTAGATCAGCAGATCGAGCCGTCCCATGTCGTCCCTGATGCGCTCAACGACACGGGACCTCATCTCATCGGAGTAGGCATCACCATCGAGTGTTTTCGCATAGAGACCTGCAGCGGCTGCTGCTTCTTCGAAGGCGAGGTTGTTGTACCAGCCGGCTGTTGCCGTTTTCTTTGCGGTGGGTTGTTTTTCAAATGAAACACCCAGAGTTGCCGCACCACAGCCAAACGCCGCGTTGATTCTCGAGGCCAGGCCGTATCCACCCGAGCACCCAAGCACCAGGGTATTGCCAATCGTGCTATCGATCGCGCCCTGGCTCCTGACACATTCGATCTGCGAATTGACGTTGGCGGCACAGCCCACGGGATGCGCAGTCGTGCAGATGAACCCGCGGATTCTCGGTTTTATGATCATGCAACAGTTTCTGGCTGGGCTAACGAGGGCGCAATCATACCTTGCGCTACTGCCCACCGCATGGCGCCCTCGATGTCGATCACCCGGGGGCCGTCGCGGCGAATTTCGACGCTCAGCCCATGCTTCTGCCCCAGCTTATGATCGCGGTCGCCATCGAGCGCAAGCACTCCCGGCCCGTGAAAAGGCACAGCAACGCCGAAGGGAATTCGAGTCAGGCTCTTTACGGACACCTGGCGGAAGAGGCCCGGTGCCAGAGGTGCCGCAAAACGGATGCTCGACGGCGCATCCCCCAACTCCACGAGTATTCCGTAGTCGTCCGCCGCACTGACCTCTTCGATCAACCCGCCGATCGGCGACATACCGATCGCCGTGGGATCTGCCCGGGTCAGCAGTAGACGATCGATGCGGGACGGATCGTAAGGCAGCAGGTTGCCGACATGATCGCGTCGCAACAAAACCGCATCGATCAGTCCGACGTCGGGGGTTGGATGGGCCTTTTCGCTCAGCCGCTGACCGCTGACATGCAGTACCTTCACCCGCTGCCGCAGCGACGCCTCGGTCAGGCAACCTCGCGCCTGCAGGGCCGCCACCATGCCGGCAATTGTCGGCTCTGCAAGGACCGGAAACACATTGTTCGTGCCCGTGGACAACGGCAACAGCGTCACGTTCGCCGCTGTCTTTGCCAGTTCAGGATCTCCCGCAGCATTGAGCAACGCACGCACGATCGCCCGATTTGTGCCGTCTCCGCCCACAGAGATGATGACCTCACAGCCCGCGCTGAGATACCCATGAACGGCGGATTCGGTGTCGGCCGCAGTGTTTGTCGTGGGTAGATCGAGAACATGCACGTTGGCATCGAGCCCCATGTGTTCCAGCGCCGCGGCCGCGATGCGGAAGGGTTCCCGGCTGACATAGAGGTCGGTTGCACCCATGGCGTCGGCACCAGCAGCAAGGCGCGCCACAATGTCGCGCTTTGCTTCGTGAGTCATGTTGGTCGCCCGGGCGGCGAGTCGCCGCACGTCACGACCCGACATCGGATTAACGCAAATTGCTATCTTCATGACATCTTTATGACAGAGGGGGAGCGCAGAAGTTTTCTCAGCCGCTGCAACGGACTATTCATCAAGCATCGTCATCGGAGCAAAAACTGCTCGAGAAACACAACGGTTGCCGCGGCGTTGTAATCACTGTTGACCTTCTTGCGAAAGCCATGCCCTTCATTGAGCGCCAGTACGTACCAGACAGGAATGTCTGCCTGCTGCATGGCGTCGAGTATCTGTTCGCTTTCGCTCACGGGTACCCGCGGATCGTTGAAACCCTGAGAAATCAGCAACGGTTTTGTGATCTTGTCCACGTGATTGAGTGGCGAGATATTCTCCAGATACGCGCGCATTTTCGGATCGCGCTCATCGCCATACTCTGCCCGCCGCAGGTCGCGCCGGTAGTCCTGGGTGTTGCGCAGGAACGTCACAAAGTTGCTGATACCGACCCGCTCCACGCCGGCTGCAAGCCTGTCCGAGTAATGCACCATCGACGCGAGAACCATGTAGCCCCCATAGGATCCACCCAGCACGACCACTCGCTGCGGATCGAGATCTGCTTCGTTCGCAATCCAGTCGAGCAGCGCACCGATGTCTTTCACCGAGTCCTCCCGCAGCAAGCCATTGTCGAGTTTCAGATAACTCTTGCCGTAGCCGGCAGAGCCCCTGACGTTGGGTGCGATCACCGCGATGCCGAGCTCCTTGACGAAGTACTGATAGGTCGATGAAAAGCGCGGCCGGTACTGCGACTCCGGACCACCATGAATCGAGATAACGACCGGATGCGGACCCGGTCCGGCGGGCCGATAGATGAACGCCGGAATTTGCCTGGCCGCACCATTGACGACATCGAACGTCGGATAGCGGATGAGTTCGGGTTCGACCAGGTTCGCTCTCGCCAACCCACCGACTTCGCTGCGAGTCCAGCGCCTCAGTTTGCGAGCGGCGATATCGATGCTGTAAACGTCTGTGGGCGAGCTCGCCTGATTGAGCGAGAAACCCAGCTCGTGTGAGTCCGGAGAAAACCGCAGTGCGCCGATGATGCCGGCGGGCAGTTCGGGCAACGCCAACGGCACACGCTCAGGCATTCGCCAGACGGACAATCTGGAAATGCCGTCTTCGTTGATGCTCAATGCAAGCAAACGGCCATCTTCGGCAAGCTCGAACGACTCGACGTCCCAGGGCACATCGGCCGTCAGCACATCGATTCTGCCGCTGGCCAGATCCAGGTAGTGCAGGCGCATGAATTCGGCGCCGAGATCCGAAGTGAAATAAACCCCGCGGCCGTCGCCACTGTAGGCCATGCCACCGATGGCCGCCGTGATCGTCGTATCCAGCAGCGGCGTCAACTTGCGGTCCGCCAGATCGAGCTCAAAGGCATAGGATTCGTTGATGGAAATATACTGCGTGACGAGGAGCCGTGTGTCGCCGGGTGCCCAATCCTCGACCCCCCAGGCGCCAATGGTGGTTTCCAGGGCTATCTGGCGATTGCCGGACATGTCCTGAATGTGGATATCCCAGTTACGCGCATTACGTTCGGTGGTCGTATAGGCGAATCGATCACCTGCGTTGCTCCAGTTCACCCCGCCATAGCGGGACTTGCCATCCGTGAGGAGCTTGGAATTGCCGGTCTCCCAGTCCAGCCAGAACAATTGATAAAACTCTCCGCCACCGACATCACGGGCGTAGATGAAACCCGCATCGTTGGTTGCCGGTGGCAGGTAGGCTCGATTCACAGGTTCGGCGAAAAAAGTGACCTGCTCGCGCGCGCCCAGCGGACGCGCGACACGGTGCAGCTGAGTCGTATCGGCGAATCGCGTCGCAACCACGATGCCATCATTAACCCAGCCACTTAAGAAAGCGGAGCGCGTGTTCCGGTACTGCTGCAATCGCGCAGTCACGGCAGCGGGGATCTCGGGCACACCGCGGATCACGAGATTGCCGATCTGCCGAGTCCCGGCGGCCCCAACGGGCTGCGGCGAACTCGCACAACCGCTCAGAATCGTCAGCACAGAGATACCCAGCACGATCAGCGAATAGTTCATTTAATCCCCCTGCGAGATTTGCGTGAAAACGGAGATTGAAAAAGGATGGTCGTGTCGGTCATCCGCAGTGAACTGCTCGCTGCGCTCCTCACGCCATTGCGTCCAGTCTACTTCCGGAAAAAAGGTATCCCCCGCCACATCGGCATCGACCCGGGTGACATAGAGTCGTGTCGCCACTGCAAGACCCAACCGATAGACCGCCGTGCCCCCGGCGATGATGATTTCCTGCACGCCGTCACTGCGCGCCTGCGCATCTGCCGCCTTCAGCGCCGCGGCGAAATTATTGACGATTTTCACCCCGTCGGGCACGACGTAATCGGCGGCGCTGGTCAGGACAATATTCGTGCGCCCAGGCAGCGGCGCCGGCATCGATTCGAACGTGTGGCGGCCCATGATCACGGGTTTGCCCATGGTCGCGGTCATGAAGAATTTCATGTCTTTTGGCAATCGCCAGGGCACCGCATTGCCCCGGCCGATCACGCTGTTGTTGGCCATGGCCCAGATCAGCGAGATGTCCATCGGGTTATTCCTGTTGTCGGCCCCAGCCTGCTGTCAGCCGCGTCTCTAATTGTCAGCCGCGTCTTTATTATCAGCCGCGGCGCTGTCAGACCGCGATCGGCGCTTTGATCGTCGGCTCCGGGTCGTAGCCATCGAGCTCGAAATCGGCGAGGGTAAAACCGAAGATGTCTTTGACCGCCGGATTCAGCCGCAGCGTCGGCAGGCTCTTCGGGGTTCTCGCAAGCTGCTCGTCGGCCTGCTGCAGATGGTTCGCATAGAGATGCGCATCGCCAAACGTGTGCACGAAGTCACCCGGTTCGAGATCGCAGACCTGTGCAATCATCAACGTGAGCAGGGCGTACGACGCAATGTTGAAAGGCACGCCGAGGAAAATGTCTGCGCTGCGCTGGTAGAGTTGGCAGGACAACCTGCCCTCAGCCACGTAAAACTGAAACAATGTGTGGCAGGGCGGCAGCGCCATGCTGGCAATTTCTGCGACATTCCAGGCACTCACGATGTGGCGGCGCGAATCGGGGTTGTCGGCAATGCTGCGCACGACGTTTTCGATCTGGTCGATCGAGTCGCCGTCCGCCGTCGGCCACGAACGCCATTGCGAGCCGTATACCGGTCCCAGATCGCCATTCTCATCCGCCCACTCATCCCAGATGTGAACGTTGTTATCGAGCAGGTACTGGATGTTGGTACTGCCTTTGAGAAACCACAGCAGCTCGTGAATCACGAGTCGCAGCGCGACTTTCTTGGTGGTCACCAGCGGAAATCCCTGCGCCAGCGCAAAGCGCATCTGATGGCCAAAGAGACTGTACGTGCCGGTATTGGTGCGGTCGTCTTTGTACACACCGCGATCGCGCACCTGGCGCATCAGGTCGAGGTATTGCTTCATGAATTCATCCGTCAGGCGCGCTCGGGACTAACAGTATTCCTGCTGCGCAGCGCCACGCAGACAATGAGAATACCAACGATGAACAAGGGGAGCGAGAGCAACTGACCCATCGTGAGCCAGTCGAACGCGATGAACCCGAGGTGCGAGTCGGGTTGCCGGAAATACTCCGTACAAAATCGCAGCGCCCCATAGGTCGCGCCAAATACCCCGGAGACCACACCCACCTTCCGCGGGCTGGCAGCCACCAGCCAGACCACGGCAAAGAGCAGAAGGCCTTCGGCAAATGCCTGATACAAAGGCGACGGATGGCGCGCGAACGTCTCCCACGCACCGACACACAACTGATTGATGCTGCGGATGGCATCGGCCGAACAGGGATAAATCATGCCGAAGGTCGAATCGGTCAGCCGGCCGGGCAACTCCGTATTGGCAAAATTACCCAGTCGGCCGAAGCCCAGACCCAGCGGCACCAATGGCGCAACGAAATCACTGATTTCGAAAAACGAACGCTGCGTGCGTCGACCAAACCACCAAAGCGCAAGCACCGTCCCCAGCAGGCCACCGTGAAACGACATACCGCCATCCCAGATGTACACGAGCCACAGCGGTTCCATGAGAAACCGATCGAAGCCGTAGAAGAGGACATAGCCGACTCGACCGCCGAGCACCGCACCAACGGCGCCGTAAAAAATAACATCGGAAACCGCCTGCTCATCCCAGCGGCCGGCCGACGCGCGAGCGCGAACGTTACCCAACCACCAGGCGGCGGCGAAGGCGCATAGATACGCAAGGCCATACCAGCGAATAGCCAGGGGGCCCAGCGAAAAAATGATCGGGTCGATGGCAGGGTAGTGCATCTGTCCAGTTTCCTCGGTTACGGGGCGAGTCCTCAGCTGAGAAGCCAGGTCTGAGTTCAGCCCTCGGCTCAGGTTTTGCTACACTCGCTGGCCTTCGCTTCGCAACCCAGTCGTAAATCAGGGAGTCTGGATAAGCCGCATGTGTCTCGTGCTCTTCGCCTACCAACCCGATAGCCTCAGGCCACTGGTCGTCGCTGCGAATCGCGACGAATTCTACGCCCGGCCCGCGCAGAGCGCACACTATTGGGATACCGGTGACACCGCGCACCTGCTGGCCGGACGGGATCTGTCTGCCGGCGGCACGTGGCTGGGGGTGAGCACCCGGGGGCGGTTTGCCACTGTGACCAACTTTGCCGAGGATGTGCCGGACGAAGAAGTACCACAGTCACGCGGCGAGCTGGTGACGGCCTTTCTCAACTCCACCGCCTCCGCAAACGAGTTTGCCCACCACATTCACGGCCCCGACTACCGGGGCTACAACCTGCTGCTGTGGGATGCGCACGAACTCGTCTACACCTCCAACCGCGGAACGACGCAGAATCTCGGCGCCGGCGTCTACGGTCTCGCAAATGCCGAGCTCGGTGCGACCTGGCCGAAAGTGACCTGCGGCGTTGCCGGCCTCAGCCGAATCTGCGGTGAACGCCCGACGGCGGCGCAGCTCATCACTCTCCTCGCTGACGAACATCAGCCACCCGATGAGACGCTGCCGCATCGCGGCCGGCCCCTGGATCTGGAACGACGTGTGGCGCCTTGTTTTATCCGGGGAGACGAGTACGGCACTCGCGCGAGCACGGCAGTGATCGTGGAAAATTCCGTCGTTACCTTTGCCGAACAGGAGTACGGCGTCGCCGGGGTTCCCGGGCCCCGCCAGGAATACGAATTCAAGCTCTAGTGTCGCGGGATCATTCGTGGTGCGTGGGGACCACCCTGCCGAGCCCGGCTTCAACCAACTGCTTATGCATGAAGACCTGTATTTCTTCCGCCGTTCCCATCCGCAGAACTTTGGCAAGCATGCGCCGGGCATCGGTACGGCGGATGTTGCGAATGACCCATTTCACCTTCGGCAGGTTGGTCGCATTCATGGAAAGCACGTGGTAACCCATCGCCAGCAGCAGCACTGCGCCGATCGGGGTGCCTGCGAGCTCACCGCAGATTCCGACATAGATGTTCTCAGCAGTTGCCGACCGCACCACTTCGAGCAGGGCATTGAGTACGGCCGGATGGTAGTCCTGATACAAATCGGCCACACGCGGGTTGTTTCGATCCACCGCCAGCATGTACTGAGTCAGATCGTTTGAACCAACCGCCAGGAAATCCACCATCCTCGCAAGCTGGCGCGCTTGATACACAGCGGCCGGGACCTCGATCATCACCCCGACATGTGGTTTTTTGACATCGAATCCTTCCTCGCGAACCTCGGAGTAAGCACGCTCTATGAGGCGTTTTGCTTCCTCCACCTCGACGAGACTGGAGATCATCGGCAGCATGATGCGCAGCAGACCATCCAACCCCGCGTTGGCTTTCAGCATGGCCCTGGCCTGAACCATGAAGATTTCCGGATGATCCAGGGTGACGCGAATGCCGCGCCAACCGAGAAATGGATTGTCCTCGTGGATCGGGAAGTAGGACAGTGCCTTGTCACCGCCAATATCAAGCGTACGCATGGTGACCGGTTTGGGCTCGAACGCTTCCATGTGTTCGCGATAGATCACGCGCTGCTCCTCCTCGCTTGGAAACCGGTCTTTCGTCATGAACGGAACTTCGGTCCGGAACAGACCAATACCTTCCGCGCCACGGTCCAGCGAGCGCGATACGTCTCCGGTCAAGCCGATGTTGACCCACAAACCGATCCGCGCGCCATCGAGCGTGATACCGGGCACATCCCGCAGCTCTTCGAGCTCTTCGGAAAACTCACGATCCTCTTCGATGAGGTCCTGATAGTGCTCGATCTGCCCTGGCGAAGGATTACAGAACACCTCGCCGTAGTAGCCGTCGACGATCAACCGCTCATTGTCCATATTGAGAATCGGCAGATCCACGGCTCCCATCACGGCTGGTATATCCAGCGCCTGTGCAAGAATCGCCACATGCGAACTGACGGAGCCCTGCACCGAGACGATGCCCTTGAGCTTGTCCGCCGGAATGTTGGCCAGCATTCCGGGCGTCACCTCAGCGCCCACTAAAATCGTATCGTCCGGAAAATGGGTCTTCTTCGCGCGGATGTCCTGCAGATAGCCAAGCACTCGCAGACCCAGGTCTTTGACGTCGGCACCGCGCTCGCGCAGATAAGAATCTTCCATTTCCTCGAAGCGCCGCACGTGCTCGCGGATCACCTGCTTGAGCGCCCCCTGGGCCCAATAACCCTTGCGGATTCGCTCGCGAATATCGCCGGCAAGCGCGTTGTCATCGAGCATGTGAAGGTAGACGTCAAAAAGTGCCAGTTCTCCCGGCGGCAGGCTCTGGGCGAATTGCTCGCTGATGCGACCGATATCGCCGCGCACCGACTCCACTGCGCGATCGAGTATCTGCAGTTCCAGCGTGACATCGTCGGTCATCTTCTCGGACACCGCGTCGAGGTCCGCCGCCGGATGCACGACGACCGCAGTACCGAGACTGATCCCCGGCGCACCGCCCACGCCACGGAACAGCGCATCGAAGCGTGTGCCCGAGTCGGCATCGCCCCTGAGGACTTTATCCACATCGCCCGTCGCCTCGGCATGGGCGATGCCGATCGCCAACTGGGCGGACAGCGTGACGAGGAAGGCTTCTTCACTCTCATCGAAGCGGCGGCGCTCGCGTTGCTGCACCACGACCACGCCGAGCACCTGGCGACGGTGGATGACCGGTACACCGAGAAACGCGTGAAAGGCTTCCTCGCCAATTTCGGGGACCAGATGAAACCTGGGGTGAACGGTGGCGTTATCCAGATTGATCGGTTCGGCCCGCTCGGCCACCAATCCCACCAGGCCCTGCTTCAGGCCAAGCTCGAGCTTCCCGACCGCATCTGTATTGAGGCCTTCGTTGGCCGCAAACAGGAACCGGTCTTTCTCCTTGTTCAGCAGGTAGATCGAACACACCTCGGTGCCGAGTGCTGCGCGCACCTCATGCACCAGCACATCCAGCGATTCCCGAAAAGAATCCGTGCTCGCGACGGTCTGAACTATGCGTCTGAGGGTATTGAGCATTTAGTGCGCGTCCCTCACTTCAGTGGGCCTGCATTACCGCGAGATGAGGTGCCAGTTCCTTGAGTGCAAGGCGGTAGACGTCCCGTTTGAAGTCCACCACCTGACCGACCGGGTACCAGTAGCTGACCCAGCACCAGTCGTCGAACTCGGGCTTGGCAGAACGATCCATCTGCACGAGCGCATCCTCGGCGAGCATGCGCAGCAAGAACCACTTCTGTTTCTGTCCCTTGAAGCCGGGTGACGAGTCATGCCTGCGCAGTCGGCGCGGCAGCCGGTAATGCAGCCAGCCGCTCGTCTGCGCGAGGATCTCGACATGGGTTCTGCTAAGACCGACTTCTTCGAAAAGCTCACGATACAACGCGTCTTCGACAGACTCGTTGCTCTGAATGCCACCCTGCGGGAATTGCCAGGCATCGCGCCCGCCAACCCGTCTGGCCCAGAGTACCTGGCCTAGATCATTGGACAAAATAATCCCAACATTCGGGCGGAAGCCGTCCGCGTCTACCAAATCACCATTCCTCTTCTCCTGAGCCGATTGAACCTCAAAGGCGGAAAAATTACCAACACGCCTCTTTTCATCGGCGATGCGGCGCTTTCCCCCGCGTCAGTCATCGGCGAAAAGAGCCACACCGGCGGGAAGTGTTCCCAGCCTGTGGGATACCGCCGGCATCCGTGGCACGATAACCTTGCCCGAGATTCTGCCTGTGTTGAGAACCATCCGTCATGAGTAACCGCCTGAGCGGCGAAACCAGCCCCTATCTTCTGCAGCACGCCGACAATCCCGTGGACTGGCACCCCTGGGGCGATGCGGCGCTTGCGCTGGCGCGCAGCGAAGGCAAGCCCATCCTGCTCTCAATTGGCTATTCGGCCTGCCACTGGTGTCATGTGATGGCGCATGAATCCTTCGAGGACACGGCCACCGCAGACGTCATGAACGACCATTTCATCAACATCAAGGTCGACCGCGAGGAGCGGCCGGACCTGGACAAGGTTTATCAGACCGCGCATCAACTGCTGACGCACCAGGCGGGCGGCTGGCCGCTCACCATGTTCCTCGACCCGGCAACGTTGCTGCCGTTTTTTGCCGGCACCTACTTTCCGAAGTCCGCCCGTTTCCAGCTGCCGGGCTTCACCGATCTGCTCCTGCGCATCACCGACGTTTTCGCAACCAAACGGGACTCTCTGACACAGCAGGGGGAGCAGATTCGCGAGATGCTCGCCCGCCTGAGCAGCAACGATGCCGGTCCGGCCGCGGCGCAGGACGCGGAGGTGCCTTTGGCGGAGGTGCCTTTGGCGGGGGTGCCTTTGGCGGAAGTACCTTTGGCGGAAGTGCCCACGGCAGAGGTGCCCATGGCGGAGGCGGGTGCAAACCTTGCGCAAGCCGCACAACCGCTGCTCGAGGAAGCCGCCGCGCAACTATCAGCACAGTATGACCAGGCCGAGGGAGGCTTTGGCGACGCACCGAAATTTCCCATGCCCGGCACCTTGGATCGCGTTCTGCGTCAATGGGCCTTCAGCGAAGGCGCACGCGACCGGAAATCCCTCGATATGGTGATGACCACCCTCACCAAGATGGCTCGCGGCGGAATCTACGATCACCTGGCCGGCGGCTTCTGCCGCTACGCCACCGATCGCAGGTGGATGGTCCCGCATTTCGAAAAAATGCTTTACGACAATGGCCAGTTGCTCTCTATCTACGCCGATGTGCTCGCCGTGAGCCCCGATGAGCTTTTTACCCAAGCGGTCAGCGCGACGGCCGAGTGGTTGCAGCGCGACATGCGCCACCCCGCTGGCGGATTCTATGCAGCGCTCGATGCGGATTCCGAAGGCGAGGAAGGCAAGTACTACGTCTGGCGGCGTGATGCGATCAAACGGTTGCTCAGCGAGGATGAATACCTCGTCATGGAAACCTTGTACGGCCTGGACAAACCGGCGAATTTTGAAGGCAAGTGGAACCTGCATCGTTATGACTCCTGGCCGTCGGTGGTACACCGCCTGTCCATGAAGCGGCCGGAAGCGGACGAAATTCTGGCCTCAGCCAGAAGCAAGCTGCTCATCGAGCGCGAGAAACGTGTCCGGCCAGGGCTCGACGACAAGATTCTGACCTCTTGGAACGGTCTCGTGATCAAGGGCCTGGCCAAAGCCGGCGTCCAGCTCGACCGGCGTGAGTGGTTGGCGAGCGCGCAAGCCTGTGCCGACTTTCTGCGTGACTCGGTGTGGCAGGAAGGTCGGCTTTACGCCACCTGGAAGGACGGCAGCGCGCGCCATCCTGCGTATCTCGACGACTACGCCAACCTGCTCGACGGCCTGCTCACGCTGCTGTCGGCACAGTGGCGGGAAGTGGATGCGGCCTGGGTCATCGAGCTTGCGGACGGTGTCGTCGAAAATTTCTATGACGCCGCAAACGGCGGTTTCTATTTCACCGCACACGATCACGAATCGCTCATCTACCGACCAAAACCCACCACAGATGACGCTTTACCGCCGGGCAACGGCGTGATCACCCGAGTGTTGCTGCAACTCGGACATCTGTTTGGCGATACCCGCTATCTCGACGCTGTCGAACGAACCCTCGCCTGGGCGCAACGTCCCATCGCGCAGTATCCGGCCGGCCATTGCAGCCTGCTGACGAGCCTCGAACTCTTCAACAGGCCCAACGAGCAGATCATCATTCGCGGCAGCGCCGGGCAACTCGAGGAATGGCTCGCGGCCAGCCGGACCGGCTACACCCCCTGGCGCCACGTTTACGCCATCGCCTATGAAGGCAACACGACGTTGCCGGCCTATCTGCCGAAGCTCGTCAGCGCCGAGATGCGTGACAAGACCGTTGCCTACCGCTGCGAAGGACTGAGCTGTTCACTGCCGATCGATGATCTCGCAGCGTTCAGGCAGTCGCTGGCGAGCACGCCGGTCGGCTGAACGCGCCGCAGAAACTAGTCTGCAGAGATCAGGAGCGTCCCGCCTGCCAGACGAGGTCGAGTTCGCGTGCGGCCTTCACGTCATCAAGCCGGCGTACCGGCAGGTCGTGGGGAGCGCTCAACACGATCGCGGGATCCTGCTCCACCTCTGCCTGAATCGCGATGAGGGCGTCGACAAATGCATCAAGCTCCGCTTTCGTTTCGGTTTCCGTCGGCTCGATGAGAAAACACTCGGGAATCAGTAGTGGAAAGTAGGTCGTGGGCGAGTGGATGCCGTAGTCCAGCAAGCGCTTGGCGAAATCCATTGCCGACACGCCGAATTCCTTCGCCTGGCCGCGAAACGTCACAATGAACTCGTGAGTCGCGCGACGCTCCGGATAGGCAAGCTCGAATCCAGCTTGTGCCAGGCGCGCCGATAGATAGTTGGCATTCAGGGTCGCGTACTCCCCCACCCGGTGCATGCCGTCGCGCCCCAGCAACAGCGCGTACGCCAGCGCTCGCAACAGGATACCGGCGTTGCCCATGAACCCCGAAAGCCGCCCGATACTGAGCGGCAGGTCTTTTTCGGTCAGCCAGCGATAACCCGCAGCTTGCCGGGCGACGATCGGCACCGGCAGATGCGGCAACAACCGATGCGCCACGCCAACCGGACCTGCGCCAGGCCCGCCGCCGCCGTGCGGCGTCGCAAAGGTCTTGTGCAGGTTCATGTGCAATACATCGAAACCCATATCGCCCGGCTTGACCTTGCCGAGGATGGCGTTGAGATTGGCACCGTCGTAATACAGCAGTCCGCCCGCGTCATGCACCGTCTTGGCGATTGCCTCGATGCGACGCTCAAAGACGCCGCAGGTCGATGGATTGGTCATCATCAGACCGGCCGTCTGCGGTCCCACAGCCGCCTTGAGCGCATCCAGCGCCACGTCGCCGCTGGCATCCACGGCGACCTCCGTCACCGTGTAACCGCACATTACCGCTGTTGCGGGGTTGGTGCCGTGGGCGGCGTTGGGCACGATGATCTCGTTACGGGCGAAATCTTCTCTGGCATCGTGGTAGGCCCGAATCATCGCGACACCGGCAAATTCACCCTGGGCCCCGGCCATGGGGGTAAGCGATACCCCCTGCATGCCCGTGACATCGCGCAGGATTTCCTGCAAATCGTAGAGGCAAGCCAGATAGCCCTGGCTCACAGCTTCGGGTGCCAGCGGGTGCCGAGCGGCAAATCCCGGCAGGTTCGCAGCCTTGTGAGCGCCGCGCGGGTTGTACTTCATCGTGCACGATCCCAGCGGGTAAAACTGGGTATCGATGGAAAAGTTCTGCCGCGAGAGGTTGGTGTAGTGGCGCACTGTCTGCAACTCGGAGACTTCGGGCAGACGCGGCGGCGTCGCTCGCAGCAGTTCGCGCGGAATGTCCGTGGGGGCGCTTGTTGCCGAGCCTGCGGACTCGAGCAACTGCGCCCTGGCACTGCGACCCGCTTCGCCGATATCAAAAATGGTCTGGCCGGCCGTCTTCATGACAGGCGCTCTTCTGAGAGGCATTGCGCGAGCGCGTCCGCATAAGCCTGGATTTCCGCGGCCGTGCGTTTTTCGGTGGCGCAGACCAGCAGGGCATTTGTCATGTCCGGGTAATACGCACCGAGATCGAGGCCACCGAGAATCTGCCGTTCGAGCAGCGCCGAGACCACGGCCGCGGCCGGTCGCGGCAGTTCCAGTACCGCTTCGTGAAAGTAAGGTCCGGTATATCGCAGGGCCACGCCATCGATGGCCGTCAACGCCGTGACGAGGGCACGGGTGTTCGCATGGCAGGCATTGGCCGTCTGCGCCAGGCCCGCAGGACCCAGCAGGCTCAGATAGATGGTGCCCGCCGTTACCAGCAGGCCCTGGTTGGTGCAGATGTTCGACGTCGCTTTACCGCGGCGGATGTGTTGTTCGCGCGCCTGCAGCGTCAGCACGAAACCGGTCTTGCCATCGAGGTCTTCCGTGCGACCGATGATGCGTCCCGGCATCTGCCGCACCAGTGCCTGTCTGCAGCAGACGAAGCCGAACGACGGTCCGCCCGATGACATCGGAATGCCAAACGGCTGGCCGTCACCGCAGGCGATATCGGCGCCGGACACCACCGCAGCACTGCCCCACTGCCCCGGCGGCTTGAGTATGGCCAGGCTTAGTGGGTTAACCAGCGCTATGACCAGTGCCTGACGTTCATGCGCCCAGGTTGTGAGCGTGTCCACATCTTCGAGCAGGCCAAAGAAGTTCGGCTGCTGGACAACGATGGCGGCGACGTCCGTCACGCCATCGAGGCTATCGATGTCGACACAACCGGCGTCCGTCAGCGCAACGGGCGTCAACGTGACACCCTGGTTGCGCACGATGTTCTGCGCGGCGTCGCGATACAGCGGATGCACGCTCTGCGGTATCAGCACCTCGCGCGACTTCGATTTTTTGTTCCCCCGAATGGCCATCAGTATGGCCTCGGCCAGGCCTGACGCACCGTCATAGACCGACGCATTGGACACATCGAGCCCGGTGAGCGCCGCCAGCATCGACTGATATTCGTAGATGAGCTGCAGCGTGCCCTGACTTGCCTCCGCCTGATAGGGCGTGTACGCCGTCATGAACTCACCGCGGGACGTCAGGTCCCAGACGGCTGCGGGGATATAGTGGTCATAACATCCCGCGCCGAGAAAACACGGTCCAACGACATCCATTGCTGCCCGTTCGCTGAGCTCCTGCAGCATTTTCATCTCGCCGACGCCCTCCGGCACATGGCGCAGCGTACCGGCACGCAGGCTGTCGGGGACTTCGTCGAACAGGTCTTCAATACCGGCGACGCCGATCGTCGACAGCATGGATTCGACTTCTTCCGCCGTGTGCGGGATGAAGGGCATTGATTCGGCTCCGTTTATCTGTGGTGGTGGCCGATCCGCCTAGTGATCCGCTTCAGCGTCGCAGAGTTCTGCGTAGGCTTCGGCGTCCAGCAGATCGTCAAGCTCGGCTACATCGCTGGGTTCGACTGAGAAGAACCAGCCGTCACCATACGGATCCTGGTTGACATTCTCCGGCGCATCTTCGAGTTTTTCATTCACCTCGACCACGGTGCCGGCAATGGGCGCATAGATGTCTGATGCCGCTTTTACCGACTCGACAACACCCGCTTCTTCCTGTGCGACGAGAAGCTGGCCGATCTCCGGTTGCTCAACGAACACGACGTCGCCGAGCGCATTCTGCGCGTGGTCGGAAATGCCCACCGTAACCCGGCCATCTTCCTCCAGCTTCGCCCATTCGTGGGAGCTGGCATATTTCAGCTCTACTGGGAATTCGCTCATTGAGCTTACACACCCTTATCTCTTTTCTTGTTACTGTGAATGACGCTTCGCTTATGTGCGCCGCTCTATGTGCGCCTTGTTTATTCGCGTTATTGCAAAACGCTTTTGCCCCGTCGCACAAACGGCGGTTTGACAATTCTTACCGGTTTGAGCCGCCCCCTGACATCGACGTGACACTCGCCTTCTGCCGACTTGGGCACGCGCGCCAGGGCGATACTGTACCCCAACGTTGGAGAAAAACTACCGCTGGTAATCATCCCCTCGCCGGTTCCGGTGACGACGCGCTGGCCGTGGCGCATGACCCCTTTGTCTTCCATCACGAGCCCCGTCAACTTCTCGTTGACGCCCGTCTCACGTATTTGCCCCAGCGCTTCGCGGCCGATGAAAGAACGCGCAGGGTCCTCACCGGCAATGGTCCAGGCAAGATTCGAGACCAGCGGATTCGTGGTTTCGTCCATGTCCTGACCGTACAGATTCAGGCCGGCTTCGAGGCGCAGGGTATCGCGCGCACCCAGGCCCGCGGGTTGCACCCCAACGGCTGCCAGATCCGCCCAGAGCCGACACGCATCTGCGCCCGGCAGCATGATTTCTACGCCATCTTCACCGGTGTAGCCGGTCCGCGCAATCAACCACTCACCACGTTCGCGCGTACCAAACGCGGCGATGTCTGTGACGTTGTTTTCACCCGAGACCTTCTCGAACGCCGCGATCGCCGCCGGACCCTGCACCGCGATCATCGCAAGATCGCGCTCGTGTATCGCAACGCCTTCGTCATTGTGCTCAGCAAACCATTGCAGCACTTTGTCTCGCGTCGCTGCATTCACCACGCATCGGTAGTGGTCGGCGCGGCGGTAGACGATCAGATCGTCGATGATCCCGCCAGCGTCGTTGAGCAGAACGCCGTACAGCGCCTTGCCGACGGCATCCAGCTTTGCGACGTCATTGGCAACCAGCCGCTGGAGAAAAGCTCGATCGCGCTCGCCGAGAATGTCGATGATGGTCATGTGGGAGACGTCGAACATACCGGCAGCGCTTCTGACGGCGTTGTGTTCAGCGATCTGGGAGCCGTAGTTGACCGGCATCTCCCAGCCTGCGAAGTCGACCATTTTGCCGCCCTGCGCAACATGTGCGGAATGCAGAACCGTTTGGCTTGTCATGTAGATCCGGCTATTCGAAGGTTACGAAAATTGTGCTCAGAGATTGGCGCGCATTGTAATTGTCCTACGCGGAAAACAAAGCACTACAGGCGAAGCACGACGCCCAAGGTGCGACGGCCAGAGCACTACAGCCGCTGCGTAAACGGTCCGAGCCCCAGTGCTTCTTTCATGAGTTGGTGCTTGAGAGTCGGCGTGCGGTTCAGCCAACCGACGCCGACATTGCGCGCCCACTGCAGCAGCGGATCGTTTTGCGCATAGACGCTGCGAAATCCGGCCATCAAGCCCAACATGATCTGCGCGCGCATCCTGCGCTGGCGCGCAAACGACCGCCACAATCCCGCCTGGCCGGCATCGACGTTGAGCGGAATCGCCGCAAGGCGGCTGAGTAGTGCCTGAACGTCTGCGAACCCAACGTTGACCCCAAGCCCGGCCAGCGGATGCAATACGTGAGCTGCATCCCCCAGAAGCAACACTCCGGGTGCCGGGTTGAAATGCCTGACGAGCTGTTGCGTTAGCGGAAAAACCGCACGGTCGTCGACCGCCCGCACCGTGCCAAGCCGGTATTCGCTGGCGGCTCCAATTTGCTCGCAGAACGCCTCATCGGCGAGCGACAGGCGGCTGCGCGCAGATGATTCACACTGCGACCAGACGACGGAAGAAACATTCGGCTGGCAGGTCGGCAGCAACGCAAGTGGGCCATCGAGCAGAAATCTCTGAAACGCCACGCCCGCATGCGGCAGCTCGGTTTCGATCAGCGTCGCGAGCGCGTGATGGCCTGTCTGCTGAACCTCGATCCGGGCCCCAACGAGTTGCCGAACCTTCGACCGGGCGCCATCGATACCGATCAGCAGCTGTGCGGAGTACTCGGCGGCATTGGTTTGCAGTGTTACCCCTGCGGCACTACCTGCCACGGCCTCCAGAGATTCGCCCAGGCGAAGTGACACGCCATCTTGCCTTTCCAAGGCCTGCCACAAAGCATCGACCGTGGGGCCGTTTTCGACGATCCAGCCGAGTTCGCTGCGCGCAACGTCCGCCGCGGAAAATTCTATCGACTCCGTGCCCTGTTCCTCCCAGACCTGCATGCCGGAAAACGGAGCCGTCTGCAGCGCATCCCACACCCCCAGTTCGACAAGCAGTTTCTGGGACGCGGGGGATACGGCAACATTGCGGATGTCCATGCCGAATCGCCCGCGTTGCGTCATCGGTCGGGAATGTTCGAACAGCGTGACACGGCGGCCGCCGCGCGCAATGCCCAACGCGGCCGCAGCGCCGACAAGACCGGCGCCGACCACGACCACATCGCAGGGTTCAGCCACCGGCCGCCGTCGCCATGAGTGCCTCAATGTCGGCCACGGATTTCAGCGCCGCCGCTGTCAGCACTTCGGCACCGTTGCGAGTGATGAGCACGTCGTCTTCAATACGGATTCCCATGCCGCGCCAGCTCGCCGGCAGGTGTTCGGTGGACGTGTGACGTGGTATGTAGATGCCGGGTTCTATGGTCAGCACCATGCCGGGTTCGAGCTGGCGTGACGCACCATCAACGCGATAGTCACCCACATCATGGACGTCCACGCCAAGCCAGTGCGAAGTGTTGTGCGGACACAGGCTCCGGTAGGACTCGCTTGCAATGATCTCGTCGATATCGCCGTCGAAAATCTGCAGATCGAGCAGTCCCTGCACCATGATTCGCAGCGCGATTTCATGCGGATCGGTGAACAGTGCCCCGGGCCGGCAGGCGGCAATTGCTTGTTCGTTCGCTTCGAGCACGACCTCGTAGAGTGCGCGTTGGTTGCGGCTGAATTTGCCGGTAACGGGAAACGTCCGCGTGACATCGGAGGCATAGTGCTCGTATTCACAACCGGCGTCGATCAACACGAGATCGCCTTTACGCAGCACGTCTTTGTTTTCAATGTAGTGCAACACGCAGGCATTGGCGCCGCCGCCGACGATGGAGGGATACGCAGGTGTTCGAGCACCGTTGATCATGAACTCGTGGATGAGCTCTGCTTCCAGTTGTGTTTCGGTCATGCCCGGCCGGCAGTGGACCATTGCACGCCCATGCGCCTGACAGGTAATCCTTGCAGCTTCACGCATAACACGGATTTCCGCTGCAGATTTCAGCAGACGCTGTTCATGCAACAGATGCTTGAGTGCGACGAATTCTCCCGGTGGCATGGCGCCACTTGATTCGCGAGCCCGTATGTCACTCACCCAGTGCATGAGTTTGTTATCGAACTCATGGTACTCACCAAGAGTGATGTAGATGCGCTGCCTGCCCTCGAGCATTCCCGGCAATATGTCTTCGATGTCGTTCACCGGAAAGGCATCGTCGAGGCCGAGAACCTGGGCTGCTCGATCCGGCCCCAATCGTTCGCCCTCATACAGTTCTGAGCGGGCGTGTCGTTCACGGCAGAATAGGATGACTTCGCCATGATCACGCCCCGGTGCAAGAACCAACACCGCATCGGGTTCCGTGTAACCGGTCAGGTAATAGAAGTCACTGTCCTGGCGGAACACATAGTCGGTGTCACGATTGCGCACTCGCATACCGGCAGCAGGTATCACCGCAATGGCGCCCGCCGACATCATGCTCATCAGCACAGCACGCCGGCGGCGAAATTCACTCGGTTGTATTGCTGGGGACATCTTTCAATAAACTCATCACCAACAGGACGCCAACCTTCACAAATTCCTGCACCTGCATCAAATCTGCTTCCGCCTCTTCCCCGGGGTCGGCTGGCTCTTTTCCGGCAGCCACGGCGTCTCCGGCAGCCACTTTTTCTTTAGTCGCCGCGGCGCTATCGCCAGGCAGATCAATTTCTGTAATTGCAGAAAAATCCCTGACAATCTCCTGCACTTCCTCGGGCAACGACGCAAACGATTCCGCCTCCCCTTCGCCAAGACCCACAACAAGACCGGCGAGAAAACTACCCGTCCACTCGCCAATTGCCGTTACCCGTGCGTCCAGCGCAGCGTGGTCTTCCGGCAGGAGCAGCGCGAAACTCATGTCATCGGCAAACAGGTTTTCCAAACTCGCACTGACAAAAGCTTCAACGTCATTTTCATCGGAGAGCGAATCGACCCCGAGCAGATCCACCAGACTCTGTAAGGTGAACGCACCGCAAACTCCGATACCCACCACGGCACCATGGAGTTCGCTGATCGATAACGATTGCGCCTGGTCTCGAATGGAATTGAGAGCCAGGGCATACAGATCTGACAAGGTGGCGTCACTCGCGGAAACCGCGGTATCCTATCAGAGTTGGATGCTTCACATAGGCAAGTTTTCAGCGCAAACTACGTGCTCATACAAGAACAACGGATGACGCCATGTCCGTCGATGAGTGGGCGGAACTTGAGGAAAAAGTCGAAGAACTGATTGACCTGTGTTCCGTATTGAGCAAAGAAAATCGTGCTCTGCGTACGCAACAAAAAAACTGGACGACCGAGCGGGCGAAGCTCATCGAAAAAAACGAACTTGCGAAGAGCCGTGTCGAGTCAATGATCACTCGACTGAAAACATTGGAACAAGATTGATGAGTGAAGCGCCGACGACTGTCAACGTAAAGATTCTGGATAAAGATTATCAGGTCGCTTGTCCCGCGGACGAAGTAGATGCGTTGACCGCCTCCGCCAGCTATCTCGATGGCCAGATGAAGAATATTCGTGATACCGGAAAAATTTTCGGGCTCGATCGCATCGCAGTCATGGCAGCGCTCAACATCACCAACGAATATCTGAATAAGCAACATATCGTGGAGACCACCGAGCACCTCGTCGGCTCGAAAGTCATGACATTGACCGAACGCGTGAGTCAAGCACTTAACCAGCAAAAACAACCAAACCTTTAACTCCTTCACACCGTCGTGTGTCAAGGCGTGTCTGGCGAATCAATTCAGTTATACTTTTGTGAGTTTCCTGGAATGTTCGCCAGCTGGTGTCGTCCTTGAGCCGTTAGAGAAACTAAAGGAGACTGTGGCGTTACGCCGGTGTGCATGTCCGACTCCGCACCATTGATGCGGGTTGGGAAGCCTTAGACGTAACCCAGGTCTCCGCCTTGAACCATAACGGTTCAGGGCAAACCATGCAGCGGCATTTCGGGAGACTGTTCCTATGCCCGATTCTTCGAGCAAAATCCGCCGCGAATACCGTCTGCTGCGACGCAGTATCGGCAATCGTGAACAACTCGCAAACGCCAGGCACGTCGCACGACATCTACTTAATTCCGGCCTGCTTCTGCGCACCGGCGCCATCGCCGCTTACCTGCCAAATCAAGCTGACGGCGAACTCGACACCGCCCCTGCACTCGCCCAGATCTGGGCCATGGGTAAACGGCTCGTCCTGCCGGTGGTGGCACGCGACCGCCGGCCGCTGATGGATTTCTTCGACTATCAGCCGGGATCCCGACTCGTGACCAATCGTTACGGCATTGCCGAACCCGCACCCGGCAGTGCTCACATCAACGGCCGCGCCGTCACCATCATGCTGCTGCCGCTGGTTGCGTTCGACGATCAGGGTACCCGGCTGGGAATGGGTGCGGGATACTACGATCGATATCTGGGCCGGTTGCCACGGCGGTTGCGACCCCGACTGATCGGCATCGGCCATGAGATCCAGCGCAGTCCGCGGCCGCTGGCCCATGGAGCCTGGGATGTGCCACTCGACGACGTCATCACGGAGCGCGGCTGGCAGCGATTCCGGTAGCCCGATAGCGTCTGGCCAGGTGGGAGGTTGCACAATGAAATCGTTTTTCAACAAGCTGCTGAAAAAGGAGGTGACACAATGGCGGTACGAAAAATCATTCGAATGGGCCATCCGACGTTGCGTGCGGTAGCACGTCCACTGACGGAAGATGAGATCGACAGCGACGCCGTGCAGCACCTGGCCGCCGACATGATCGACACGCTGCACGACTACGGCGGCATCGGTCTGGCGGCGCCACAGATCAATGAGCCCATCCGTCTCGCCATCATCGAAATCCCCGCAGGCCATACGCGCTACGGCGAGATCGAAGAGCTGCCGCTGACCATATTTGCGAACCCTGAATTGGAGATCATCGATGCGACCAGCTGCGGCTACTGGGAAGGCTGCCTTTCGGTGCCGGGTCTGCGTGGTTTCGTCGAGCGACCGCAACATATCCGGGTTACCGCCCGGAACCTCAAACACGAATTGATATCACTCGAACTCAAGGGTTTTCTCGCCACTGTGTTTCAGCACGAGTTCGATCATCTCGACGGCCGGCTGTATCTCGATCATATAACCGATCCGACAAAACTCGTGTTCGACGAAGAGTTCGAACGCTACATCGCGCCTTTCGAGGCGGCGCCTGCCGAGGCGGCAGAGGATTAAGGGAACACACCCTACCGGCTGCACTATCGAGCCGTTCAATATCGCGCTACGCCTGCGCAGACAACGACTCAGCCAACAAATCCACAACGCAATCCAGGTATCAACGCAGAAACAACTGGTAGGCGGGATTTTCGGTTTCTTCCCAGTACCGATAGCCGATCCGCTGCAGATACTTCGCGAGCTTCCTGCGCTCTTTTGCCTCGGCTTCGAAACCAACCAGAACGCGTCCCCACGCCGCACCATGATTGCGATAGTGAAACATCGTGATGTTCCAACCCGTGCCGAGCACGGCCAGGAATCTCGCCAGAGCACCTGGCCGTTCGGGGAACTCAAACCGATACAAAAGCTCAGCCGTGGCACCGAACGCTCTACCGCCAACCATATGCCGAACATGCAGTTTTGCTACTTCGTTGTCGGTCATGTCCTGTACGGTATATTCCGCGCGCAAATCGGCGATCAGGCGCAATCGATCGTCGCTTGCAACAACCTGCAGGCCCACATAGACGTGGGCATCTTCGCCGCCGGCGTAGCGATAGTTGAATTCGCTTACCGGATGCTTGCCGATCGCCCGGCAGAACTTTCGAAAGCTGCCCTTGCGCTCGGGAATCGTCACGCCGAGGATCACCTCACGCTGCTCGCCGACCTCCGCACGCTCGGAGATATGACGCAACCGGTCGAAGTTCACGTTGGCACCACTGACCACCGCGACCATCGCCTTGCCCGTCACCCCGGTTTGGCCGATATATTTCTTCATGCCCGCCACAGCCAGCGCACCGGATGGCTCCGCGATGGAACGGGTTTCGTCAAACAGATCCTTGATCGCCGCACAGATCTCATCGGTGTTGACCGTGATAGTGCCGTCGACACAGCGTTTTGCGATCCTGAAGGGTTCTCTGCCGATCTGCGCCACCGACACCCCTTCGGCAAACAGGTCGAGCGTCTCAAACGGCAACCTGACCCGCCTGCCAGCAGCCAGCGCGGCCGTGAGACAAGCGGATCCTTCGGCCTCCACGCCGATAATTTTCGTTTTCGGGGAAAGATATTTCACGTACACGGAGATACCGGCGATCAGGCCGCCACCGCCCACCGGTACGAACACGACATCCGGCGCACCGGGATGCTGGTTCATGATTTCCATTCCGACCGTACCCTGACCCGCGATCACATCGACGTCGTCATAAGGATGGATGTGGACGAAGCCTTCCGAGGCTACCAGCCCAGCCGCATGTTTCGCGGCGTCATCGTACGCATCGCCATGCAACACAACACGCGCACCGAGATCTTTTACCGCGTTGACCTTGATGCTGGGTGTATTGCGCCCCATCACGATGGTGGCTTTGAGGCCGAGCGTGTGGGCGGCGAACGCAACCCCCTGTGCGTGGTTGCCAGCCGATGCCGCGATCACGCCCCGTGCTTTGTCCTCATCGCTCAACTGGACAATCTTGTTATAGGCGCCTCTGATCTTGAACGAGAAAACCGGCTGCATGTCTTCACGCTTCAGCAGTACCTGATTGGAGAAGCGGCGAGCCAGTATCCGCGCCTGCTGAAGAGGCGTTTCGTTTGCGACTTCGTAGACCCGCGAAGCAAGAATTTTCTTTACGTACTTTTCCACGTCGTGTCGATGAGGTAGTGTCTTCTCAGTATGACCCAAGAACAGCAAAAACGCAGTGCCGCACAAGCAGCGCTCGCCTATATCGAGCCCAGACTCTCGCGCAAGAGCATCGTCGGCGTGGGCACCGGCTCAACCACCAATCATTTTATCGACGCGCTGGCCACGATCCGGCACAAGTTCGATGCCACCGTAGCGAGCAGTGAAGCAAGTGCCGCGCGACTGCAGAAACACGATATTCCGGTTCTGGATTTGAACGCCGCTGCCGAAATCACTGTTTACGTCGATGGTGCAGACGAGGTCAATACGGCGCGTGAAATGATCAAGGGTGCTGGCGGCGCGTTGACCCGGGAGAAAATCATTGCGGCGAGCGCGCTCGAGTTCGTGTGTGTGGTGGACGAATCCAAAGTCGTCGAGGTGCTCGGAAACTTCCCGCTGCCGGTGGAAGTGATTCCCATGGCGCGCGGACTTACCGCTCGGGCTCTGCGCGACCTGGGTGGTCATCCCGCCTGGCGCGAAAATTTTCTGACCGACAACGGCAACATCATTCTCGACGTCCATGAACTTGTGATATCTGATCCACGCGCCATGGAAGAAGCGATCAATAATATCGTTGGCGTGGTCTGCAACGGAGTCTTCGCGGCGCAGGCAGCGAGCGTCGTGATCGTCGCCGGCCCCAGTGGAATTCGCCAGTTCTAGGGAACCTGCTAGCGTGTTTGCAACACGCTGCGCGCAGTCATTGAAACAGCTTGCCAGGATTCATGATTGCCGCCGGATCGAGAATTTTTTTGACCGCCTGCATTATGGCCACTTCCGACTTTGAGCGAGTGTAACCCAGAAAATCGCGCTTCAACAATCCAACGCCATGCTCTGCCGATATCGATCCGTTGCGTGCGCTCACCTGTTCGAAAATACGCGGGCTGATTTCGTGGCAGCGTGCAAAGAACTCAGTTACATCGAGGTCCGCCGGCTTGAGAATGTTCAAGTGCAGATTGCCATCGCCGATATGACCGTACCAGCAGACCTCGAAGTCCGGATAGCTTGCCCGCACCAGCGCATCAACATCGTCTATGAATCCGGGCATTTGTGAAACACGCACCGAAAGATCGTTTTTGTATGGCGTAAATTCCGCGATGCTTTCCGAGATTCCTTCACGCAACTGCCACAACGCTGCGGCCTGCGCCTGCGACTGGCTCATCACCCCGTCACTGACCCAGCCATTCGCCAGCACCTCTTCGAAAGCGCGGCTGGCGGCATCGAGCGCAGTCTCATCAAATTCGATCAATGCATAGAAATCTGCCGAGCCAGCCAGCGGCCGCTGCAGATCGCGGTGCGCAATGACTTTCTGCAATGCTGTTTCGGAGAAAAACTCAAAAGCGGACAAGCTGACAGACTCCTGAAAATGTGCGAGCACTTTGAGTATGTCGCCGAACTGCCGCACCCCGAGGACCATCACGTATTGCGGCTGCGGCTGTCGTGTCAGTCGCATGTCGGCTTCGACGATAAACCCGAGCGTACCTTCAGAGCCGATGAAAAGATGGCGCAGATCATAACCGGTCGCATTCTTGATCAGACCCTGATTGCAATCGATGAGTTCGCCATCACCGGTAACGACTCGCAATCCAGCCACCCAGTCTCGAGTCAGGCCATAGCGAATCACTTTGATACCACCTGCGTTGGTGGCCACGTTGCCGCCAATCTGACTAGACCCGGCTGATGCGAAATCCACCGGATAGAACAGACCTTTCTCGACTGCAAATTCCTGCAGCGTCTGAGTAATTACGCCAGCCTGACAAGTGACCAAACGGTCCGTAGCGTTGAATTCCAGAATCTTATTCATCCGATCAAACGAAACGACCACCTCACCGTGACTGGCGACTGCGCCTCCGGAAAGTCCGGTGCGGCCGCCGGAAGGGACGAGTGCTACGCCTTCTTCTTTCGCGTAGCGCACCAACGCCTGCACCTCAGCCACAGATTCCGGAAACACGATTGCACTGGGCGCAATATCGAAACTGCTCGTCCGATCGCAACCCCATCTCTGCAGAGACTCTGAATCGCGCTTCAGTTGCTTATCTGAGAATAGTTCATCCAGCGCTTGGGGCATTTTCGCTTTACGGCCACAATTGAACGGCTAACAGCCTGTTTACCTTCGGCCATCCCTGGCCTCGGGGCTCCTCCATTTATCGAGTACTTACGCGCTCGATAAATGCTCGCGACGTCCTTATCGCGAGACTAGCAGCGTGTTTTTCAGCACGCCGCTAGTTTCTCAACCGCGGCGCGAGCCAGGCGAACATCTCGCGTCGGATCTGCGGTGACTCGTTGACCAGGTGGTGGCGCGCCGCCGGCATCTCCAGCAGGTCGAGCGAACACTTACTTGCAAGCAACTTGAGGTTATATCTCCAACCGACCGTTCGGTCGGCATGACCCTGCACCACCAGCGGTTCGAACGGCAATACCGGGTACGCCTCGAACTGCGCGAGCCACGCGGCCATCGCGTCGATCCACCGCATAGGCAGGGTCTGCGGCGCCAGCGGGTCCTGCGCCATGAGGTCGAGAAACTCCGGGTTGTCGGCGTTGCGGGTGAGCGTGCGCGGCCGCTCGGTGACGAATCTCCGCGCCAGCTTATGAACGATACGATTGACCACCCAGGCCGCAGGGCGGATCAGTGGCGCCAGCAACACGACTTTGGCGAAGTCATCGGCAGTGTGCTGGACCAGGTACTCCATGACGACCGCAGCCCCCATGCTCTGGCCGATGAGGTGCCAGGGTCGGGGTAGCGCGGCAGCCGCCGTCAACACATCATCAAGTGCGTTGACGTATTCCGCAAAGCTGTCAATACTCGCCCGCGCACCGCTGGACAGACCGTGGCCCGGCTGGTCAAACGTCAGGACTGCCAGATCCTGCGCCAGCAGAAAGCGCAGCAGGTGGCCGTAGAGCCCCACATGGTCGTAGTAGCCATGGCATACCACGGCGGTGCCGCGAGCCCCGGGCGCGATGAACGACTGCACGGCAAGTCTGTGCGAACCGCTCGTGACCCAGCCAAGCGAATGCCTGAGCCCGGGAAACTGCGCCCGGAAGTCGAGTTCATAGAAGTCGTAGTAGGCACGGATTGCAGCGGCCTCGCAGCTGGATGCGGGATTGTATGGACCCAGCGCCTCGATCAGCCTGGCTGGTTCGAACGCACTTTTACCGCGCACGCCCTGTCACCCAGAGTAAGCGCGCCACCGGCCAGGGCCGGTGGCGATTAATCGACAGGTCAAGGGCTGCGCGACTAACGCGTCTATTGAAGCGTCTATGCCGGCCTCTATGGCAGGCAGGTGATGACCGGATCGAGGTCGCCGCTGGCGTAATGTCCGAACATTACTTCCACAGAATTCAGGCAGGACTTGGTGTGGAATTTTCAAGGCGCTTACAATCCCTTGTGGTTATCCTTCGCCCGGCTCGCAAGGGCTGCGACCGCAGGCAGAGTCTTGCCTTCCACGAATTCCAGGAATGCCCCGCCACCGGTCGAGATGTAGGACAACGCATCACGAATCTGATATTTGTCGATCGCCGCGAGCGTGTCACCGCCGCCGGCAATCGTAAACGCCGGACTGGCAGCGATTGCTTCGGCCAGAATGCGCGTGCCTTCGCCAAACTGGGCAAATTCGAACACACCCACTGGACCGTTCCACAACACAGTACCCGCAGCGTTGAACAGCGCCTTGAACTGACGCGCGCTCGCCGGGCCGATATCAACAATCATTTCATCGTGGCGCACGTCGGTGATGGCACGAACCACACCCGGTTCGTTTTCCGCAAGGGCTTTCGCGACCACGACATCCACCGGCAGCGGGATGGCAACTTTGGCCGCAATCCGGCGCGCCGCGTCTAGCAGATCCGGTTCGTACAGCGACTTACCCACTGCATGTCCGGATGCGGCGATGAAGGTGTTGGCAATGCCGCCGCCGACGACAATGTTGTCGGCAATGTCCGCCAGCGTGTCAAGCACTTCGAGTTTGCTGGAAACCTTGGCGCCGCCGACGACGGCGATGAGCGGTCGCGCCGGTTGCGCGAGGGCTTGCCCCAGCGCAGTCAGCTCGGCTACCAGCAGCGGTCCGGCACAGGCAATTGGCGCGCACAGCGCCACGCCATGGGTGGAGGCCTGTGCCCTGTGGGCCGTGGCGAACGCATCCATCACGAAGATGTCGCACAAAGCGGCCATCCGCCGGGCAAGGTCGACGGAATCTGCCTTTTCACCGGCCAGAAACCGCACATTTTCGAGCAGCACGATCGCCCCCGGGGCGACCTCCAGCCCGGCACTCCAGTCCGCAATCAGCGGGACATCGCAGCCGAGCAACTCCGACAGTCTTGCCGCGACCGGCGCCAGCGAAAAGGCTGGATCGAACACGCCCTCGTCGGGGCGACCGAGATGGGACATGACCAGCACTGCAGCGCCACCGGCTAGCGCCGCCTGCAACGTCGGCAGGGCGGCATTGATCCGGGCATCGTTGGTCACCCGACCCGCGTCGATCGGCACATTCAGATCTTCGCGAATGAGCACCCGTTTGCCGTGCAGATCCAGGTCTGACATTGCCTCGCACGGCAGGTCGGCCGCCAGCGCCATCCTCAGCTCTCCAGTACCTTTTGAATCGCGGCTGTGACGTTCGCAACGGACATACCCAGTTCAGCCATCGCCTGCGCACCCGGCGCTGACAGACCGAAGCGGTCGATTCCGACCACGGCCCCATCCAGACCCACGAAGCGGTACCAGTAATCCGGATGACCCGCTTCGACCGCGACACGCGCCCGGACGGATCGCGGCAACACCGATTCCTGGTAGGCGGCATCCTGGCGCAGAAATTGTTCCGTGCACGGCATCGAAACAACCCGGATACCTCTACCTTTTGCCGCTTCTTCCGCGGCGGCGGCGACGGCGAGTTCGACTTCTGAACCGGTCGCCACCACGATCACTTCCAGTTCGCCCGATTCCGCCACGAGGACATAGCCGCCGCGGACAATGAGGGCCACGGTCGCTGCATCTCGCGGCTGCGTCGCAGTCTTCTGACGGGTGAATATCAACGCGCTTGGCCGCGATTTTTCGGCGATCGCACTTTCCCACGCAACGGCAGTTTCGACCGTGTCACAAGGTCGCCAGGTCGACAGACCCGGAGTCGTGCGCAGGTTTGTCAACTGCTCGATAGGTTGATGTGTTGGTCCGTCTTCGCCGAGTGCTACCGAATCATGCGTGTAGACGAATATATTCGGCAGCTGCATGAGTGCGGCTAAACGTACCGCGTTGCGGGCGTACTCCATGAACACCAGGAACGTACCGGAAAACGGCCTGAACCCACCATGCAGCGCGATGCCGTTGGTGATTGCAGTCATGCCAAACTCCCGCACACCGTAGCTCAGGTAGGTTGATTCGTCTGCGCCATCCCAGCGGGTGCCGTTGGAACCGGTCAGATCCGCAGAACCTCCGAACAGTTCCGGCAGGGCCGGGGCGATTGCGCTCAGACAGCGCTGCGAGGATTTGCGCGTTTCTAAGGGTACAAGTGCGTCCTGCGCGTCGCGTGCCACACGCCGCAGTTCACGATGCCAGTTCTCGGGCAATTCCCCGGCGCTGCGTCTGCAAAACTCTCCGGCAAGCTCCGGGTAGCTTTCCTGATAAGCCGCGAACAGCGTCTGCCACTGTGCCTGCAGCGATTCCCCACGCTCACGGCAGTCCCAGGATTCATAGACGTGTTGCGGGATCTCGAAGGGCGCGTGGCCCCAGTTCAGCATCCTTCGGGTCTCGGCGATTTCGGCTTCACCCAGCGCGGCACCATGGGCACTTGCGGTTCCCTGTTTGTTCGGCGCGCCAAATCCGATGATCGTCCGGCAACAGATGAGTGTTGGTTTTACATCCTGCTCCAGTGCCGCAGCGAGCGATGCGCTCACAGAATCTTCGTCGTGGCCGTCCACATCACGAATGACACGCCAATCATAGGCTTCGAAGCGAGCGGGAACATCTTCGGTAAACCAGGCGTCGACCTCGCCATCAATTGAGATACCGTTGTCATCGTACAGGCAAACGAGTTTGCCCAGCCCCAGGGTTCCCGCAAACGATGCAGCCTCATGGGAAATTCCCTCCATGAGGCAACCGTCGCCGACAACGACCCAGGTCCGGTGATCGACGATCGGGAAACCTTCCCGATTGAACGTCGCCGCGAGGCGTTGCTCTGCCAACGCAAATCCGACGGCATTGGCAAGGCCCTGACCGAGCGGACCTGTCGTCGTCTCGATGCCGGGACATTCGCCATACTCCGGATGGCCGGCAGTCTTGGAATGCAACTGGCGAAAATTGCGCAGATCGTCGATGGACACGTCGTAGCCGGTCAGATGCAGGAGGCTGTAGAGCAGCATGGAGGCATGGCCGTTGGACAGGACAAAACGGTCACGGTCCGGCCAGCTCGGATCATTTGGATTGTGCCGCAACACATCGTGCCAGAGCACCTCGGCAACATCGGCCAGGCCCATCGGCGCACCTGGATGTCCGGAGTTGGCTGCTTGTACGGCATCCATGGCAAGCGCCCGTATGGCGTTCGCCCGTTCTGTTCTTACTGACATGTCACCCTCGAAGGAAAAAAACTGCCATGCATACTCAGGGAATCCGTCCGATGCCCACTCAACGGCGGGCGCTATTGTCCTCGGTAAAAAATTTGAGCGCAATGGCGTGGCCACCACTCATGCAGGGCCTAAACAATCTCGGGATACGGCTGGAACAGTTGGGGTACAATGCCCGGTTTTACGCTTGGCAGACCAAGCCGGATACGATGGGAAAGCCACCAAACAAATGACGGATTATCAAGTATTTACGTCTGAGTCGGTCTCGGAAGGCCATCCAGACAAGGTCGCTGATCAGATATCCGATGCAGTACTCGACGCCATGCTCGAACAGGACCCCGATTCCCGCGTTGCCTGCGAAACATTGATCAAAACCGGCCTGGTGGTCGTTGCCGGTGAAATTCGTTCCAACGCGATTGTTGATATCGACCGCATCGTGCGCGCCGTGGTGAAAAAAATCGGCTACGACAATGAGGAAGTGGGTTTTGATGCTGCGCAATGCTCGGTCATCAACGCACTGGGTCGACAATCCAGCGACATCGCGATGGGCGTCGATGCGACCGGAGAGCGCGAACAGGGTGCCGGCGATCAGGGACTCATGTTCGGTTACGCGACAAACGAAACCGACGTCCTGATGCCTGCACCCATCACCTATGCCCATCGACTGATGCAAAAGCAGGCGCAGGCGCGTCGTGGATCCGTAAAGTTCCTGCGCCCCGATGCAAAAAGTCAGTTGTCGTTTCACTATGACAAAGCAGGCAAACCCGTCGGCATCGACACGGTTGTGCTGTCAACCCAGCATGATCCCGATGTCACCCAGGAGGAACTGCACGAAGCAGTGATGGAAGAAATCATCAAGCCCGTTCTGCCCGGCAACTGGCTTTCCAACGGAACCAAAATTCATATCAACCCGACCGGCCAGTTCGTCATCGGCGGTCCGGTCGGCGACTGCGGCTTGACCGGTCGCAAGATCATCGTCGACACCTACGGCGGCATGGCGCGGCACGGCGGCGGTGCGTTCAGCGGCAAAGATCCTTCCAAAGTCGATCGGTCTGCCGCCTATGCGGGGCGCTACGTCGCCAAAAATCTCGTCGCCGCGGGCCTCGCCGAACGGGTTGAAATTCAGATCAGCTATGCCATCGGCGTCGCCGAGCCGACATCCATCAGCATCGATACCTTCGGTACGGGTCGGCTGCCCGAAAGTACCCTCATTCATCTTGTACGTGAACATTTTGATTTGCGTCCGCGCGGCCTGATCGACATGCTCGACCTCAAGCGCCCCATCTACCAACTCACGGCGGCATACGGTCACTTCGGCCGACTCGAGGAAGAATTCTCCTGGGAGCGCACAGACAAAGCCGAGGCACTCGCCGCCGCACTTTAACGAACAAGCTGTTGCAACCACATACGCCGATTAGCTGATGAGTGACAAGGTAACGCCCGACTTCCGTCTCAGCTGCGAGTTTTTCGCACCCAGAACCGAGCAGGGCTTACAAACCCTGGAACGCGTGGTCAATCGACTCGAAGAACTGAGCCCCGATTTCTATTCGTGCACCTACGGCGCCGGTGGTTCCACCCGTGACGGTACCCATGAGACGATCAGCCGCCTGATCAGCCTGGGGCTGCAGGCTGCCCCGCATCTGTCCATTGGTGGGGATAGCAAAGAGGTCCTGTTCAAGCTGCTCGATGACTATCACACGATGGGCGTGCGCCGAATTGTCGCACTTCGCGGCGATCTACCCTCCGGGATAGGAACTTCCAGATTTGGCCACAACGCGGAATCACTCGTCACCTGGATCCGCGAACACTCCGGAGAGCACTTCGCTCTGGACGTGGCCGCTTACCCCGAAACACATCCGGATGCGCGAAGTCCGGCAGATGACGTTGCGTTTTTCGGGCGCAAAGTGGCGGCCGGCGCAAGCTCGGCCATCACTCAATACTTCTACAATCCACACGCTTACTACGATTTCGCCGATCGCTGCGCGAAGGCCCGCATTGCAATTCCAGTCCACGTCGGGATCATGCCGATCACCAATTTCGATGGAATCGTCCGTTTCTCGAAAAGTTGCGGCGCCGACATTCCCCGCTGGCTCTTCAAGCGGTTGGAATCTCTGCAGGACGACGACAAGGCGCTGCGTGAGTTCGGCGTGGACGTTCTGACGAGGCTGTGCGAAGAACTCATCTCGTTCGGCATTCCGGGGCTGCACTTCTACACGCTCAATCGCTGGGGCGCGACGCTGGCAATCTGCAAGAATCTGGGTCTCGATCAAAGGGGTCCATGAAACATCGAATGTAGCTGCAGGAGGTACTCGCAGACGGTTGCAACTCAGCGCATCAATTCTGCGACGTGGTCTTCGATGAATTCGAGGTTGGGGATGATGGCCGATTCCGTTCCCACCCTGACGCAAACCGACTCGGCAGGACCCAGCTTGCTCGACTCGTTACTGATGTCATCAGTCGTCAGCTGCACCATTCGTGGCAACCCTTCGGCGGCAATTGCGTAGAACGCAATTCCGTCCGCCGAGCGCGCACGATTCATTACAATCATGCAGCGTCCGGCTCTGCGGCGAGCTCCTTCCATACGATTCAGACATTCGAATCTGACGACCGGAATCGATTCGCCGCGCCAGTTCAACAGGCCAAGACACCAGTCCGGTCCATCGGTGATTGCTTTGACGCGACGCCACGGGAGGATTTCCGCAATGGAAACATTCGGCAACAACAACTGCGAATCATTCAGAGGAATCATTACGCAGGAGAGTTCTGTTAATTCTTGTGCCACAGCCACTGCCATTAAGAACCCTTAGTTCACCAGGTGATCGATCGTTTCCAACAGCTCGTTTTCCTGGAACGGTTTGCCCAGGAAACTGTTGACACCCAACTGCGCAGCATGCTCCCGGTGCTTTTCACCGGTCCTGGAGCTGATCATTATGATCGGCAGATCACTCAACCGATCGTCATGGCGGATCTGCCGCGCAACTTCGAAACCATCCATTCGGGGCATTTCGATATCGAGCAGCATCACATCGGGTCGACGCTCCTGCAATAACGCGATCGCCTCGATTCCATCTTTTGCAACGATTACATCCATACCCTGGCGCTCGAGCAAACGCGACGTCACCTTCCGGACGGTTACCGAGTCATCCACAACCATGACACAAGTCGTTTTGGAACCCCTGGCCGCAGGTCGTACACCCGAGGCAATCCCGTCACCGCTCTGTGCGCGAATCAACGCGATCAGGTCGATAATCACGACCACACTGCCATCACCCAAAATGGTTGCGCCGGAAATTCCACCGACGCCGGCAAACTGCGGACCCAGGCTCTTTACGACAATTTCCCGGCTGCCCTGGACACCGTCGACATGTACCGCTACGGCTTGATCGCCTGAGCGTACGAGCACTACGGGCACGGACCTCTGCTGCGCGGACGCTTTGAATTCCCGACCCAGATAGTGCCCGAGATAACGTACACGATATGGAATCCCGGCATATTCGAAGGTATTTGCATCGGGCATGTAGAGCTTCTCCAACTCGTTCGGGCTCAACAGGACAATACCTTCGATGGTGTTGAGAGGAATCGCATAGAGATCATCGCCAACCGAAACCATCAACGCACGATTGACCGACACCGTGAACGGCACGCGAACGATGAATCGCGTTCCCTTGCCTGCTGAGGTGGCGATTTGAATACTGCCGCCGAGCTGTTTGACTTCACTGTGCACGACATCCATACCGACACCGCGGCCTGAGATCTGAGTTACAGATTTCGCAGTGGAGAATCCCGGCGCCAGCACGAACTGGCAGATTTCATCGTCACGCAGGTCGGCATCGCTCGCCATCAGCCCACTTTCAACGGCTTTGGCGCGAACCGTTTCGACATCAATTCCGGCACCATCGTCACTGATCTCAATGACGACATCACCACCTTCACGGGAGATCAGTAAATCAATCCGTCCCACAGGCGGCTTACCGAAGTTTTTTCGCATCTCTTTGCTTTCGATACCGTGATCTACGGCATTACGTAACATATGCTCCAACGGAGGAACCATGCGCTCTAAAAGGTTGCGATCCAGTTCGCCCTCAGCGTTGTGGACGTGGAACTCGACTTCTTTTTCCAACTCTCCCGACACCTGCCTCACGATGCGCCGCAGGCGGGGTAACATTCGACTGAACGGCGCCATGCGAGTGCGCATCAGCCCTTCCTGCAGTTCGGTGTTTATACGGGCCTGTTGCAGAAGTAGCGTTTCCGATTCGCGCGCCTTGAACAACAGGGTTTCTTTCAGATCCAGCATATCCGAGGCGCTCTCCGAGAGACCCCGCGATAGCTGCTGCAATTGCGAGTATCGATCCATCTCGAGAGGATCGAATTGATCATAGGTGGGACCATCGGGACGGTCCTGGCGGAACAATATTTGCGCCTCTGTTTCAATCTCGAGCCGTCGCAGCTGTTCACGCACTCTGCCGATCGTCGTTTCCATCTCATCGAGCGCGTTCGTGAAATCGTTCATGCCCTGTTCGACCCGGGCCCGCACAATCGAGCTTTCACCTGCAAGATTGACCAGGTTTTCCAGCAACCCGGAGCCCACCCGAACCATTTCCTGGGAGCCGCGCTGCTCCAGTGCGGCAGCCTCTGCGGCTGGGGCCTCGTCGCCTGCTTCCCTGGCAGATTCTGCCGCGGGTTGCCCCGTGGGTTTTTTTGCGGAGTCTGTTGCGGCTATCTTCGCTGGCGCCGGCTTTTTCTTAGCAACGGTCTTGCCGGTCGCAGGTTTCTTGGCTGCTGCCGGTGATGCTCCCGCCCGTCGATCGATTGCGGTATCTGTGCTGTCCGGCGCGGCCGCCGCTGGTTCACCGGCGAGAGCCTCAGCGGCACCTTCGACGTGCTCGCCGGCGACAATCTTGCGAACAACGTTCAGCTTACTGATCAGTTCGTC
>SMVA01158707.1_pt1 | contig 38030 bp, 30 predicted proteins | sample 2456451 | NCBI WGS metagenome assembly SMVA01 (sample SAMN11095933, study PRJNA526329) | marine sediment metagenome | biome: Marine sediment; feature: Surficial sediment; material: Deep marine sediment; isolation source: Hadal surficial sediment | place: Pacific Ocean | collected 2014-05 | depth...
CTTTACGTAGGAAATTTGCCGTATTCGGCCACGGAGAGCGATCTCTCGGAAAAGTTTGCAGCATCCGGAACCGTCGAATCATGCAAGCTGATTACAGATCGTGATACGGGGCAAAGTAAGGGTTTCGGCTTCATCGAGATGTCCACCGACTCAGAAGCTCACGCGGCGATCGAGAGCCTCAACGGCACCGATTACGATGGTCGGCCGATGAAGGTCAACGAGGCCAAACCCCAGGAGAAGAGATCCGGCGGTGGTGGCGGTTACGGCGGCGGCGGCGGCGGAAATCGCTGGTAGGCTCGTTTCTCTGTCAAGAACCATTCGCGGCTATCGCGCGCTGCCCCACGTCGGGCCGGCGGGCTCGATCATCCACAGGTGACCACACATGGCTGACGACCCCCCCGCACACATCCAACCCTACGAGATCGTCTCGTTCAAACGGGGCGAGACGCCGCCCGGTGCGGAGGGCGCCAACTGGCATCACTATGTGATCGTGCAGGGTTCCAACACCATTCGCGGCATTCGACAAGGGAGTCTCAAGGCCGTGAAGAGCGCGGTGGAGGAGATCGTCCTGCTGTTGAACGAGCGGCAGTTGGGTAAGCGCGGGCGCGTCAACCTGATGCCGACGCCGAAGCGGAAACCCCAGAGGTGACATCCGGTCACCCTCTACGAGCTTAAATCTCGCTTGTAGAATCGCCTGAACCCGGCCGTCCGCCGGAAGGCTTGAAATGTCGCAGACGATTCACGATACTGCGTTGGACAGTGTTGCAGGTGCCCGAAGGTGTTTCTACCGGAGGGTTCAACGGGAAGACGGTGCGTCAACGTGACAAGGCCGTCGCTGCCCCCGCAACGGTAAGCGAGTCCAAGGGTGGTTATCAGGCCACTGTGCTGGGAATGCATGGGAAGGCGATCACCCCGAGCTACGACTCACTCGCGAGCCCGTATACCGGCCTGCAGTCGTATCAACGTCGGTTAGCGGAGGGAATAACCGGGTGTTTAAGATCCTGCGAAACGATCTCTACACTCTTCCCATTTAAATCGGCAGGCTAGCCTGCTGTGCTGCGATCGGCCTTCATCCGGCGCTCGGGTGAGAGCGTCCAAAGGATAGGCTCGTGCGAAATAGTTATCTTTTTCTTTTCCTTGTGGTCCTGGCATTTTCCGTCGCTGCGCAACAGCCCACCGACGCCCTCGAGAATATTCTCGTGACGGCTTCTCGTACACCGGTTCCCGCCTCGCGCGTCGGCAGTTCCTATACCGTCATTAGTCGCGCAGACCTGGAGAGCCGGCAGATCGTCTATGTGACCGATGCGCTGCGCGACGTCCCGGGTTTCGCGATCAGTCGCGCCGGCACGTTCGGTTCTCAGACTCAGCTTCGTGTCCGTGGCGCGGAGGCGAACCAGGTCATGGTCCTCATCGACGGGGTCGAAGCGAACGATCCCGCGTTGGGTGACGAGTTCCAATTCGATCAGCTCCTGGTGATCGGGATCGAGCGTATCGAGATCATACGCGGGCCGCAGAGCGCTCTCTGGGGCAGCGACGCGTTGGCGGGCGTCGTCAATTTGATTACGACTCGAGGCAGTGAGCCATTCAGCGTGGACGGCTACCTGGAGGCCGGTAGTTTTGGCACGACCCACGTGGGCGGACACCTGACGTCCACGGGTTCCATCTACGACATCAATATCGGCGTCTCCCGCCTGAATACGGACGGCTCCAATATCTCGCGGGACGGCGATGAGGACGATGGCAACCGCAACACGACCCTGAATCTCAACGCCGGGGCGCAACTATCCGAGCGGACCCGGATCGAGTTTTTCGCGCGGCACACGGACTCGGCGAGAGACTACGATAGCATCGACTTCGTCACGACGGGGTTGCCGACGGACGCGGACAGGCGAACGGACGCGACGCAAGATTATTTGCGCGTGTCGGCGGCCACCGCATTCCTCGAGAGTCGTTGGACTCACCGCTTCAGCGTCACGCGTCTGGAAACCGCTAATGAGAACTTCGGCGACGGCGCGTCGCTCGGCTCGACGGGCGCCGAGAAGCTGGGGTTCTACTACCAGACCAGCCTGGCGTTTACCGAGTCGGAATCTCACCGGTTGACCTTCGCGGTCGATCGGGAGGAACAAAAATTCTCCCAGCGCGGCAGTGCGAGCCCTTTCGGTGATCCGAATCAAGATCAGCAAGTCGATACGACCGGCTACGTAGTCGAGTATCAAGGGCTGGGCCTCGGGCCGTTCTCGTTCTCCGCGGCCGTGCGCCATGACAACAACAGCGACTTCGATGACGTCAATACCTATCGACTCACGGGATCCTACCTCGCCGGCGCTTCCGGCACACGGCTCCATGCCAGCCTTGGAACCGGTCAAAAGTCGCCGACATTCATCGAGAGGTTCGGCTTCTTCGCCGACGAGTTCGTCGGCAACCCGGACCTGAAGCCCGAGCGATCCGAGGGCTGGGAGATCGGTTTCGAGCAGACGCTCCGCAGCGATAGCCTGTCGATCGCTGCGACTTATTTCGACGAACGGCTCGAAGACGAGATCGACGGTTTCGTCTTCGACCCCGGGACGTTCCTATTTACCGCGGCAAACCGCCCGGGCACGAGCCGGCGGCAAGGCATCGAGTTGCAGTTCACCGCGAGCCCGCTCGAGTCGTTCGACCTGGTCGCCAGCTATACCTATACGGACAGCACCGAGTTGGCGTCACTGGGGGCTGAGGTCGATGAGCTGCGCCGGCCGAAGCATATGCTGGCCGTCAATCTAAATTTTTCTCCCGGGCCACGCGCTAATATCAATTTGAATGTCTCTTATAGCGGCGGTCAGGACGATATTTTCTTCCCGCCGTTTCCGCTGCCGTCGGAGCGCGTCCGTCTTGGCAGCTATACGCTCGTGGATCTAGCGGTGAGCTATCGGTTGACGCCGACCCTTCAGCTCATCGGTCGGATCGAGAATATTCTGGACGAGAACTACGAAGACGTCGTAGGCTTCAATACGCCGGGCGTCGGCGCATATTTTGGTGTTCGGGTCGGGCCGTGATGCTTTTGGAGGACAAACCATGCCGTATTTTCTGATCGTTCTGGGCGTTATTGCGCGCCTAGTGCCGCACGCATGGAACTTCACGCCCATCGGTGCGCTCGGGCTTTTTGCCGGCGCGAACTGTCGCCCGCGCATCGCGTGGCTCGTTCCGCTGAGCGCCCTGCTCCTGGCAGATCTCATTCTCGGGTTCTATAGCCCGATCTCGATGGTTTTCGTCTACCTCGGGTTCCTCGCGGCACCGTTGATTGGACGATGGCTTATCGCGCCCCGGCGGTCGGTTCTTCGAATCGGATCTGCCGTCCTGATGTCGTCCACGGTGTTCTTCGTGGTTTCGAATTTTGGCGTCTGGCTGGGCGGATTTTATCCGCTGACGCTGAACGGTTTGGTCGAGTGCTATGTACTCGCGGTTCCGTTCTACGGTGCGCTGCTGGTCGGTGACGGGTGCTACGCGGCGGTACTGTTCGGCGGCCAGGAGATGCTATCGTCGGCGCTGCGCCGCCGCGCGGGCCTGCTCGCTCGCTCGTAACCCGTCGGTTTCTACAGGACCTCGTCGGATACGAACTCAGCGAGCCGGTGCGTCCAGTCTGTCGGCACCGGGGTCGTTAGCTCCTCGGACAGCTTGAAGTCGACGGCGAACACACGCTCCAGGAGCTCGGCGACGATACCGGGATCCGACGTGCCCAGGTTCAGCTCTTCGTTAATCTGCAGGCTCAACTTGTCGAAGTTCGCCGAGCCGAAGCACGCCCAGCCGTCGTAGACGGCCGCCTTGACGTGCGACATGCCCGGATACAGATAAACACGTATGCCGTTTCGCAGCATGGTGTTGATCGCCAGTTCGTTGCTGTAGCTCTGAGCCCGGTGATTACCGTCGTCAGGCAGTATGACGCGAACATCGACTCCGCGGCGGCGCGCTTTCGCGAGCTCGAACAACACAACGTCATCGGAGAAATAGGGGTTCTCTATATAGATGTAACTCTGGCTACGCCGAATGGCGGCGAGCTGAGCGCGGTAGAGTTGCGAATCGTGATCGCGCGTCGTCAGTATCGTCAACGGGACACCGATGTCATCGGCGCGTCGCCTCATGGGCGTCAACGTGCGGGCAAACATCGCCAGATCGCCCAGCCAACTCGCTTTCGACCACGCGACATCCGAATCACGCTGGAGAAGATCGACGACGGGGCCCGTGACTTCCGCCATCATGTCGTGCCACTCATAACGATACGCGCGGCCGATATTCATTCCACCGAGGAAGGCGACCCGGCCGTCGATGATCGTCGTCTTGGTATGGTCGCCGGTCAGGAACGGGTTGCCGCTCGTTCGTACCCGGACGTCGGAGTCGTCACGCAGATGAGAGATGATCGACAGCGGCGGCTCGAAGTCCTCGGACAATTCATCGGGATCGACTCGCGTGCCTATGATGGCGCCGATGCCGTCGAGAAGCACCTTGACGTCTACGTTCGCCGAGCGTTCCTTGAGTAGGTCGGCGATCTTCACGGCGTAGTCGTCGTTGTCAAAGATATAGGTGCGGATATCGATCGACTCGTCGGCACCTCTGACGGTCTCTATCAGGCGCGGAAAGAACTCGTCACCGTCGATCAGGAACCGGACCGTCCCTCTGGTCGAGGTGCCCGCCAGGCCGGCCAAATCGGCCTCCCACGCGTCGAGGTCCATTCCCGGGCGCGGGACGATGGCCGGGAGCGGCTGCGCCTCAAGCGCGTGAAACCGTACCGCGCCGATCGCGATTCGTTGTGCGAAACCCAGCGAGGACTTCAATACCAGCGAGATCAAGGCCTTCTCGGTGGAGAACGGCCGGATCAGGGATTCGACCAGCGATATCCTGCCGAGCAACATCGCGCCTTGAGCCACCTCGGCGGCCCGGTACGTTCCCAGGGAATGCTCGACGGACTCCGGCGTTACGACCGGGATGTCGTCAGGGTTCAGGTGAGCGGCGGCGACTGGATCGGCCGGAGGCGCGGACGCGCACCCGACCAGGAGCAGTCCGGCGAGGGTCGCTGCCAGGGTCGAGAGCTGCTTGCGTGCCGTGTATCCTCGCCGTTTCATCCTGAGTGCTTGTTCTCTTGTTCGCCGGGATCCGGCCGGGCGGACTCGCCACAGACTCTGATTCTCGGCAGGACAGAGTACCCAAATCGGCCCTCAATTTCAGCATCTGCGCGCTCATACTGTGGCCTGGGCTCGGAAACGCGCGGTTCGGCGCCCGGCGGTGCCGGGCGCCGCGCGGCTCAGGCCGCCCGAGGTCTTCAGGGTCGAGGAGGGCGACGATCGCGCGCCGCTACAGGCTCGCGGGCAGGGCTTCCTGAAGGCATTCATAACGCGCGACTCTCTGGTCCGTGCTCGCGAGGTTCTGCGCGCCGGTGAGCGGCTCGGAGTAATACGCCTCGTCAACGATGCTCCAGGCCACCTCCAGGTCGCCCGTGTCCGGATTGACCGTGAGCCTCTCGGTCATCGTCATGTCGGCCGTGTGTAGATCAGAACCGAAGATGACTCCTGCTTTGAAGTTCCCTGAATCGATGACCAGGGAGCCGTTCTCGAAGCGGCCGATCGAATGTCCCAGGCTGCTCGGTTCGACATCGGCCGGGTGCTCGCGCAGGTTCATGTGAATCGTGCGCGTGACATCCATGGTTTCGTGATAGATGAAGATCTGGCTGTTGACCTGACGGATGGACGTCACGAGTCCGGGCGCACGCCAGTTGCGCACGGGGCTGGTCGGGTCGCAGCGCAATACCGGGTTATCGTGGATCGGGTCGTACGCCGCGCGTGCGCGTTCGCCTTCGGGCGTGATCGAATCCTGGCCGGTCGAGCGACCTAGCCCGCCGCCGCCGGACAGCGTCGGGCGAATCCAGTTGCCGAAGACCGACCGGGTCGCCCCGCTCGCCAGGGGTGCGACACGGTTCGGCGCGAACTGCGTCTCGGCCGCGTAGCTGCGCATCGTGAAACTACTGCCGTCCGCAAAATACCCTGTACCGAATTCGCAGCCGAGCGGGTCGCGTCTGGCGGGAAAGCCGTCGACTCGAATCGGCTCACCGACCGTGAACAGTGTGTCGTCGACGCCGCGTCTGGCGAGCTGAGTGCTGGCCTGTAGCGCGCAGACGTAGACCACGGCTTCGCCGGCTTCGTCGGTCGCATCGATTTGCAGAACCGCGTGCGGATTAACGAAGTCGAACTGTCTGACGGTTCCTTCGATCGTGATCATCCGGTCGGGCTCGTAATGGGCCGCGAAACCGTGGTGGGCATCGGCGAGCGAGGCGCAGAGTACCAGGCTCAGCCCGATGACAGGGCTCGTCAATCTAGGCATGAAGTCGGTCTCCGGATGGCGGTAATCGTCAGCCGTCCCAACCGCGGTTGCCGTGCGGCACGGTCCAGCGTTCGATGACCCGCGGCTCGAGTACGGGTGTGCCGAGCGCCGGGCACGACAGGCAATATGTGCCGGCGTGTGTGCCGACCCAGAGCAGGTTGCGATCCCACTCGATAAACACGGTCTCGGTATCGCCGCGGCGCCAGCTGTCGTATTCCTCCATCTCACCGCCGCGCGGTGGCAGGAACCAGGCCACTTCTTGCGGCCTGGCCGGATCCGAGATATCGGTAAGCCGAATCCCGGCGTTGAAGTGCGTTGTCGCGACAAGATTCGGATTCGAGCGCCCGGGCTGAATGAACGAGTGCGTGTTGTGGGTGCCGAAGCGGCCACGCGACAGGCAGAAATCGGCGTACGGCGCGTCCTCCGGCGGCTTTGGCCGTGCGAAGAGGCCGACGACCTCCGGATTCGCCGGGTCGCTGGCGTTGAGGACCTGTACCGGCTTGAACGGCTCGCGGCAATCCGGCTCGATGGCCTCGGGCAGGCCGATCAGGATGTCGTTGAAGCGTCCATCGCCGTCGACGATCGGCAGTACCGTGTGGTAGGGAATGCCGCCGATCGCTTCGGCGTCCCAGATAAATTGGCTCACGGCTTTCGGGTTGCGGATATCGCTGAAGTCGAACGTGATCAAGCCGAAATGGCCGAAGCCGCCGTAGCCGTATCTGCCGCCATCTTCGACGCGCACGGGCGTACACGGCGCGCCGTGGGACGCGGTCCAGGCTGCATGATCGCCCGCGAACCAGTACTTCTTGTACTCGTCTTCCTCGCCGAGTAACTGACCGGGCACGTGCCAGCGCGACACTTCGGTTATGTTCGCCGGATCGGACAGATCGACGACCATGAGCCCGTTACCGTGGGGTCGCTGCGCATTCTCCATACGGAACTGATCCGACCAGCCGGCATCGAGATACGCATAACGGCCGCCGTCATAATAATTCTGGTGTGTACCGCTGCCCGTCTCGCCGGTGCTGAACTCATCCATCAGATCCGGGCTCGTCGGGTCGGTGATGTCCCAGGTACGGATGCCCCGGAGGCCGTCGTAGCTTACGGCGCGACGGAAGTTCTCCTCGTGATAACGGCCGTGTGGGAATTCCGGGCCCGCCCCGGAGAGCGGTTGGCCGTGCGTCCTCATCATGATCCACTTGCCCGTGGTTTCCTGAAAAGCGATCGTGCCCTGAATGCGGACGCCCGCATCGATGAACTCCGGATCGCGCGGGTTGCTAAGGTCCAGCCAACCATTGCCTGCCGGCAGCAGGCGCCGGTCGCCGCGGGCCCACATGGCCATCAACGGCTCGCCGCTGCTGATCTGCAGCCCCTCGGTATAGGAGATGATCTCCATGTTGTGGATGTACTGGTTGCGATCCAGGAAATCCAGCGCGCCCATCGGCAGCCTGAACGGCACGCCGAGACCGCCTTCCATGATGCCTGAGTACTGAGCGGCGGCGCTCGCGCTTAATCCTGCGAGTGCGACGCCCGCGGTCCCTTTCAGGACCTCCCTGCGGCTGATCTTGCCGCGAGTAAGCCTCGAGTCGCGACGATTCTGTTTCGATGCAGTGGAATCCGACATAGGTCACCCCGTGGTTAAACTTCTTATTCGGGTTCTTCGACTTGGGCTCTGCCCACGACCGAGTCTAGCCGAAGTTCGACCTGCCGTGCGATTCTCCATCGGCTGCGTCCGGCCGCGATGGTCAGGACTCTAATAAAAACAAAATGTTAAGGCCAAACCGATGGACGCTAAGCGCGTCGCGGGGTAAGTTGTTCCGATGTTGAAGTTGCTCAAGGATCCGCTGGTTCATTTCCTCCTGCTCGGCGGGCTCATCTTCGCGCTGTTCGTCTGGCGCGGCGAGTCGGATGACACCGATCCCTTCCGGATCGTCATCGGCGACGACGAAGTACAGAGCATGTGGCGGGCGGTGGCGATCCTTCATGGCCATCCGCCGACCCGCGAAGAGATGTGGGACATGCTCGAGCCGAGTATCAAGGAGGAGATCCTCTATCGCGAGGCGCTCGCGCTTGGGCTTGACGAGAATGACCCGCAGGTGCGCGCTCGTCTGGCCGAGAAGATGCTCTTCTTGACGCAGGATATCGCCGAGCCGGCCACGCCGACGGACACCGAACTGACGGCGTTCTTCGAAGCGAATCCGGAACGGTTTCTCCGGCCGGCAACGATCAGCTTCGAGCAGGTCTTCTTCAGCCCGTCTCGCCGTGGCTCGCGGCTGGAGGCCGACGCCGCGGCGGCGCTGCTCCAGTTGCGCCAGGGTGCCGCCGACTCCACGGTCGGCGACGATCTGCTGCTGGACGGTCGCTACGAGCGCGCTGAGTTCCGCGCAATCGCCCGTGCATTCGGCGACCAGTTCGCCGATGTGTTGTTCGTTGTGCAACCGGACGATCTCTGGCAGGGGCCGGTGCGGTCCGACTACGGCCTGCACGTCGTGCGCGTGTCCGAACTGACGGCGGCTTATACGCCGGGCCTGGACGAAGTTCGCGCCGAAGTCACGACGGCATTGATTGCGCAGCGCCGCAGCGAAGCCAACGAGGCGGAGTATCGCAAGCTGCGCGACCGCTACGAGATCGTCGTCACTCTCCCCGAATTCGCTGCGCAGTCGCCGCCGGCGGAATGAGGCGCCGTTGGGTAGCGGTTGCCGTTCTCGCGCTGTGGCTCGGCGATTCCGCACGCGCTCACGAATTTGACCCGGGCTACCTCAGCCTGACCGAATCCGCGGCCGGCGTGTTCGAGGTGCGGTGGAAGGTTTCTATCGCCGGCGGCCTCTACGAAGCGCTCGTGCCGCGACTGCCCGCCGAGTGCGTATTGGACCCGCAACTCAGGACCTATGTGGTTCTGGATGCACAGATTCAGAACACCGTGCTGACTTGCGCCGACGGCCTGGCAAACTTCACGATCGCGATCGGCGGGCTGCCGGCGACGATGACCGATGTCCTGCTACGCATCGACTACTTGGATGGCACATCATTCGTCAGGCGTCTAACGCCGAGTAATCCCAGCGCGGTCGTGCCCGAACAACCGAGTTCCTGGGATGTGGTGGCGACCTATCTGTTCCTCGGCGTCGAGCACATCCTGCTCGGAATAGACCACCTGTTATTCGTACTCGCGCTGCTGTTGCTGATACGTGGCGTTCGCCGCCTCGTAATCGCGGTCACGGCGTTTACGGCGGCGCACAGCATTACGCTGGCAGCCGCGACGCTCGGCTGGATGACGGTTCCGAGCGCGCCGGTGGAGGCGACGATTGCGCTCAGTATTCTGTTCCTGGCGACCCAACTCGCCAAAGCGCCGGCGGAAGTCGGCGCCGACCCCGCGGCAGACGACCTCACGACGCGCTTTCCGTGGATCGTGGCCTTCTCGTTCGGTTTGCTGCACGGTTTCGGTTTCGCCGGGGCTCTGGCCGAAGTCGGGTTGCCGGAACAGGCCATTCCTGTGGCTTTGCTGTTCTTCAACGTCGGGGTTGAAATCGGCCAGTTGCTGTTTATCGCGGTTGTCTTGGCTGGCGGGTGGGCCGTTCGGCGGGCCGCGGTCACGGTGCCGCGATGGCCGATGCGAGCGGTCGCCTACGGCATCGGCTCGCTGGCCGCATTCTGGGTATTCGAGCGCTCGACCTGGCTGGTGTAGGAGCGAAGGGCTCGTCGCGAGTGTTCGTCGCCGTACAATGCGGACTGGGCCCACAGGCGATTCGCTGCGCCGGTTTGTGAAGTCCGTCCACTCGGATTCGATTACTATTCGTGATACTCGCCCGTCGTCACATCGTCTCGTCAAGATCCGGAGTGATAGTTATGGTTTCGTCCCCTCTCGTACGACTCTTCGCAGTGCTCGGTTTGCTATTGCTCGCCGGCACGGCCTCGGCTCAAGGGCGAATTCAATTCGGTGACGATAGTAGTGAATGGAGCTTCGACGGTGAATGTGACGATCCCCGCTTCGAGGGAAGGGGTATGGCATCGGTACTACTCGATGAAGACCGGTTCCGCGACGCGACGGATTGTCGCAAGTTATTGGAGGGGGGCAGCATCCGGTTGAGCGGCGCGGCCGGCAAGCCGGGCGGCATCGATTTCGGTGACGATAGCAGTAGATGGGCCCGCGACGGCGAGTGCGATGACCCGCGTTTCGCGGGTGACGGCATGGCGTCGACACTGCTCGACGAAGACGCCTACTCCGATGCAACCGACTGCGAGCGCCTCGTCAGTCAGGGCCGTATCGCGCTGCAAGCCGGAGGTGCGAATGACGGCATCGATTTCGGCAACGACAGCAGTACCTGGGCCCACGACGGCGAGTGTGATGACCCGCGCTTCGAAGGCGAAGGCGTTGCTTCCTATTTGGTCGACGAGGACCTGTATCGGGACGCGACCGACTGCCGTAATCTGTTTAACAAGGGGCTGGTCCGGCTCATCGGCGGCGCGGCTGGTGGAGGCATACGACGAGACCGGCTGGCGGCCGGCGAGTATAAAGACGACTTCACGTTCGAAGGCCGACGCGGTCAGGAGGCGGTCATCGACCTGCGCTCCAGTGATTTCGATCCCTACCTCATCGTCCGCGCGCCGAGCGGCGAGCAGTTCGATAACGACGACTACGAAGGGGACGTGAGTCGTTCATTGATTGCCCTCGTTCTCGATGAAACCGGAACCTACGAAGTCACCGTAACGAGCTATAAAAAGGGCGAGAGCGGTGGCTATACGCTGCAGATGGACGTCGGTGAGTTCGTCGAACTGGCCGGCCTTCGCGAGGAGAACGGCAGGCTCGGTCGTGGCGACGACACGCTCGACGACGGTGAGTACATCGATATCTATGAATTTACCGGTCGCCCGGGTCAGCAGGTCACGATCGACCTGAGGTCGGATGATTTCGATACCTACTTGATTCTCCAGGACCCCAACGGCGAACGAGAGGAGAACGATGACGCGGACGACACGACCGATAGCTTAATCGTGATGAATCTCACGGAGTCGGGCACGTATCGCGTGGGGGTGACCTCCTACGAGGCGGGCGAGACCGGCGCTTACCGGCTCATGATCGATCAGGTCAATGCTCCCGCCGGGCGGCCCCGGCAGAATCGTGACGTCGAGACGTTGACCGTCGGTCGAACGACCGACGGCGAACTTGAGTTCGGTGATCAGACACTGGATACCGGCGAATATCAGGATACCTACGTGTTTGACGGTCTTGCCGGGCAGCGCGTGCACGTTGAGATGACCTCGAGTGACTTCGATACCTTTGTCGGGCTCCTGACGCCCTCGGGGGACCTGATCGAGAATGATGACTTCGAGGGGAGTACATCGCGCTCGGTCGTGGAACTCGACCTGACCGAGACGGGTCGGTATCGAGTCGTGGCGACATCGTACGCCGCGGCCGAAGCCGGCCGCTACCGAGTCACCGTCAACATGCGGGCAGCCCCGAGCACGCCGGTCGGTGGGACCTTCGCAGGCGGTAGCCGCTCCGGCGGGCGGACATACGGTATCTTCGCCGGCATCAGCGATTATCCCGGGACCGGCAACGACCTGGACTTCACGGCGGACGACGCGCTCCGTGTCCGCGACGCTCTGATTCGCGGCGGCGGTATGCGGCCGGAAGATGCGGTGACGCTTACCGATGCGGATGCGACCATCGCCAATGTGGAAAGGGCCTTGGAGGACATCGCGTCCCGGGTGGGTCCCGATGACACGTTCGTGTTCTTCTTTTCGGGCCACGGTGGTCGTCTCGAGCGCGCCGAGGGCCCGGAGATTTCTGACCCGGACTCGCTCGATGAAACGCTCGTGCTGTACGACGGGCATATGCGAGACGACGAATTGCGTGACCTGTTCAGCCAGATTCGGGCCGGCACGACGTTGCTGTTCCTCGACTCCTGTTTCAGCGGCGGTTTTGCCAAGGACCTGATATCAGTACCCGGTCGAATGGGTATGTTCTCCTCCGAGGAGGATGTCACCTCCCAGGTTGCGGTGAAATTCCGGGCGGGCGGTTATCTTTCAGTCTTCCTGGATGAGGCGATCGGCGATGGCCTGGCCGATGAGGATAACGATGGCTCGGTCACGGCCATAGAACTTAGCGAATACGTGCACTACCGATATCGCAACGACGTGAAATCGTCCAGTCCCGGCGACTTCGTTCGGACCGGAGGCCGCCAATCCGGTTACCAACACCTGGTTGTCGATCGCGGTAGCGTGGGTCCTTACGACGTGTTGTTCAGCTACGCGCGATAGACCAGTCGAGTTCGACAAGACGAGTACCACAACGCGCAATCAGTTCTTTCTCTTCACGCAGAGAAGATTTGGCCCGTTCTTCGCGACACAATTTCTTGGGGCCCTTAACGACAACGTCTTCAAGAACGCGTTACTGATACTGATCGCCTTTCAGGTCGCCGGGCTAGGCTCGTTCGACTCGAACACCCTGATCAACTTGTCGGCGGGTATCTTCATACTGCCATTTTTTCTATTTTCCGCCTCCGCCGGCCAGGTCGCGGACAAGTATGAGAAATCCCTCCTGATAAGACGCATCAAGCTGCTGGAGATCGCGATCATGGTCTGCGCAGCCGTTGGCTTCTATCTGCGCAGCATTCCACTCCTGATCGGTGTCCTGTTCCTGATGGGAACGCAGTCGGCGCTGTTCGGTCCGCTCAAGTACGGGATACTCCCACAGTTACTCGGGGACGAAGAGTTGATCGGCGGTAACGGGCTCGTCGGCATGGGCACGTTTATGGCCATTCTGTTCGGTACCGCGATCGGAGGTTTACTGATCGGCGTTCCGGACATTGGCCCGATTGCGGTCGGAACGATCGTCGTCACGGCGGCCTGCATGGGTTATTGGGTCAGCCGCAGTATCCCGCTGGTGCCCGCGGTCGATCCCGAGCTCAAGATCAATTGGAACGCGCTAACCGAGACGTGGAGGATCATTCAATTCACCCGGCAAAACAGAACGGTGTTTCTCTCTGTCATCGGCATCTCGTGGTTCTGGTTCTTCGGCGCCACTTACCTCGCCCAATTCCCGAATTACACGCGTGTGGTGCTGCACGGGAACGAACAGGTCGTGACGCTATTACTGGCGCTGTTCTCAGTCGGTATCGGTGTGGGGTCGTTGCTGTGCGAGCGCTTGTCGGGGCGCATGGTGGAACTCGGCCTCGTGCCCTTCGGCTCGATCGGTCTGACCGCCTTCGGGATAGACATCTACTTCGCGGCGCCCGGCGCCTTCTCCGGAGAGCTCGTCGGCGCGATGCAATTTCTGCAGACGCCCGGAAGCTGGCGGGTCGCGGTCGACATCATCTTCATCGGTATGTTCGGTGGTTTCTATGTCGTGCCGCTCTACGCGTTGGTGCAGCAGAGGAGCGAAGCCAGACACCGTTCCCGGATCATCGCCGGCAACAATGTCCTCAACGCGCTGTTCATGCTGATGTCCGCGCTTCTTGCGATCGCCGTATTGGCGGCAGGCCTGTCGATTCCCGAACTGTTCCTGCTGACGGCGGTCCTCAATGGGCTCGTCGCGATCTACATCTATACGCTCGTGCCCGAATTCCTGATGCGATTCATCGTCTGGATCCTGATCCACACGATTTATCGAATCCGTAAAGAGGGGCTCGAGCAGATCCCCGAGCGCGGGCCGGCGATCCTGGCATGTAACCATGTGAGCTATGTGGACGCCCTCGTGATCGCAGGCTGCGTTCGTCGGCCGATACGATTCGTCATACATCACAAGATCTTCCAGATCCCGGTGCTGCGCTTCGTCTTTCGAACCGCCGGCGCGATCCCCATCGCCAGCAAAAACGAAGACCCGGAGTTACTGGAGCGGGCGTTCGAGCAGATAGCCGATGCCCTGGCGAAGGGTCATCTCGTGTGTATCTTCCCGGAGGGACGTATCACGAGGGATGGTGCGATGAGCGTCTTCCGTCCGGGAATCGAGCGCATCGTCGAGCGTAACCCGGTACCGGTCATCCCGATCGCGCTCAGGGGTCTTGCCGACAGCTTGTTCGCCCGCGGCAGCGGACGATCGCTGCGTAATTTTCCGTGGTTGTTGTGGGCCGAGATCGCGCTGATCATCGGCACGCCAGTCGCTCCGGAGACGGTAACGGCCGGCGGACTCAGGGAGGTCGTCGCCCGGTTACTGCAGGGCGCCGAGCGGTAGCGTTACATGCGTACCGCGGTCCCATACAATATTCGATTCAGACTTCGGAGTGACCGGGAATGAATTCGATAGCGCTGCTGGCGACGCTGATGGCCATTCAGGGCCAGGCGCTGCAGCTTGACCAGCCACATGAGGCCGGCCTGACGTCTATCGAAGCATCGTGGAACGATCGGCACATACCGTACGTTCGCGTCGACGACCGTTGGCTGTCCGTCATCGGCATCGACCTGAATGCCCGCGAAGGCGAGTATCCGGTCGAGGTGTCACTCGCGTATGAGGACGGGCGAGTGGTCACGCGTACCGATCTCATCCACGTGCAAAGCAAGAGCTTTCCCACGACCGAGCTCACGGTCGCGCCGGAGTACGTGCAGCTCAGCCCGGAGAACCAAGAGCGTGCCGCCCGGGAGTCCCGGGAGATCGGCGCGATCTATTCGCGGTTGACACCCGAAGCGTATTGGACGCAGCCGTTCCAGGTGCCGATCCCCGGCACGACGGGCGGCCGCAATTTCGGCCACCGGCGAATCTTCAACGGTGAGGCGCGCGCGCCGCATTCGGGCGCCGATCTAACGGCCGCGACCGGCACGGAAATACTCGCCGTCAATGCCGGCCGCGTCGTGCTGGCGAAGAACCTGTTTTTCAGCGGTAACGCGGTGTTTATCGACCACGGCTTAGGCGTCTACTCGACCTACCTGCATCTGTCCGAGATGCTGGTGGCCCCGGGCACGATGGTGGGGCCGGGGCAGGTCATCGGCCTGGCCGGCGCCACGGGCCGTGTGACGGGTCCGCATCTGCATTGGGGTGTGCGTATCTTGAGCGCGCGCGTCGATCCGTTCTCGTTGTTGGACCTCGACGCCAACGCCCGGTAGCCACGCGATTGGCTGCTGCGCGGCCCCGCATATTCGAGTCGATTCTTAACGCCGTATTGCGCCCCGCAGGTAGTGCCGTCACGGCATGCCGTCTGAGAATTTTTCAACAGGCTGCTAAGGGCGCTCGCGGAGTATACAGTCGAAGTCCAGCAACTCGCCGTCGTAGCGTACCCAGCGCTTCTCGATGACCCACGGCTCTGCGAGCATGACCGGATCCGTCAGCGACATGCGCAGCGTCAGGTAGGTGTTGTCGTCGACGACAGCGTATTCTTCGACCAGCGTCGCCTCCTCACTCGTCCAGAAGAATCCCGCGTCCCTGGCGAGCCCGGTCGACATCTGCTCCGTCTCGATAATGAGCTTGCCATTCTCGTATCGGCCGACCGAGCGTCCCATCGCAGCATGGGGAGCATCCGGGTCGGTGTCTTGCTCGGTGAGAGGCACGGTCCTCGTCGTCGTCCACTCCTCGTAGGTAATCGTCACGTAGTCATCGTGCGCTGAGAAGCTGATGGGATAGGGGCTCAGGATCACCCGAACGGCGCCGGGGTGTTCACAGCGAACGGCCGGGTCGTCGACGGGATCGAAGCCGGCCATCAGCGCCTCGCCGTGCTCCGAGAGTGCACGCGGCGTCTGCGCCACGACGCGGCCTGTGCCGCCGCTACGGTCCTGCGTGCGCCACCAGTTTCCGGACAGGTCGGGAATAGCGTCCTGCGCGGCCAAGGATCCGCTCATCAGCGCTGCGATCGCCAACGAGATCACACCCAGCGGTCGAACGGCACGATGCTCTGCGGTCTTGATCTTACGTAGAGTCATGCTCGCTATCATACGACAGCGGTGCTCGAGTGCAGCCGTTTATTCAGCTGGGCGCAGCGTCAATGTATGGGTGGCGTCTCCAGGCAGGAAGGGTTGCGGCTCGCCGCGTACCCACGCCTCGTGGCCGGCTCGATAGAATGCGGACAATGGATGCCCACTTTGCCCGCCCGGCATGTGGAAATAGCCCTTCGCTTCATCCCCGGGCGAGACCGCGAAGCGCTCGGACGCTCCCTGATTCCTTCGCTGGACGCGAGGCGTGTGATCGGCGCCCGGTAACGGCCCGCTGTGTACGGTAAGCCACCGCGAGAGGAATGGGATCGCATCGGCGAGAGGATGCGTGATCTCGACTCGATTGATTTCACCCCACGTGCAATCTGCCAACGGGCCGTCGCCGCAGCTGGCAATCGTTCTGTCGGCCGCAGCGACAAAGAAATCCTGCCAAGTCGTATAAAATCGTGGCAGCAGATGCGCGGGTTGTTCGGTTACCAGGCGCCAGATCGGTCCTTCTGACTGATTGCGGCGCCTGAGCGTCACGAGTTCCTCGAAATCGCCACACCCCGAAACGAGAGCCGACATCAGTTCGTCGCCGATCTGCTGGCGAAACTCGCGGACCAGTCGGTAGCCTGCGGTTTCCGGGTCGGCGCGGCCATCCCATCGGGTGACCTCGTCGCGTAGATCCGCGCGGCGCGGATTCGTCATCACCGCGCGGGGATCGAGCACGTGGAGAAGCAACGCGCGCCAAGGTTCATGAAGTAGCGCACGATCGTCCAGCTGGATCGCCAGCATGTCCTCGAGCGTCGCGAGGTCCTGCTGCAGCAGGCCATCACGAATCTGGCTCGCGCGAGCGCCCAGGGAATAACCGCCGGTGCCGATCAGTTCGAGTTCTGCGCCTTGCACGACGCGTGCGTTCGCCGTCCAGAGTGCGCCTGCGTCCGGATTGACGACGACGGGGTAGTCGTCAGATGCGAGCCAGCCACGCCAGCCTGTCTGCCCGTCCGACCAGGATGACGGTAGCCGGGGGTCGTAGCCGACCCGCAATGGGATGCGGCCCATGATGGTCCAGGCGATGTTGCCGGCGCTGTCGGCTAACATGATGTTTTGTGGTGGTGCGCCCACGGTATGCGCGATGCGTATGGCCTCATGCACATCGCGCGCCCGCTCGAATTCTATGATTCGCAGGTTCGACGCCTCGGGTTCATGAGCAAGCCAGTGCAGTGCCCGTAGCCCGCTCTGACTGTTTTCATCGACGACCGGGCCCCAGATCGTCGCGCGGATGTCCACCAGCACGGTAGGCGAGCGACGCACATCGATCTCTTCGGTATAGATGTCGAACGGACGATAACCGTCGGGCGTCAGGTAAGCGTCCGGGTCGTCCGGATCCAACTCGAGCGATACCAGGTCCGACCAGTCGCCGCGGCTGTTCGTAAAGCCCCAGGCTACCGAGCCGTTACTGCCGGCAATGACAGCCGGCGTGCCGGGCAAGGTGACGCCCGTGACATCGAGGCGATCGTTGGCGTCTGTTGGATTCTCGACGATCAGGCGCATCCGATACCAGATATTCGGTACGCTTAATTCCAAGTGCATGTCATTGGCGAGGATCGCCTTGCCGGTGGAACTCCGGTCTCCGCTCACCGCCCAACCGTTGCTCCCGGCCACACTGTCCTCGGTGACGCTCAAGTCTCGTGGGATCTGTCCCTGCACGTAGTGTCGCGTCAGGTCCGTGCGCAGGTCACAGACGCCCGGACCCGGCACGGGCGGAACGGGTAGAGCGTCGCCGACCAATGGTGCATCCCATGTCGTGCCTTCATTCAGCACGAAGTCCCTCAACGGGCCGGGCAGTCCATCATGCAGTATGGCGTAGGTGTCATCGCGACTGGCATCAGAATCGTTGAGTTGAAAATACATCGCGAAGTTGACGAGGAGCGTATCTTCCGGTCGCCAGGGTTGGGTGCGGGCGCGCAGGAGCATGTACTCGAAAGGCGCCGCTCGCAGCGCCTGCAGGCCCGCGTTGACGCCTTCGGTATAGGCCGCGATCAGTTCCTGTTCCACGGCGCTCAAGTTGGCGACCACGTTTCGGGCTGTGGCGCGTAAGCGGTGCTGTCGCCGCCCCTTATCTAACTCGATGGCGTTCTTTCCTACGAGCCCCGACAGCTCACCGGCGGCTACTCGACGCAGCAGGTCCATTTGAAAGAATCGATCCTGTCCGTGGAGAAAGCCCGTGGCTCGGGCGACGTCGAGGCGATTCGTTCCCCGGACCGTTGGGACACCCAATGCATCCCTTTGGATGACGACCGGCGCCGTCAGGCCCGCGACAGAGACCGTTCCATCGAGGATGGGGAGACTGCTACGTACGGCCAGATACGTTACTGACACGATGCAGACCGTAACGACAAGAATGACAGTCGCTAGTAGCTTCATACCGATACAATTATTCCGACGCAATCCTAGCAGGTTCTTGAAAAAGACTCAGACGCGTGCCTTTAGGCAGTTCTGCACGTGGGCTATCATCGGAGTTGTCAAACCGGCTGAGTCGAGTCATCACGCAGTGCTGCCTTCATTCGACGTTCCCCCCGCAGAGCTCTGCCTTATCAGGTTGTCTGCTATCGGCGATACCTGCCATGCCGTGCCCGTCGTTCGGGCGATTCAGGAGGCCTGGCCCGAGACCCGATTGACCTGGATCGTCGGCAAGACCGAGTTCGGTCTGCTGGCAGGCCTGGACGGGGTCGAGTTCGTCCTGTTCGACAAGTCTAGGGGGCGACGCGCCTATTTCGACGTGCGTCGTGAACTCTCGGGGAGGCGGTTCGAGTTGCTGTTGCAGATGCATGCATCGATGCGAGCGAATCTCGTCAGTCTGGCCGTGCCTGCGAACACGAGTCTGGGGTTTGACCGCACGCGAGGGCGGGACTATCAATGGCTATTCTGTCGCCATCGTCTCGCCGCGACGCCACGCCAGCACGTCATGGATGGGCTGTTCGAGTTCGCGGCCGCCTTAGGGATACGCTGCGATAAGCCTCGCTGGGATATTCCACTCGCCGCGGCGGATCGTGAGTTCGCGGAATCGCAGATCGACGACGGCGCGCGGTCACTCGTCATCAGCCCGTGTACCGGGCAGCGCTTCAGGAACTTTAGAAATTGGAGTATGGACCGTTATGCCGCGATCGCGGACGCCGCCGCGAAGCGGTACGGCGCGAAAATCCTGCTGACCGGCGGCAGCACGGATCTCGAGCGTGACTATGGACGCGGGATCGTTGAACTGGCCGGCACGGAAGTTGTGAATCTGATTGGCCGGACGACGCTGAAACAGCTGTTGGCATTGCTCGAGCGGAGCACGGTCGTACTGTGTCCGGACTCCGGGCCCGCTCACATGGCGACTGCGGTAGGGACTCCTGTTGTCGGCCTTTACGCGACCTCCAATCGGCATCGCACGGGGCCGTACAACAGCCAACACCTGGTCGTCGATAAATATCCGGAAGCCGTTCGTCAGGAGTTCGGCACGTCGGTCGAGGAGATCCGCTGGGGGCGGCGCGTCCGCAACCCCGACGCGATGAACCTGATCACCGTCGCCGACGTCAAAGTTAAGCTTAGGGCTGCTTTCGAACAGCCGTCTGCCGCCGACAGCGGAGTCCCTGATGCGGCGACCGGCTTGGTATCATGACTAGCAGGAAGTGAGACATGCCGGAATCTTACGCACTGAGCAAGTTTGACGACGCGACGCCAGCGGAGATCGAAGCTGCGCTGGAGCGCAGCGATGTGGTTTTCTTCGAGCACTGTCCGATACGGTTACCTGACGATGCCGATCTGGCGTTTCTGCGGGACGAGTTGCCGCGGCAGACACGACTGAAGAACATCAGCTACCACCCGGAGTCGGATTCAGTGCCGGGTCTCGATGCTTCCAAGGGTGCCCGGCGACGCGTGAAGGAAATATTGAAGGATCATCGTGCCGCAGTCTCGACGTTCCTCGAGAAGAATCTCCCGAATCTAGCGCCCGGATGGACCGTGGGCACCAGCAGCTTTCGTCCGATCGAAGAGAAGGACCGGGGACTGAAGCCTCGTTCCAGTAGCGAGATCGTGCATATCGATGCCGGTGCCTACGGCGCGACTAACGGCAATCGAATTCTGCGATTTTTCGTCAACCTGAATCCCAGTCAAGACCGTGTCTGGGGGACGAAGGGAAGCTTCCGCGGCCTGTTCGAGAAGCACGGGGCGTTCGCGCGCGCCGCGCGCGGTAACGGTCGCCGGAGTTCGGTACGCAAGGGTTTTGCGGATCACTGTTTCACCGGACTCGTGAACGGTCTCAGCAAGGTCTATCCGCTGGCGGCGGTGCTCGACTCCAGTCCCTACGATCGCGCCATGCGGCGGATACATAACTACATGAAGGAGTCCGTGGATTTTCGAGATGACCTGACCGACTATCGGGAGATTCGGTTTCCACCACTGTCGGCATGGTCGGTCTTTACCGACGGCATCAGTCACTCAGTGGTGTCCGGGCAGTACGCCTTCGCGACGACCATTCTGATCCCGCTGAAGAATTGCCGCGCCCCCGAGTCGGCGCCGTACCATATCCTGGCCGCGGCCGACGGAGGCTAGGCCCGCCAGCCGCTCGGTAAAGGCACGACGACTGCGTTGCGACTTTTCGTTAGCGCTTGTCTTCGCGCAGCCTCGACAGCGCCATCAGCGCAGCGCCGGTTCGCGAGAGGTCCGGCTTCCGCTCCAGCTCGTGTTGAATCAATCGGTCCACCAGCCTACGGTCGCCGTGGCAGAGCCTGCGTAGATCGCCTTCGACGTCGACGCCGAGGCCGCCTTTGCCGATGGTCGCGCCGCGCCCGAATCGGCGCACGAGGATGACGACGAGGATGACGCCCGCGAGGACAGCCCAAATCATCGGGAGGTCGTTCATGGAATCGGTCTGGCCCCGGGATTCCCGCCGGGTTCAGTGCGTCATCGCGTAGATGACGTAGTTGATCCCGAACCGATAGGCGAGCGCCGTCATCGGCTCCGGATAGACGGGATCATCGGCGTGTTCCCAGGCATCACCCATGTCCATGTTGTAGTTGATCGCCACCAGAAGGCGTTCCTCGTCGTCGTAGATGCCGCGCCATTGCGGCGGGCCGCCAGGCAATTGGGCGAGGATCTGCCCACCCGGACCCCGATAGAGGTGGCGCCGTCCCGGAATCTGGGTGCGTTGATCCAGATCATAGAGGACGTGGAGCAGGGCATCGGTATCAGGGATGTCGACGATCGGCTTATCGGGGAATACGCGTCGGATCACGTCGGTGAAAACCGTCCATTCGTACGCGCCGTGAAAGTCATCGACGATTAGAAAACCGCCGCGAAGCAGATACTCTCTGAGTCGATCGGTTTCCGCGACCGACAGTTGCCAGCGACCAACCTGTTGAGCGAACAGCCAGGGATAGTCGAAGATTCTGTCGTCGATGGTCTGCAAGAAAATGCTGTCGTCCGCGACGTCGAGTCGCGTCAAGCGCCTGAGCCCACGAGTGAAGTGGTATTCGGCGGCCGGATAATCGATCGCCCACCAGGGCCGGCCGTAGCCGCCGCGATAACCGCCACCTGCGCCGTGAATCAAGCGGGCCATATGAAATTCCGCCTCCGGGCCGTACAGTGGATTCGAGCCTTGGGCCTGTCCTAGCCGCGGCGTGACGAGGGCTGCCAGGACTAAGACGGCCAGGCGCAGCGCAGCCGCGTTGGCGCGGCTCTTCGGCGAGCGTTCGACGAACATGCGCTCATTATAGGGAATCTCGCTTCGCGGCGACCGGAGAGGCCTCGCGCAGCCGGCCGGCTAGACCCGGGAGGTCGTGGTACGGTTGAACAGGGCCCGGCGCGTGAACCCTCGGACTTTCTCAACCAGGCGGGCGGAGCGCAAGCCGACGTCTTTGCGCAGCTTGCGCCGGACGCCGATCGTTGAATGCTGCCCGATCCAACTCGGTTGCACGGTGTAGGGTAGCAAACCAAACAGCGGTTGCTGATGCTCCCAGACGCTCTTGATAAAGACATCGACGGGTGCGGTCAGAATCTGACTCGCGAAAAGCATTTTCGTCCCCGCGAAGAATTTTTTTGCAATGGCCCGATCGGCGTGGACAACAGTCATCTAGAGCGACTCCCTCGATATAGAGACGTCGCCGCGGGCAGAATCCTTCTCGCCAGGGCCGGACTCCATTTGACATAACGGCGCGGCAGCGAAGGCTCGTCCGCTGTCCATGCGTCTGTAGCTGGGACAGATTCGAGCGGAAAAAAAACCCCGCGTTTTGCGCGGGGTTTTAGCGTTAAGGCAGTAGCCTTTCGCCCTACTCGGGGATGATGATCTTTGTCGCCTGAGGGCCTTTCTGGCTCATCTCGGTTTCCATGCTGACGACCTGATCTTCATGCAGGGTGTCTAGACCACTCGCTTCCACGGCTGAGATATGGACGAAGATGTCTTTACTCCCATCCTCAGGAGCAACGAATCCGAAGCCTTTGGTTTTATTAAACCACTTAACGGTACCTGTAATCATCGTGTAACCTCTAACTAAATTAACAACTTGCGTTCAATTGCAAAGAAGGAAAGGCGATTTGCAGGAGATACCGAAGGGACTTCTGAAATGACCAATTAATCGTGCAATACGAACTTCTCTTCGAACTCGCCCCTGGCCACAATGGACAGACGCAAGCACGTAGAGCGTAATATAGGCTTACCCTGATGATTTGCAAGGCTTTGTAGGTTAATTGCCGGACGGCTAGCGATCTAGCAGGTCTTCCAGCCCCTCGAGGAGGCGATTCTCCAACTCATCCTCCAACTCGCTCCTGGCCGCCTCGAGCCGTTTTCTCGCAGCCTCCCGAGCCAGGAGTTCTAGCGCCTCGGTGAAGTCGAAGCGGAGCTCCGGCGCGTTGACGTCTCCGGTCAATTTCACCGGAATCGGGTCGCCGATCAGCCGGTCCAGCGTTTCACAACGCGCGATGCCGATGCCCTGTGTCAGTTTTCCGGTGAGGTCGTAATTGATGTCGCGAGTGGCCAGATCGAGCTGGCCTCGGCCGGTGACTTCCAGGAACGAGGTCGTGGCCTCAAGGTCGTTCGTGCGGGCGATGCCTTCGGTGACGGTCGCGCTACCGCGCAGCGACTGGAAGGCAGTGAAGTCGACGTCGGTCGGGGCGGGACGAGGTACTCCCCGGAGCGAATTGAAGAAGTCGCACATGGCGTGGCCGAAATTGAACCCGCGAATCGCGCCGTCTCGAAGCGAGAATGTCACCCGGCCAGCCGTCGTTTCGAGCACATCGTCGAGTCCTGCGCCGACGCCGCTGAGCGATACATCGAAACTACCGGTGCCGCTGAGGTTCGACTCCCCACGAAGGGCGACCAGGAACGGCTCGAGCTGTATGCCGACGGCGGTGCCGTTCAGTGTGAGTTGTTGCACTCCGCCGCGGGCGTCCAGTTCTATGCCACCCTCGAAATCCCCGCCATAGAGCTTGCCACGCGCCGAGTCGATCGTGCCGATGCCGTTGCCGATGGCCAGCAAGGCTGACGCGTCCGAGAACTGCAGGCCGGCGAGCCTCAGATCGCGGATCGCGACCCGGCCGTTCAGCGCCAGGTCGTGCATCGTCTCCGTGGGCAGCGCGATGGAGCGATCGGCCGGCGCTCGAGCGCCGCTCCGGGCGGTTGCCTGCGGCGGCAGGTAGCGATCGACATCGATTCGGTCGATCGTCAGCCTGAAATCGTATTCAGGACTACCGAAGTCCCACACCGTCACCTCGCCCGTGATCGTGCTGTCGTCTAGTCGGAGCCGGATATCCTCGAAGATACCGCGCTCGGCGGTGACATCCAGACGGGTATCGATGACGGCGCTGGCCAATGCGCCAGAGTCGGCAGTGACCGGCGACGGCCGGTCGAAGCGCCGCAACAACTCACGCGGGTCGAAGCGCTGAATCTGGAGTGTCCCGGTCCAGTGGGGTGACTCGGCTAGCTCGCTGACCGCCAGGTCGCCCGTCGCCAGCAATCCCAGCCCTTCGGCCTGCAGCCCGTCGAGCGTGAGTTCGTCGGTCACCGCATCGTAAGCGAAACCGGACTCGAGCCTCAGCGTGCCGAGTCGCTGCGGGGTGAGAACCTGCGGCAGCAGGTTCGGAAAGACTCGAGAGACCAGCAGCGGATCTACCGCAGACGTGCTCACTCGGCCTTCGTAGCGGCGTTCGGCGCGGAAGTAGTCGAGCTCTCCGGTGATCGAGGTTGCCATCACGTCGGCGCGGAACTCCCTGACCGACAGCTGCTGTCGGGGACCGTCAAACTGAAACGCTGCCGCCAGCGCTAGCGACTCGATCTCAGAGAAATCGGCGCCCGCGACCGCCGCGGTCGGCAGCAGAGTCAGTACGGCGCTCGGATCGAATAGCGGGATCGCCAGGTTTCCCGAGGCGTTGCCGGCCGCATCCGCACTCAGCGCAGCCGAGATCTGCATATCCAGAGCAGACACGCTCACGTTGGTGAGGACGAGTTCCCGGCTAGCGGTCCGCAGCGCGAACTCGGCGGCCAGGTCGAACCCGCCCAGCGTCGCCGCAGCGTCGCCGGTTTCTATCCCCAGGTTCAAGAGATCCAGCAACGTGCCGACGGATTCGTCCTCGATTCGTATCGTGCCCGTCAGTTCCGGATCGTCGAGAAGATTCCGGCCGGCGATCTCCCAGGTGGCCAGGATGCCGTTGGTGTTGGTCGTCAGATCCACGACATCGACGGTTCCGGAACGCAGATCGAGCCGGCCGCTCGCCCAGGTTGCGCCGAACTGCAGCTCGGCTGGGCCGACGGGCGGGTTCCTCAAGGACATCTCGAGCTGGGAGTCGGAAAATGTGACGGTCCTGTCGTTCACCGACACGCTGATCGAAGTCTGGAGACTACCGGCGGCACGGTCTTCGTGGCGGCCGTCCTCGACGTAGAATCCGAGACGCAGATCTTCGGCGAGGTAGCGAGAGCCCGCAGGGTTGATCAGTGCGGTGCCGGTGGCCGTGATCTGCGCCGTGAACTGCGGTACGACTCCGACCAACTGGAAGCGGAGTTCCGTCCTGACAGGCTGTCCGATCAGGATTGGGCCGGTCTCTAGAGAGAGGCCGGAGATGATGTAGCGGACCTCCGTCGTGTTGTCACGCCAGAAGACCAAGCCGTTACTGATCTCGATGCCTTTGATATTCAGATCGAGGAGCGCGCCGCCGCGTGTCGTGTCGCCGGTGCCTGCAGCGGGCCCGGCGTTCGGGAGTAAATCCTCCCAATTGCCGCGACGCTCAACGTCTCGGGCCAGGTTCAACACCAGGCCATCCACCTCGAGATTGCCGAACTCAACGCGGGCTAGCAACAGCGGCAGAATCTTGACGCGAACGATTGCCCGTTCGGCCGTCGCGAATGCTTCTGCGCCGAACCCCTCGGCGTTGCCCAGTCGCAGCCTTCCCGTTTCTACACCGAGCCAGGGAAAAAATGTCAGCTCCAGGTCGTCTTCGATGACGAAGTCTCGCCCCGTGCGGGATTCCACCCATTCTGCTACATAGGACTTATAGTCGTTGGGATCGAACCACCAGCCGATAAAAATGGCTGCGCCGATGGTCAGAGTCGCCAGGACCACCACCGATATACCGAGAATCTTGAGTAGCGTCTGCATCTGTTTAAGTGACGAGAAGTTCGCGCCAGTCCTTCGTTTGGCCCGCTCAGACTCTGTAGGTTCCCCGCTGGTGCACGCGATGCTCATGCTACAACGGATAGACTTCAACCGTAATCCGCCACATAGTCTCGCTGCACACCTGATGGCAACAAAAAGCATTGAATTTGCGACTATCCTCGAAGTCGGCGCGCTGATTCGGGCCAACGAGCTCTCTGCGGTCGCATTGACGACATTGATGCTCGACAGGATCGAGCGGCTTGAGGCGAGGCTCAATGCGTTTATTACCGTGACTCCGGACCTGGCGCTAGAGCAAGCACAGCGAGCCGACTCAGAACTCGCCAGTGGTCACGACCGCGGACCGCTGCATGGGATTCCGATTGCGATTAAGGATCTGATCGCGACCCAGGGAATCCGCACGACGGGTGGCGGCAAATACTACGACCGCTGGATTCCGGACTCTGATGCCGCGGTCGTTGCGCGTCTGTCCGCTGCCGGCGCCGTGATGCTCGGCAAGACCAACCTGCACGAGATGGCATTCGGTTCTACTTCCATCAATCCGTACTACGGTGCGGTCTCCAATCCCTGGAAGCTGGACCATCATCCGGGCGGCTCCAGCGGCGGTTCGGCTGTCGCCGTCGCGGCGGGTATGGCATACGCGGGGATCGGCACGGATACGGGTTGTTCGGTTCGCCAACCGGCGCAGTGTTGCGGTATCGTCGGGCACAAGCCCACGTTCGGTCTCGTCAGCAAAGCGGGCGTCCTGCCATTGGTCGAATCGATGGATCACGTCGGCCCATTGACCAGGACCGTACGCGACGCGGCGCTCGTGTTACGCGCCATCCAAGGGACGGACAGCAACGATCCGGATTCGGTGGATCGTGCCGCGGACGATTACTTTACGCGGATGAGCGAGTCCCTCGATGGAACAGTGGTCGGCGTTCCACGCCGATTCTTTTTCACCGGCGGCGATCCTGAGGTGGTCGATCTCGTCGATCAGGCCCTGGAAACATTCAAGGAGCTTGGCGCACAAGTCGTCGACAGGGATCTACCGGAGGTGGAGAGAGCGCTCGACGAAGCCGACGTGACCTTTTCCGAGATTGCGCATGCCCATGGAGATGCGCTGGCTGAAGACCCCGAAGCCTTCAGCGACGCCTTCCGGCATCGTTATGCTAGTGTGACCAAGTGGTCGGACGCAGACTACGAGGCCGCCCAGGATTTCCGGCGTGAGTTCAGAAAAAATGTGTCAGCGGTGATGGGTCAGTGTGATGTCCTGGCCATGCCGACATCGACGGTCGCCGCCGCGCCGATCGCAGAGCAGCCGCACGGCCATACGGTAGAGCGGCGCAAGAACGCCTGCATCTTCAACTTCACGGGGCAACCGGCGATCTCCGTCCCTTGCGGTTTTACCGCCGCAGGCCTGCCGGTGGGAATGATGCTGGTCGGAGCGATGTTCGATGACGCCAAGGTATTCCGGTTTGCGCATGCGTTCGAGGAAGCGACCTCCTGGCACCTGCGCCATCCGGATATTTCTTAAGCTCGCATTAAGTCGGCGAAATCTCTGATATTGTGCCGTGATGAATCGCCAATCCGTAGCGCGCTTGCAGGTGTTATCGCTAGCGGTCGTTCTGCTGCTCACGCTGGGCTGTGATCGCTCGCCACCGGGCCCGGTGGCCGTCGCCGAGATCGCAAGCCCGGCAGCGGAAGGCAGCGGACAGCCGAATCTCGCCGTGGGTCCCGACGGCGAGGTCATCTTAAGCTGGCTCGAACCCACGCTCGACGGCTACGCGTTGAAGTTCTCCTCCTTGAACGCGGCTGGCTGGTCCGCGGCCCGGACTGTGGCGGAGGGCGACGACTGGTTTATCAACTGGGCAGACTTCCCCTCAGTGGTCCCGATCTCCGAGGATTTATGGGCCGCACATTGGTTGCGCTACCAGCCCGATAGTTTCTTTGCCTATGACGCGATGCTGGCGTTGTCCTCAGACGGCGGCGCGAGCTGGCAGGCCCCGCAGATGTTGCATCAGGATGGCACGGAGTCGGAGCATGGCTTCGTGACGCTATATGTCGAGCGCGGTGACGTCGGCGCCGTCTGGCTCGACGGCCGTAACTTTATCCAGGACGGTGAGTTCGTCTATGAGGACGCGGCCGGAAACCTGCTCGGCACGGGCCTGCACTATGCTCGCTTCAGCGCCGCCGGTGAGCGCCTCGAGTCGCGGGAGCTGGACGAGATGGTCTGCGACTGTTGCCTGCCGGATGTCGCGCTCGCGTCCGGCGGTCCGGTAGTCGTCTATCGTGACCGAACGACCGAGGAAGTGCGGGACATCGTCATCCGGCGCATGACCGGTGGCGAGTGGCAGGCGGCCTTACCCCTGAGCCCGGACAACTGGGAGATTGCGGGTTGCCCGATCAACGGGCCGGCCGTTGCGGCGACCGGAGACTCCGTGGCCGTGGCCTGGTTCAGCGCCGCGGCCAACGTTCCCTCCGTACGCCTGGCCCGTTCCGAGGATGCAGGACAGCACTTCGACGAGCCCGTCGAGATCGATGCGCTGGGCAGCTTCGGGCACGTCGATGTGGTGGTGACCGAGTCCGGTGACGCGGTCGTCAGTTGGCTGCGTCGCGAAGCGGACGGATTGGCGTTGACGATTCGTCGGGTCTCTCCCGCGGGGCTGGTCGGCGACAGTCAGACGGTCGCGTTCATCGACACGGGCCGGCCGGCAGATTTCCCCCGAATGGTCTACGCCGACCGGCGCCTGGTGTTCGCCTGGACGGATTTCGACGACGCGGGGAGCGTGAAGACTGCCGTGGCAAACATCAGCCGTTAGTCGCTGATTGATCTCGTGCACGCTTCCGGCCGGCAAGGCGGCGTTCCCCGTCGCTCAGCAACTTCTTGCGCAGGCGGATACTCGCAGGCGTAACTTCCACGAGTTCGTCGTCATCGATGAATTCTAGCGCTTGCTCCAGAGAGAAGCGCAGCGGTGGTGTCAGGATAATATTCTCATCCGATCCCGCGGCGCGGATATTGGTGAGCTGCTTGCCCTTGGTCGGATTCACGGGCAAGTCTTGGATCCGGTTGTTCACGCCGACGATCATGCCCTCATACACCTCCTCGCCGTGGCCGATCAGTAGTTTGCCCCTGTTCTGAAGATTGAAGAGCGAGTAGCCGAGTGCCTTGCCGTTCGCGACGGACACCATCGCGCCGTTATTGCGCTGGCCGATCTCTCCAGGGAACCGTTGATCGTAGGCGTCGAAGACGTGATAGAGCAGGCCGGTTCCGGCCGTCGCCGTCAGATACTCGGTTCGAAAGCCGATGAGGCCGCGGGCCGGTATCCGGTAATCCAGGCGCACCCGGCCCCGCCCATCGGGGATCGTGGCCAGCAGCTCGCCTCTACGCTCGGCCAGGCGGCTCATGACGGCGCCTTGATAATCTTCCTTGAAGTCGACAGTCAGCTGTTCCCACGGTTCGCAGCGCACGCCGCCGACCTCGCGCTCAATGACCTCGGGCCTGGAGACTGCGAGTTCGAAGCCCTCTCGGCGCATGGTCTCGATGAGCACCGAGAGATGCAGCTCGCCGCGGCCGGACACGCGAAATTTATCCGGGTCCGCCATGCTCTCGACGCGCAGGGCGACATTGTGTTTTACCTCCTGATCGAGGCGCTCGCTAACCTGCCGGCTCGTCAGGAATTTTCCGTCCCTGCCGGCGAACGGCGATTTGTTGACCTGGAACACCATGCTGATCGTCGGTTCGTCCACTTGCAGGGCGGGGAGCGGCTCCGGGTGTTCGCGGGCACAGATCGTCTCGGATATCTTCAGGTCTTCGATACCGCTGAACAGGACGATGTCCCCGGTGTCGGCTGTCTCGATTCGATTGCGTTCCAGTCCGTCGAAGCCGTACAGCTCGAGCAGCTTGCCGGCGCGCGTCGAGCCGTCGGGGCGTACGATAGTGATCGGGCTGTTGGTGTCCACCCTGCCCCGCGCGACTCGTCCTATGCCGAGTACGCCCACATAGGGGTTGAAGTCGAGACTGGAGACCTGTAACTGCAGTGGGCCGTCGCTGTCGCCCTTCGGCGCGTGCACATGGGAGATGATCGCTTCGAACAATGGGTTCATATCTCCGCCGCGCACGTCGGGATCCGTACTGGCGTAGCCTTCCATGGCGGACGTATAGACCACGGGAAAGTCGAGCTGCTCGTCACTCGCGTCGAGGCGATCGAATAGCTCGAAGGTCCGGTCCAGAACCCAGTGCGGCCGGGCGCCATCCCGGTCCATCTTGTTGATGACGACCAGTGGCGTGAAACCGTGGGTGAACGCCTTGTGCGTCACGAACCGAGTCTGCGGCATCGGGCCTTCCACGGCATCGACGAGCAGCAGCACGCTGTCGACCATCGAGAGCACCCGCTCGACCTCGCCGCCAAAGTCCGCATGCCCGGGCGTGTCGACGATATTGATGCGCCAGTCGCGCCACGTGATGGCGGTGTTCTTCGAGAGGATGGTAATTCCTCGCTCACGCTCCAGTTCATTGGTGTCCATCGCCCGTTCGGGCAGGACGGTGCGCGAATCCAGCGTGCTCGACTGGCGTAGAAGTCGATCGACCAGCGTCGTCTTGCCGTGATCCACGTGGGCGATGATGGCGATATTTCTGAGGCGAGCCTGGGGGGTCATGGCGGCTTAGGGTACAGGATGGCGTTCGGTGCCGCGCGCAGGCAACCGACCGCGCGGCCGCGCAGTAAGCGGGTATCGACGGAGTTGAGGGGTGAAGCTAGTGAGAGCCTGCCCGCGGCTTCAGCCGTCGCGTCTGTTCATCGGTCTCGCTTCGTTGACGGTGAGCGGACGGCCGTCGTAGTCCGTGCCGTTGACTTCCTCTATCGCCTTCTGAGCTTCCGCGTCGGTCGCCATCTCGACGAAACCGAAGCCCTTGCTGCGGCCCGAATCGCGATCGGTGATGAGCGTGACGGATTCAACGCTGCCGAAGGCGCCGAACTTCTCGATCAGAGCCTGCTCGGTGACGGAATACGGTAAATTACCGACATATAATCTCTTACCCATGATTTCTCCTGAGCCGAAAAAGACCGCCCAAGAAACTCCGGGTGCCTCCCCCGTAGACTCCGATTACAAGCGGCGATCGAGCAAACAACGGTAGTTTAAGCCTCAATACCCGACTGGGCAGGCGGCTGCCGGATCAATCGGCCGATCTTAAGAAAACTTCAGCTTGATGTCCGCTCAGTGACCGGTGCCGTACTGTGGCCGAGTTCATGCCGGCTCCGCGACTGGAGTGGGCTTTGTTGCCGGTAGTAAGTCCTCGAGAATCAGGATCAGACTCGGGACGAGGAACAGCGTAATCACGGTTGCGAAGAGGACGCCCCAACCCAGCGAGATGGCCATCGGCACGATAAATGCGGTGGCCGGGTTGTCGATCAACATCAACGGCGTGAGCCCGGCGAAGGTCGTGGCCGACGTCAATAGAATCGGCCGGAAGCGCACGATACCGGCAGCTCGCACGGCATCGACAATAGGGACGCCGACGCGCCGCTGCCGGTTGATGTAGTCCACCAGTAGCAGGCTTGAATTCACGACGACGCCGGACAGCGCAATCATGCCTAAGAACGAAGTCAAGACCAGCGGCCAGCCCATCAGCAGATGGCCCACGATTGCGCCGACAGCACCGAATGGAATGACGCTCATGATGATCAGTGGCTGCAGATAAGATCGCAACGGTATCGCGAGCAACGCGAACATGATAAGCAGCGCCACCGGGAACAGCCGAATCATGCCGCCGTACGACTCCGCCCGCTGTTCCTGTTCACCGGTGAAGGAGTAGGTCACTCCGCGGTACCCGGCGACGATCTGCGGAAGTGTCTCGGCTGCGAGCGAGTTCAAGACCGCTTCGGGCGTCGTGACGTTACGGTTGATGTCGGCCCTGACCGTCACGACGCGTTGTCGGTTGATCCGGGTGATCGTCGAGTAACCCTGGCCGAGCGTGAACGTTGCCGCCGCCGCGAACGGCACTTCGGTTCCGTCAGACGTTCGGATGCGCATGTCTTCGAGGTCGCCGAGCGAGCGCCGTTCCGCCTCCGGATAGCGGACCATGACCCGCACGTCCTCGGTGCCGCGCTGGACGCGTTGCGCTTCCTCGCCGTAAAAGGCCTGGCGTACTTGCCTTGCGAGGTCGTTGAGCGTCAGCCCGAGATGCCGCGCCTCGGGCCGCAGCGACAACTGAACTTCCTGCTTGCCCGAGCGGAACGAGTCCGAAATATCGGCCACGCCAGCGAATCGTGAGAGTTCGGCGCGCAGGTCGGCGGCCGCGGCGGCCAGATCATCGACGTTCCTACCTCGCATTTGAACGGAGATGGCATCGCCGGCAGAGAGTTGACTGGCCGAGAAAGTTAGTTCGACGCTGTCGGCTATCGGGCCCGTGAGTTCACGCCAACGTTCGGCAATGGCGTCCGATGAAATCTCGCTTCGTTCCGCCGCGGGTAGGAGCGCGATGGCCACGTCGGCGCGGTGGCTGACCGGCGTTGAAAAGCTCGTGCCGCCGCCGGGCCGATTGCCGACCAAGCCCTGGCCGATCGTCGTGAGTACATGCTGTATGACGCTGGGCTGGTCCTGGCGGGCGAGGTCGAGTTCGCCTCTCAGCGTCTGCGCCGCCTGCTCGATCTGTTGCGCCGCTCTGGTCGTCTCCGCTACCGCGATACCCTCCGGCATCGTCAGCCTTGCAACCACCCGGTCACCCGCTATAGAGGGGAAGAACTCAACGCTGATCCGGCCGCTGACAACGAGAGCGAGCGTGAGCGCTAGTACGCCGAGCCCGCCGGCCAACGTCAGGTAGCGCCACTCCAGGACCCGGCTCAGCGCCTCCCCGTAGCGTCGCTCGGCGAAGTTTTCGATGCCGGCGGCCAGGCGTCCTTGAAACTTTAGCCAGCGTGCGACGAGCGCATTCGAACGGCCCCCACGCGGTTCGATGCGCCGGTGTGCCAAATGCGACGGCAGGATCAACTGGGATTCAATGACGCTGAACACCAGACAGATCACGACGATGTAACCCATCACGGAGAACAGGGAGCCGATCCGTCCCGGGAGGAACATGACAGGAAGGAATGCCGCCATCGTGGTCAAGACGCCAAATATTACCGGGACCGCTACTTCGGCAGTGCCTTCGATGGCTGCAGAGTGTTGATCCTCGGTGTGGCGCTCGTGGGCATAGATACGCTCGCCGACGACGATCGCATCATCGACGACGATGCCGAGAACGAGAATGAATGCAATGACCGACATCGTGCTGAGCGTGATACCCAGGGGAGCGAACAATGCGAGCGTGCCCAACATCGCGATCGGAATACCGGCCGCGACCCACATGGCCAGGCGAAACTGCAACGGCAAGGACAGCAACAACAACACGAGTACGAGGCCGCCCGCAGCGGTGCCGAGGAGAATATTGATGCGTGCCTCGAGTTCTTCGGATTCATCCCGCCAAATCGTCAGATCAATCCCGTCGGGCATTCGTGTTCGGGCATCCTCGACGTAGGCTCTGACTTTGTCGCGGATTTCGATGATGTCTTCGTTGCCGACCTGGTAGACCGCGACCATCGCGGCCGGTCGTCCGTCGAATCGTACGCTCAGATCACCTTCCTCAAGGCCGTCGATGATCGTTGCGATCTCGCCGAGCGTGATTGTCGTGCCATCGCCTGCAGAGACGACCACGATATCTTCGAATTCCTGGCCTCGGTACGCCTGGCCTTTGGTTCTGACCAGAATCTCGCCGCCCCCGGCTCGGATCGTGCCGCCGGGCAGGTCCAGCGACGATCGCCGTACGGCATTCGCAACTTGGTCCAGCGTCAGTCCATAGCGGCGCAGGGTCTGTTCCGAGACTTCGATCGAAATCTCGTCCGCTCGAACGTAGGCGACCTCAACCTGCGATATGCCCTCCATCGCGGCGAGTTCCTCGCGCATCTCCATGGCGAGGATCTTCAGCGTGCGCTCGTCTGTGTCACCTGCGATGACGATCTCCAATCCCTGGTTCCGAGAGGTCAATAAGGAGACGATCGGGCGCTCGGTTTCTGCCGGGAAGGTCGAGATCGCATCGATTCGGCCGCTGATGTCATTGAGCGCCTCGATATCGTCGGCGCTTGACTCGAGTTCCAGTGTCACAGTGCACATGCCCTCACTGGACGCGGAGGTCATGCGGTAGATGGATTGAGCCCCCTCAAGCGCTTCCTCGATGCGGATACAGACGCCCACCTCTACTTCCTCGGGAGCGGCGCCGAGGTACGGCACCCTGACCTGAACGGTGCCTAGATCAATTTCGGGAAACTCTTCTTGCTTTAGTTGTGTTAAGGAGATCAGGCCGCCCAATACGAGAAGCATCATCAAGAGATTCGCCGCGACGGGGTTGCCGACAAACCAGGCGATCAGGCGTCTCATCTTCCTGGCATTTCGTCATGCTGAAGCAGGGGTTCGACACGCATGCCTTCGATAACAATCTGCAACGGCGAGATGCACACGAGTTCTCCTTTGGACAGTCCGCTGCTGATGAATGCGTTGTCACCGTAGACACGCAGCAGTTCGACCGTGCGAAATCGCAGCCGGTTCTCCTCATCCACGACCAGAACCTCGTTCGTATTCCGAATCGCGGCTCGCGGCACGACAACGATGTCCTCGGCTAAACGGCCCTCGATTTCGGCATGAACGAACAGTCCGACGGGTGGCGGCAGCGCGTTGGGATTATCTAGCGAGACACCCTCTGCGCTAATTCTCGCGACGACTTGGATCATTCGGCTGCGAGGGTCGATCTCCGCTTCCGTGCGAACCAACTTTCCCGTCCAACGGTAGTCTTGACCGGCAAAGTTCGCCGACAGCGTCACGGTCGGTGCGGTCGCGTCATCCAGTTCGCCACGCTGCGTCAACGGTAGATCAAGGTAGGCAAGTTGTTGGTCTGCGATCGGCAGCCGCACTTCGACGTAGTCCACGGCATAGAGATTCGCGATGGTCGCGCCGCGGCTGACAAACTGGCCGACATCGGTCTGCTCGTTTCTGACCAGACCCTTATACGGCGCCAAAATTTCTGTCCGCTCGAGGTCGCGTTCAGCCTGTTCGAGCGCGACCATTGCATCCTGCAGGTCGGCTTCGGCGACTCGCGCTGCGCGCATACCGGCCTCGAAGTCGGAGCGACTGATCAGTTGACGCGTATCGAGCTCTTCCAGTCTCCGCAGCTCGAAATCGCTGTACTCATGCTCGGCTTCGGCGCGGCTGACGCTGGCTCGGGCTCTTGCTACCGTGGCCAGATAGTCTCGATCGTCAATTCTCAACAGCGGCTCGCCCGCCTCGAAATAGCCGCCCGGAACGAGATTTGGCGATATCCAGACCACGGTTCCAGATACTTCCGGCACCATCGCCGTTTCCGTTCTCGGTGTCACGGTCCCTTGCGCGTGAACGACCATGCGCACCGCCTTCGGATCAGCCGTTAAGACTCTGACCGTCGGCGCAACAGGAGCGGGCTGCGTAGGTTGAAGTCGTTCCGTGGTCGCGACGATCGCGGCGGCGCCGAGTAATGCGGCAACGATGACGACAACCGGCGCGATGTGTTTGAGGTTCATGTGACCGCCGCTAAGCGTTCGTGTTTCAGGTTCTTGAAGTGGTGCTGCACGCTGTTGCGTAACAAGTTGAACAGCTCCCTCATAATGGCCGCGACCTGGTCGACATCGTGTGCTTCGAGCGCGTCGTCGAGGGCCTCTGCGATACGGCGCAGCGCCCGCGGATCGTGGCGCGGCGGAAAGCCGACGGCATGCAGTCGTTCCAGCATCCGAGAGCGTAAGCCGTTCATTATGAGCAGCAGTACGAGATGATCGGCTGCCTCGGCGAAGAGCCGAATGAGCCGAGGTGGTGCCCGAACTTCCTGAATCTTCTCCACTTCGGCGGCCAGCATCTCGCGGGTGATTGCGCGCGCTGCTGCGACCGTGGTATCGCTGCCGTGCTCCATCGCCTTCACGACGGCAAATTCGACGAGCACACCGGCAATCTCCAGGGCCTGATCGACCAGCTTCGGATCCGGCACGTCGCCGAGATCCAGCAAAGGGCCGAGGACGTCCAGAGTGCAGTCCTGGATCGGTACCACCCGGGCGCCACCGGGTTGTATCGAGACGAGTCCGAGTTGTTCGAGTTTCTTGAACGCTTCCCTAACGGTGCCCCGGCTGGTCTCGAAGCGACCAGTCAGGTCGCGCTCCGAGGGCAGGCGCTCCCCGGGCCGATACTGACCGCGGAGGATGTCGTCGCGCAAGATGTCAGAAATTTCCTCGGTTCTGGAAGGGCTCACGGCCGACATAATTGGTCCTACCAAATTGGTCTGACCAGACTGTAGCATAGCGTTTGCCGACTAGCCATACGATGCTGGCTCTCGGCAATCTCGTGGTAGTCGAGACCGGACCGTCAGGCCGGTTAAGATTGGCGCTTACCGGGCGTCGTTCGTACCGGACATCGGAGAGAATCAATGCGAGCATCCGTCACCCAGTGTCTCAGCCGCGTTGCGGTAACGATAATTGCCGGCGCGACACTCACGGCTGGTGTGGCGCAGGCCGGCACCATCGACCCCGACCGGTCCACGGTGCTGATTACAGGCTCTAACCGCGGCATCGGCCTCGCGTTCGCGGAGTATTACACTGCCGCCGGTTGGAACGTGCTGGCGACCGCGCGCACGCCGGAGCGGGCGACCGAACTGCTGTCACTGGCGGAGGGATATGAACATCTGATCATCGAGCAGTTGGATGTGACCGACAACGAGCGAATCGCGGCGCTCGCAGAAGTCTACCGGGACACTCCCATCGATCTGTTGATTAACAACGCAGGTATTCTCGGTGACCTGGATAAGCAACGTTGGGGTTCTCTGGATCCGTCCACGTTCGAGCAAGTGCTTGCCGTGAACGTCTTTGCGCCGATGAAGATGGCCGAGGCCTTCGCCGATCACGTAGCGGCCAGCGAGCACAAGAAGATCGTTTCGATCACCAGCGGGGCGGGCTCGGTTTCACCGGATCGCCGTGCAGGTGGCTTCCCGGTCTACGGGATCAGTAAGGCTGCGCTCAACATGGCCATGCGCAAGGTGCGGGCCGAGCTCGCGGGGCGCGGCATCATCGTCGCACTGATAGCGCCGGGGACCGTGGCGACCGACATGCTGGCGGCCGCACTCCCGAATCGCGTCGCCGCCGCGAAGACGCCTGCGCAGGCTGTCGCCGCTATGGCTTCCGTCATAGAGGGTCTCGATGAAAGTTATGATGGCCGGCCGCGAAACTACGACGGCTCGGTCATGCCCTGGTAACGCGGTCTCGGACTACCCACACGCCGCGAGCGGCGGCGACCTCGAGCAGACACGGAAAGTAATATGCCTACTGTCGTATACGTGCAACCGGACGGCACCCGAGAAGAAATCGAAGTCCCGGTAAGCTACTCGGTCATGGAAGGCGCGACGATGAACGGCGTCGACGGGATCGAGGCGGAGTGCGGCGGCGCCTGCTCCTGTGCGACGTGTCACGTCTACGTCGATCCGGCGTGGACGGCCAGGTTGCCGGCGATGGAGGACCTCGAGGACGCGATGCTGGATTCAGCCAACGAGCGCCGCGAAAACAGTCGTCTCAGTTGTCAGATCCCGGTCACCGAGGAGCTGGAAGGGCTCACGGTGACGGTCGTGCCGCCCTATTGATCGCGTCCTGGGAACCGATCCCGGTCACGATCAATCTTGCCTGGTTGCGCAGGAGCCCGGGTTTTGGGGTAGCGGTGGAGTAATCTTAACTTTCAGGGGGCCCCTTGAAGATCGGGAGCGTCGTCGAACGGCGAGAGGTGAGGAACAGATGTCAGAGCCGAAAATAATGGCACAGGACGTAAGAGATGCCTGTGAGGGAATGCTGAGGAAACAGTTCTACGCGGTCTTTACACGGCCCGCGAACGGGCTCGGACCGGTGATGGAGATACTGGACGAGCATCTGAAATTTCAGATCTCGCTCGAGGAACGGGGAATCATGTTCGGGGCAGGCCCGTTCTGGACCGACGACGAGCAGGAGTGGCGTGGCGAAGGCATGGTGATCATCCGCGCGCAGAATCTCGCAGAAGCCAGGGCGATCGCTGCCGAGGACCCGATGCATGCGTCCGGTGCCCGTGTCTACGAGGTCCGCCCCTGGCTTCTGTGCGAGGGTTCGGTCACGATCAAGCTCAGCCATTCCAAGCGCAGTTACGAAATAATATAAA
>SMVA01106869.1_pt1 | contig 37967 bp, 35 predicted proteins | sample 2456451 | NCBI WGS metagenome assembly SMVA01 (sample SAMN11095933, study PRJNA526329) | marine sediment metagenome | biome: Marine sediment; feature: Surficial sediment; material: Deep marine sediment; isolation source: Hadal surficial sediment | place: Pacific Ocean | collected 2014-05 | depth...
CTGATCCGGTAGGCCCTGTCACCAGCACCAGGCCGCGCGGCTTCTCGGAGAGATCCTCGACGATCCTGGGCAGGCCCAGTTCCTTGAATGTCTTGATCTCCCAGGGAATGGTCCTGAATGCGGCGCAAACCGCGCCGCGTTGCTGGAAAACGTTGGCACGGAAGCGGGCCAGCCCTTTGAGGCCGAAAGACAGATCCAGCTCCAGATCCTCTTCAAAACGATGTTTCTGGGTATCGGTGAGCACCGAGTAGATCAGGGTCTTGGTCTCCGGTGCCGACAGGGGGGGCAACTGCAGCGGCACCAGGCGCCCATTGATGCGGATCTGGGGCGGCGAGTTGGTGGTGAGGTGGAGGTCGGTGCCTCCCTGTTCCACGAGAGTCTTCAAAAGCTGATGGAGTGAAATAGCCATGGCGGCAGTGTCTCCCTGACGGGCCCTTAGAGGACCGTTTCCCGGACCACCTCCTCTACGGTGGTGATTCCATCTTTGATCTTGTGCAAGCCGCTGTGTCGGAGACTGATCATTCCATCCTCCTCGGCCTTGCTCTTGAGTTCCAGGGACGAGGCTCCGCAGAGGATCAACTCACGCAGACCGTCGCCGATTTCCATGACCTCGTAGAGGCCCACGCGTCCCTTGTAGCCGGTGTTGTTGCATGTCTGGCAGCCGGCGCCCTTGTACAGCTTGATGGCGCCCAGATCCTCCTCGCGAAAGCCGATGTCCTTCATGGCCTGGGCCGGCATGGAAAACGGCTCCTTGCACTCGCGGCACACCCGGCGAACCAGGCGCTGGGCACAGATGAGATGCACCGAGGTGGCGACCAGGAACGGCTCGATACCCATGTTCATGAGCCGGTTGATGGTGGAGGGCGCATCGTTGGTGTGCAGGGTGGACAGCACCAGGTGACCGGTGAGGGCTGCTTTGACCGCGATTTCCGCTGTTTCGAAATCACGAATCTCACCCACCAGAACAATGTTGGGGTCCTGGCGCAGGAAGGAGCGCAGGGCTGCCGCGAAGGTCAAGCCGATGGACTCCTTCATCTGGACCTGATTGATGCCGTGGAGATTGAACTCAACCGGATCCTCGGCGGTCATGATGTTGGTCTCAGGAGTGTTCACCGTGGAAATGGCGGAATAGAGGGTGTTGGTTTTCCCCGAGCCGGTGGGCCCGGTGACCAGGACCATGCCATAGGGCCGGAAGATGGCCCGCTCGAACTTCTCGAGGGATTCCTCCTCGAAGCCGAGCTTGCGCATATCCAGAACCAGGTTGTCCTTGTCCAGAAGGCGCAACACGATCTTCTCGCCGTAGAGGGTGGGCAGCACAGAGACACGAAAATCCATCTCGCGATTCTTGCCGCCCATCTTCATCTTGATCTTGATGCGGCCATCCTGGGGCAGGCGCTTCTCGGAGATATCCAGCTTGGCCATGATCTTGAGACGCGACAGGATGGCGTCGCGCAGCTTCAGCGGCGGGTGCATGATCTCGTAGAGGACACCATCGATCCGGAAGCGCACCCGGAAATCCTTCTCATATGGCTCTATATGGATGTCCGACGCACTCCGCTTGATGGCATCGGTCAGAATGATATTGACCAGCTTGACCACCGGCGCCTCCTCCGAGGCCTCTTCAAGGGTGCGCAGGTCAAGCTCTTCGTCCTCATCCAGAACTTCCAGCTCGTCATTGGACGAGGCGGCCATCTCATCCATGACCTTCTTGAGTTCAAGGGTATGGCTGGACCCGTAGTGCTTCTCGATGGCCTCCTTGATCGCCATTTCCGAGGCCACCACGGGCTCGACGTTGTACCCGGTCATGAACTTGATGTCGTCCATGGCGAACACATTGGTCGGGTCCACCATGGCCAGGGTCAGCGTGGCACCGTTGCGGGACAGGGGCATGATCAGGTACTTCTGTGCCACCTCGGCGGGCATGAGCTTGGCCACATCCTCCACGATTTCGAAATGCCGCAGGTTGACGCTGGGCACGCCGTACTGCTGGGAGAGGAACTGGGTGATATCCTCTTCCGTGCAGAAACCGAGCTTGACCAGATTGAAGCCCAGCTTGCCGCCGCTCTTTTTCTGGTACTCGAGGGTCTCCTGAAGCTGGGCCTCTGTCACGATGTTGCCGTTGACCAGCATCCATCCCAGCTTCAAAGCCATGGGTACTCCCCTTCGATCCCCGTTGCGGCGGTCATCGACGCACACGTTCTGCCGCCGGCGGTGTCGCCTGGCAGACTGACCGTACCGGGCGAATATGTGGCCGGGTTTCCGGGCGGTCAAGTCACGGCGGCGACGGCGAGCTCTCATGGGCTCAGAGGCCCATACCATGCCGAAATCAGAACGATGCCGGCGGCATCCCAGGCCCGGCGGTGGAGATCAGAATCGCGCCGCAGGATGAGTTCCGTTGCGGACAGGTCCAGAGGCGCGGCGGTCGCCGGTGCCAGCAGGAGACTGCCCTCGATCTCCACCTGCCCGCCTCCACCCAGAGCACCTCCTGCCAGGATCACCGACCCCCGCCACTCCAGGCGCCCCCCTGCCATGACCGTCACCGGCGCGCGCAGGACCAGGAGACCTTCTCCAGACAGGATTTCTCCTGCCGCCACACGCCGCGGCTCGGTCATGACGGTCACGGTCCCGCGCAGCGACGCTGTGGCCGCCTCCAGGAGAAGCGGCAGACGACCGCAGAGATCGCCGGCAAGGGACCACTCCGCCGAGCCCGTAAGGACCGCGGGATAGGAATGCGCAGACAGAGAAGGCACATGTCCTGCGGCCCGGGACAGCGCCTCCACCACGGCCACCAGGTCCGCGACGTCCCCGACCACCCGCCCGCTTCCATCCCACCAGACCATGCTGCCGGGGCCCGCCTCATCTCCTCCCAGCAGCACCAGGTTACCCACCAGGCGCTGGACCTCTTCTTCCGTCAGGCCGAGAGCGTCGGCTGCGGGATGCTCCAGGCGCTGGAGGACTCCGGTGGCTGCGGCCCTCAGGAAGTCGTCGTCGGCCCCGGCACAGGAGGCAGGGTTCAGGCAGCGCTCCAGAGCGCCCCGCAGAACCTCACGCGCAAGGATGAAGAGCTTGCTGCTTAGATCTGCGCCCAGCGCCTCCGGCACGGCAACCGCGGCCGAGCTCTCGCCGCCATCGATCCGCCCCCTGGGGACCGGGCAGCCCTCATTGCCCCCGCAGACCGCCAACCCCCCTGTACAATCCACCAGGGCCGCCGGCAGCGGCAGCCAGCCGCCCACCAGGGCCTCGCGGACAAGACCGGCCCGGCTGGCAGCCGTTGCCGGGAAGGGTTTGACCTCCGCCTCGGCAACCAGCAGCACACGGCCGTTGCTGTCCCGCAGGGGATCCCCGTCACCGTCCTGGTCGTCCAGGATGCGGACCCTGGGCGGCAGCATGGAAGGTGCCAGAGCCGTGGTGGAAACCTCCAGGTCTCCTCCGGCCGCCAGGGCAGCCTCAAGACGTTCGCTGGATTCTGCCGCCGCCAGGGCCACGCCTGCTTCCGCCAGCCGTTCCGCCTTCACCATGGCCCCTGTCCGCGCCACCGCCAGGCGCATGACGGTGGCGGCCATGGCGATCTGCAGGCCCACCAGTAGAAGAATGAGCTGCAGCACCATGACAGCCGGAAGAGCCCCGCCCTGCTGGCCCATCTTCCTCATGGCAACGCACTCCCTGCCGCCATGGACGGCGCGGAATTGGCGGCGCGCAGCAGGAGTCCCACGTGCAGGTCCGGCACCGCGACCTTCGGGCCAACACCTCTGCCTTGCTCGGCCACGGTCAAGCGGAGGGCCACGATCTCCGGCGCCGATGTCCCCGGCTCGCCTCGGGCATCCAGGATCCATGCGAGGGCGTTCACCGCCTCGTCGATCCTCCAGGTGGCCAGGCCCAGGGAAACCACCGCATCCATGGCCGGTTGACCGTCCCGGCGGAGGAGCCGGCCATCCAGCCACCAGCGGCGGTGGACCAGACGATAGACACGCCCGCCCTCGCCGGGGCCGAACGCTCGCGCCAGGGCCGGACTCAGTTCAATCCAGCCGGCACCGGCATCCCGGGCCACCACCCGGGCGGTGGCGAAACCGCCCTGGCGGTCCACCAGGACAACGGGGTCGCCGACGCCGAAGCCCCCCACAGCTCTGACCCAGACACGTGTCTCGCCGGCGGGGACGATGGAGGTCAAGGGCGTCCCTCCCTGAAAACCGCCCTCCAGATACTGGATATCGACGGCGCCACCCCCTCCTTCCACCACCACCCCGGGCAGGCGTCCGGCCAGACCGAACCCGGCCCGGCGCAGATCATCCGCCATGCGGCGGCCCACCAGGCGCCCCCCGTCGGCCAGCACCGACCGGCGGCTGGCGGCGCCGGCGATCCGGTCTGCCCCCAGAACAACCGGCAGGACAGCCGCCAGCACGGTGACGGTCAGGGCCAGTGAGACGAGCGCATCAGCCAGAGCCACCCCGGCCTCGCCGCCTCCTTTCACGGCCGCCCCCCGGCCCGGCGCACGGCCCGCAGGTTGTAGGCACCCCGGCGGCCTGCCAGGCCGCGCCAGCCGGCGCGAACTTCGATCCTCTGCAGCCCGTCCACACCCGGCCAGGGAAGGACCGCGCCTTCCAGCCGGAAGCCCGGCGCCACGGCCGGCTCCAGGACAACACCCTCGGCGAGCCAGATGTGGCCATCGGGCAGCGCCTGCAACACTTCAACCAGGGCCTGGGCCTGGCGTCGGGCATGATCCGCCACCAGGCTCGTCTCCAGGGATCTCCGCGCCAGAATCACCAGACTTCCCATGGAGGTGAGGGTCAGCCCCAGGAGAGCCAGGGAGACGACTGTTTCAAGAAGAGTGAAACCGGCCGATGAGGCTCGGTGATGAGTGGTGGGCATGACGATTCTCCGTGATGGACGTGGCAACGCCGCTCTTGACCGGCGGCCACGCCGGAGGACCGGTCGTGCCGCCCGGCGACAGCTATCGCAACCGGGATGCCAGATCGGGATGAACCGGAAAGCCGGGATGGCAGGGCCGGCGGCCGCCGTGGCGCGCGGAAGGCCGCAGCGTCCCGGCACATCCCGGCGGGACCATGTCCCATACCGGGACACTCATCTGCAGGGGGTACTCGTCCCTGCCGACGGCGTTACGCCAGCACCGAGAGCACCCGGGTGACAACCTGGGTGATGGCGCCGCCGGCATCCACCCGGCATCCCAGCGCCCGGTAGAGAGGAATGCGCATCTCCAGGCGCCGCCGGTAGGCCGCCGCCTCCGCCATGAGCGGACGTACCTCAGGCCGGCGACGGCACCGGGCCAGTGCCTTCTCAAGGGGCAGGTCCAGCCAGATCACGGCACCGGCACCGGCCATGAGAGCCCTGTTCCCCTCCCCTTCGACGATACCGCCGCCGCAGGCGACCACCGGCCGCGGCGGCGAGCCGACGACAAGGCTCCGCAGTACCCGGCTCTCCCGCCGGCGAAACCCGGCCTCTCCTTCCGTGGTGAAAATTCCGGCCACCGTCTGCGCCGCCGCCTTCTCGATTTCATGGTCCAGATCCACGAAGGGCCGGCGCAGTCGCCGGGCCACGGCCGCGCCCACCGTGCTCTTCCCGCTGCCCGGGAGGCCGACCAGCCAGACCATGCCCACCGACGAGAGGGACCTGCTCACCCCTGAAATAATCCCATGAGAGCTTCGATGGCACCCAGAGACTGGGCCAGAATGATCAGGATGGCCAGGGGACAGACGTAGCGCACCAGCAGGCTCCAGAACCGCATCACGAAGGGACTGGTGCAACCGTCACCGAGTTCGGCCAGGGCCGGCTTCACACCCCATACCCAGCCGGCGAAGACGCAGATCAGCAGAGCGCCGATGGTGAGGCTGTAGGTGCCGAACACCGTGCTCATGGCCGACATGAAGTCCATTCCCAGCCAATGCTGCCGGGTGAACAGGTCGCTGCCACCGTTGGCAAGGGCTGCGGGGATCCCCAGGACGAAGGAGGCCGCCCCCAGCAGCAGGGAGGCTTTGCGGCGTGTCCAGCGCAGCTCATCCACGGCCCAGGAAACGCCCACCTCCAGCAGGGAGATGGTCGAGGTCAAGGCGGCCAGCGACAGCAGGAGGAAGAAGACACTCCCGAAGATGACGCCACCCCAGGGCTGCCAGGGCATGGAGGAGAAGATGGTCGGCAGGACGGTGAAGATCAGGCCGGCCCCGGAGGGGAGATTCGCCAGATCCGCACCTGCCGCGGCAAAGGCCGGGAAGATCACCAGGCCGGCCAGAAAGGCGATGCACGTATCCATGCCCGCGACCCAGGCTGCGGACGTCAGCAGATTCTCGCGGCGCCCCAGATACGAACCGTAAGTGATCATGGCTCCCATTCCCAGGGACAGGGAGAAGAAGGCCTGGCCCACGCCGGCGATCACCACCGTCGGTGTCAGGAGGCTCCAGTCCGGCTGCAGATAAAACCTCAGGCCCGCCTCGGCACCGGGCAGGCTGATGGAGAAGACCACCAGGCCCGCCAGAAGAGTCAGCAGCACGGGCATCATGATGCGGGAGGCCAGCTCGATTCCCTTCTTGATGCCGCCCACGACGATCACCATGGTCAGAACCATGAACAGGGCGTGCAGGATCATGTTCCACGAACCGTTGGCCACCGTGGCAGTGAAGATCTCCCCGGCCTGGTCGGCGGAGGTGACGCCGGTGAAGTCACCACGCGCCGCCTTGATCAGGTAGCCCACCGTCCAGCCGGCCACCACCGAATAAAAAGAAAGGATGGCGACACCCGTGACCACGCCCAGAGCACCGACCAGCCACCAGGGTGTGCGCTCCTTGAGAACCAGGAAGGCGCCGACAGGATTGCGGCGGGTGCGCCGGCCGATGGCCAGTTCCGCCACCATGACCGGCAGCCCCACCAGAAGAACCGCCCCCAGGTAGACCACCAGAAACGCCGCGCCCCCATGCCTGGCGGTCTCAGCCGGGAAGCGCCAGATATTCCCCAGGCCAATGGCTGAGCCGGCGGCCGCCAGGATGAACCCGACCCGGCTGCGCCACTCCCCTCTCCCCTCCACTGTCTGTTTTTCGCCCTGCACGTCAGTCTCCTTCATGATCCTGGGGCATGATCCTCACCGGGGCCGGTACGGCTCCGTCCCCCTGTCCGTTCCCCGGACGCCGGCCACGTCTCTCCTGAATCATGGCCACACCCAGAGACACTGCGAACCCGCCCCACACCAGGGTCAGGATCACCGCCATCATCACCATCCCGCTGCGGCTCACCGGGTACTCCAGCGCGCCAGGCGGCTGTTGAAGAGAAACAACAGAGCCAGCACCATACCCCACTGAGCGAGGCAGGTGCCCACTGAGAACACATGGAACGGCTGCCACCAGCCGGCCGGATCATAAGAGGTGATGGACTGGTAGAACCACCAGCTCAGCATGGCAGCGAATTCAAGGGGGATCACCACGGCCAGAACGACGTTGAGCCAGGGACCGACCTTGAAGTCGGTGCCGGAGTCATTGATGCATTCACGCCGGAAGCGGTCGACACCGTAACAGAGGGCCGCCACCGCCACCAGCAGGCCGGAGATGAGCAATCCCACACCCCAGACCCAGTCCTGGTTGTTGAAAACTGCCATGGAGAGCGCGGATGGAATTCCCATGAGAAAGGCGACAAGCCCCACCAGGATGATGCCGCGCCGCCGCGACATGCCGCCATCCATGAGCAGGCGCACACCCAGCTCCAGCATGGCGATGAGGGATGACAGGGCCGCCACCGCCAGGGCCAGGAAAAAGACGGGGGCGAAGACGCGCCCGCCGGGCATATCGGCGAAGAGGCGCGGGATCCAGATGAAGGCCAGGCCGTTGTTGCCCGCATTCATGACCTCCATGGCCTCCTCGCCGGGCAGAAAGGCAAACACGGTCGGGACGATGGCGATGGCAGCGAGCAGCGAAGCCGAGTTGTTCCCCAGCCCGGCGATGATGGAATTGAGCGCGACGCCGTCACGCCGGCGCATGTAACTGGCGTAAGTCAGGATGAGGCCCCACCCCGCTCCGGTGGACCATGCCGACTGGGTCAAGGCCTCCAGCCAGACCTTCACGTCGGACAATCTGCTCAGATCCGCATGGAAGAGAAATTCCAGGCCCCGGCCCGCGCCCGGGAGAGTGACGGCACGCGCTGCTGCGACCACCAGCAGGACAAAGAGCGCGGGAATGAGGATCCGGTTGGCTTTCTCGATACCGCCCACCACTCCGCGGCTGATGATCCCCAGCCCCAGGGCGAGAGCCAGGCCATGGAACAGAACCGGCCACCAACTGCCGGAACCGGCAAAAGCCGTCCAGACCACCTCGGCATCCTCAGCCAGCGGCCCCTGCAGAGTCAGAAAGAAGTAACGCAGGCACCATCCGGCCACCACCGAGTAATAGAACATGATGGCCAGGGTGCAGATGCCGACAAACCCGCCCATCCAGGCCTTGCCAGGACCCAGCATCACCGCAAAGGCACCGATGGGGCCCCGCCGGGAGCGCTTCCCCAGCGCAAACTCGACCATGAGAATCGGGATGGACCACAGAAAGAGCGCCGCCACCCAGGGGATCAGAAACGCGCCCCCGCCGTTGGCGGCCGCCACCCGTGGAAAGCGCCAGATATTCCCGGTACCCACCGCCATTCCCAGTGCCGCCAGAACCAGGGCCCAGCGGCTGGTGAAGAGTTCACGGGAAGCCGCCACGCGGTCCGCCGCTCCTGCTTCTCTCAGACCGCCGGCACGGCGGTACGGTCTGAGTCGGATGCCTCACCGGGTGGCGTGGCCGGCTTGTCCTGATAACGGGTCATGAAGCCGGTATCAAAATTTCCGGCGATGAAATCAGGGTCCGTCAGGATCCGCAGTTGAGCAGGGATGGTGGTCTTGATCCCCTCGATGATGAACGACTCCAGGGCCCGGCGCATGCGTGAGATGGCTTCGGCCCGGTTGTTGCCCCGGGAGATGACCTTGGCGATCATGGAGTCGTAATACGGCGAGACGAGGCAATCCGCATGCGCTGCTGTGTCCACGCGCAGGCCGGGCCCCCCGGGAACATGAAAGGCCGTGATCCGCCCGGGACAGGGCCGGAAGGTCACCGGGTCTTCAGCGTTCACCCGGCACTCCATGGCGTGGCCGTGCATGACGATGTCCGACTGCTTCATGGAGAGTTTCTCACCGGCCGCCACCTGTAGCTGCTCTTTCACCAGGTCGATGCCGGTGACTCCCTCTGTGACCGGATGCTCCACCTGGATACGGGTATTCATCTCGATGAAATAGAAATCCTTGTTCTTATCCAGAAGAAACTCCACCGTTCCGGCGTTGGCATACCCCACCGCGTTGGCCGCCTTCAGCGCCGCTGCCGCCATGCGCGCGCGCAGAACATCGTCCAGGGCCGGAGACGGCGATTCTTCCAGAAGTTTCTGATGGCGCCTCTGAATGGAGCACTCCCGCTCACCCATATGCACCAGGTTGCCATGCTCATCGCCGAACACCTGAAACTCCACATGGCGGGTTCCCACCAGGTATTTTTCCAGGTAGACCGCGTCGGAACTGAAGGCGGCCCCGGCCTCGGCCTTCACCTGCGGCAGGAAACGACGCAATTCCTGCCGGGACGTGACCAGGCGCAGCCCTTTGCCGCCGCCGCCGGCCGTTGCCTTGATCAGGAGCGGATAGCCGATCTTCTCGGCAGCCGACTCGGCTTCCTCCTCGGTGTCCACCAGACCCGAACCGGGCACCGTGGCCACATGGGCCGCGTCCATGGCGGCACGGGCACGGGCCTTGTCCCCCATCATCCGGATGACCTCCGGGTCCGGGCCGATGAACTTCAGATTGCAGGCATGGCAGACCTCGGCGAAGTGGGCTGACTCGGCCAGGAACCCATACCCGGGATGAATGGCTTCCGCCCCGGTGATCTCCGCTGCGGAGATGATGGCACTGATATTCAGGTACGACTCGGTGGCCCGGGCAGGACCGATGCAGACTTCTTCATCGGCGAACTTCACATGGAGGGAATCGGCGTCGGCCTCTGAATGGACCGCCACTGTGCGAACGCCCAGCTCGCGACATGCCCAGATGATGCGCAGGGCGATCTCGCCACGGTTGGCAATAAGGATCTTTTTGAACACGATTCAGCAGCCGTTCGCCGGGATCAGGCAGCGTTGATGCGCAGCCGGAAGAGAACCTCACCATATTCCACCGGCTGACCATTGGCGATCAGGATATCCACGATCTCGCCGTCCACATCGCACTCGATCTCGTTCATGAGCTTCATGGCCTCGACGATGCAGAGAGTCTGCCCGGCCTTGATCCTGGAGCCCGTCTCCACAAACACATCCGCCTTGGGGCTGGGAGAACGGTAGAACGTGCCGACGATGGGCGATTTGACCTCGTGAAGATCTTCCGCCGGGGCCGGGGCCGCCTGTACAGGCACGGGATTCACAGGCGCCGCGCCCGGCGCGGTGACGGCCACAGGCACGGCCACGGCCGCCGGCGCGGCTCCCACCGGCGCCACGATCTGCATGGCACCATCGGAGCGGCGCTCGAGCTTCAGCTTGGTCCCGTCATGATCCAGTTCAAAGCAGGAAAAATCGCTCCGGGAGATACGCTCGATCAGGTCGTGGATTTCTTTCAGGCTCAAGGGCAAGGCACCCACCTCCACGCAAAGGATCCCGCGGCACCTGAGCGCACCGCAGGCCGGGTTTCACCGGCTGCGCGAAAGCGTAACATGCCGCCGCGAGAAGGTGCAAACGCCCGCCGTGACCCCCGCAGGCAGGCCGGCCGGATTGACAGGCCCTACCAAGCGCCGTTAGCATTCCCCTCTTTCCCGGAGACCTGTGGATGATCGCCCCTCCCTCAGACCTGGCGACGCCACCCCCCCGGTGGATCATGCGCTCGCGCATCTTCTACCCCGCGCTCCGACTCCTGGTGCTCGGATCGCTGCGTCTGTTCTGCCGCCTGCGCGTCCACGGGGTCAAGAATATCCCGGGAAGCGGTCCTCTCATCCTGGCGGCCAATCACCAGGCCTACATCGATCCCTTCCTGATAGCAGCGCCCATCCCCCTGCGTCCTCACTACCTCGTCCACACCACCTTCATGCACACATTCTTCGTGGGAATGGTCTGCCGCACCTTCGGCGGGATCGAAGTGGGCAACGGGCCGCCGGCCCGCGCCCTGCGCCGGGCACGGCTGGCCCTCGCGGCAGGCGACGTTCTGGCGATTTACCCCGAGGGCTGCCGCACCAGGGATGGCCGGGTTCTACCCTTCGCCCGAGGTTTCGCGCAACTGGCCAGGGTCACCGGCGCAGCGGTCCTCCCCATCGCCATCGTGGGAGCCCATGGGGTTTGGCCCCGGCACCACAGACTCCCGCGCGTGGGACGCATTTCGGTCCATTACGGAAAACCCATGCGCGCCCCGGGCCTGCCGGGCATCAACGGTACGGCGGCACGCCTGGCGGATCGAGATTTTGCCCTGAAGGTCCGGCAGGCCGTTCTGGATCTGGCCGGAGGCCTCCTGGAACCCTCCAGGGACCCGGACGAGCAGGAACGCGCGACCGGGGAAGCGGGCTAGCGGCGCGTCGGCGACAAGGGCTCGGTCACCACCTCGACTCCCACCACCGGTGATCCGAGGACATCCTGGAAGGCCGTCACTTTCACGATATTCAGCACACCACGGCGCAGGGTCACCGGCTGTAATTGCCCGGCTGCCGCACGCATCAGGATGGCGCCACGGGGAGAGGGCAAGGTTGGCGCGTTGGCCGGAGTCGCCATGGGAGAGAGGGCCAGGATGCCCCCTGCAGGCATATCCTGGGGTTCAGCGACGTCACCCCGTTCCACCACATGCAGAACCCGTGCTGCACGGACAGCCAGGTAGTCGGCATAAATGCGATCGGTCGTGAGCGGGACATTCCCCTCCCAGACCGATCTCTTCTTCCCCACGGGAACGAGCGTATCCGTCCCCCAGCGCAGACGATCCGCCAGGTCGGCCGAGTCGGCGCGCAGCACCATGACGCGGGCCGTATCCCCCGCTCCAGATCCGACGATGCGCAGCGCCCGTCCCAGCACAAAGGCCAGGTCGACATCTTCGACTCTCCGCACCTGGATGGTCACCTGCCGGCCGGCCTGCGGGGAGCGATGGCCTTCCTCTCCGGGCTCCAACCCGGGAGAGGCGGCGGCCGCCGCCAGGACCGGTTCGGCGCGGCTTCCGGTCTCATAGAGGTAGATGACCACCTGGACCAGACCCAGGCGCCGGTCCACAGCTTCCGGCGGCAGACGATTTTCCACAACGATTCGCACCCGGGCCGTGGGCTGCAACTCCGCGGTGCTGCGATCCAGACGGTAGTCCAGATCCTGCCCGCAGGCACTCCCGGCCCATGCCCCGCACAGGCCCAGAGCCAGGATGAACGTCGCGGTACGCGCCAGGCTCGTCATGCAGGAATGGTAAGGGTGCCTGTCGCATGCTGTCAACGCACCTTGCGCGCGGCCACGGCCCCCCGCTAGCATCCGGTCCGGATGAACAGGTGAACGAGGAAGATCACTGGACCCTGGACCTGGCATCCCGCCTGGAAGCCTTGCTGGAAATCGGCGGGACGGCACTTGCCGCCACCGGCGTGTTCCTGGTGCTACAGGGCCTTCCCCTCATGAACATGAGTCTCATGGGGCTGCCGTCCGGATTCGGCGCCCGCGACACAGGTGCGTTTCTCTGTGCCGTGCTGGCCGGGATCATCCTCATGCCCATGATCCTCCGCCGCCTCATGGATGGATGGACGGCAGGACAGCTCATGGGCCGGCGCAGAGTCTCCGCCGGCAAGGCTGTGGGGGCCGGGCTGGTGGTGGCCGCCGCCCTGACGCTCTGGTCCCAGTTCCTGCTCTGGCTGGCGCCGGAGATCCTGCTCCCGGCCTGGCGGAGCCTGGGTGTCAACCGTGGGTCCCAGTTATGGGCCGCTGTTCTGTTCGTGGCACCACTTGCCACCGCCCTGCCCGAAGAGCTCTTCTTCAGGGGGTATGGCCAGGGAATCCTGACCACTCGCTGCGGCAGAGGGTGGGGCCTGCTGCTGGTTGCGGGCGGGTTCAGCCTGACCCACGCGGGCCAGGGATGGAGCTCCGTCCTGCTGGCCATTTTCCCGGCCGCCTTGGCCCTGGGACTCCTCTACGAAGCCACCGGTTCCATTCTTGCCCCCTGGGTCGCCCACACCGCCACCAACGCCGCCGCGTTCATCTCCATGGGCGGCACCCTTGTTCATCCGGGGGCCGGGACATGGATCGTGACCGCCCTGATGGCCATCTCCCTCGCCATTCTCTGGGGAGGGCGGCGCCAGGTCAAATCCGGCCTGGCGCATCTTCAGGACCTGGGACGCGCCCTGGGGGAGGACATGCGTGGCTTTTTCCTGGCGGCCACCGCGGGCATGGCCGCACTGGCAACCGCCCTCTTCGTCGGGGGCCTGCTGGCGCCACTCCTGTCCGGCAGAGCCGCCCATGTCCTGGTCACCAGCCTGGTGCTCTTGGGTCTTTCCTTGTTGATCCATGACCGGCGCGGTGCGGGCTGGGGTGCCGGCTCCCCATGACGGCCTGAATGCGGGATCAGAGGTCAGCGCAGACGGCGTCGCCCACGGCGGCCGTCCCCAGTTGACCACCCAGATCGGCCGTGGTCTTGCCTGCACGGACGCACCGGGCCACGCCCTCCTCCACACGCCGGGCCGCTTCCTTCTCGCCCAGATGATCCAGCATGAGGGCCGCGGTGAGGATTGCGCCCATGGGATTGGCGTAATCCTTGCCCGCATATTTGGGCGCCGATCCGTGCACCGGCTCGAACATGGATGTGCCAACCGGGCGGATATTGCCGCTGGCTGCCATGCCCAGACCGCCCTGCAGGGCCGCCCCGATATCGGTGACGATGTCGCCGAACATATTGCAGGTGACCACGACCTCGAACTGCTCCGGCTTGCGGAGAAGCTGCATGGCCAGAGCATCGACATACATGTGAGAAGACTCGATGCCGGGGAACTCGGCCGACACCTCCTTGAAAACCCGCTGCCACAGGTCATGACCAAAGGTCAGGACATTGGCCTTGTCGGACATGAGGACCTTGCCTCGTCCACTGTCACGGGCATACTCGAAAGCCAGGCGGATGATCCGTTCCACTCCCTTGCGGGTGTTCACATCCTCCTGGATGGCCACTTCGTCGGCGGTCCCCTTCTTGAAGTTGCCGCCCATACCCACATACAGGCCCTCAGTATTTTCCCGGAAGAAGACGATGTCGATATCCGCGGCACTCCGGTTCTTGAGGGGACAGAGAGCATCGTCCAGACAGCGCACCGGCCGGATATTGGCGTACAGGTCCATGCGAAAACGGGTGCCAAGAAGAATATCGGCGGCATGGCGCATATCCGGGACCCGCGGGTCGCCGAACGCGCCCATGTAAATGGCGTCGTATCCCTCCCATTCCTCCAGGGTTCCGTCGGGCAGCGTCTCGCCCGTGGCCAGGAAATGATCGGCCGAGAACGGGTACTCCCGGATCTCGAACCCCGGGCCGCCGGCAGCCGTGAGGCTCCTCAGAACCTTGAGAGCCTCCCGTGTCACCTCAGGGCCGATGCCGTCTCCACCCACCACCGCGATCCTGTACACCCGGCTCATTCTGCCCTCCCTGAACGCGCCTTCGGGCTTGCCGCCCGGCGCGCATGAGTCACTCGGCCACTCGCGATCTCCCGCCGGGACGCGGGCATCATGACATGGCCGTCCCGGGCCCGCCGCCGGCCAACTGCCGCATCCGCAGGGCGACCATGGTCATGGCCAGGCCCAGCAGAGTCCCGGCACCGTCAGCAACCACATCCCGCGCCGAGGCATCCCGGCCGGCGATGAACGACTGATGCCACTCGTCACCGGCACCGTAAAGCATGCCCAGAAGCATGGTCAGGATCACTCCCCGGCGACTCAACCGGCCGCTCCACCCACCGGCCAGAGCCCGGGACAGGAAAAGGCTGAGGACCCCGAACTCGATCCCGTGCAGGAGCCAGTCCGGTGCTCCGGGTGGCGACGGGGGACTGGACATATGGGACAGGGTCAGGATGGCTCCCGCCACCAGAAGCACCGGCCCCCACAGCCCCACGCCTCGGGTCATTGCCGGCCCTGGAGCGGGTAGGGATACATCACCCAGGCCAGCGCCATGGCTCCAACCATCATCCCCACAAACAGAAACAGGAAGACCCTGATGCGGCCCCTGGCCCGGTCACGGGTCAGAAAGGCGAAGAAGGTCGACACCAGCAGGCTGTGCAGCGACATGATCATGAGATGACTCATGACGAACTCTCCGCCGGCTGCGACTGCGGGGTCCGGCGAGGCTTGCGGCCAATGCAGTAGTCGAAGACATCCAGGACCAGGAGCAGATTCATGAGGCCGGCGGTCAGGAGAAAAGTGCGCCCGTACGAGTGGGTCGCCGCCCCGTAGCGCTGCCGTACCCGTGTGAGAATCTGTTCCCGTGCGACGCGGTCCGTACGGGAGTCGGGCATACGGTAGCGTAAGTCGCCGAATGTACGCACGCGCGCCCAGGCATCCAGGGGACCCAGGCCGGCATTGGCCAGGGTCGACAGGTACGACAGAGGCTGCTCAGGATCCATGGCATACACCGTGCCGTTGAGGGCCAGCCCGAACCCGAAAGTGGTCATCACCACCGCCATGAAGACAAGGCCGGCGGTGGTCCTCCGGAGGAGCAGATGTCCCGCGCCCGGGATGGCCCATGCCAGGAGACAGGGTACCCAGGGAGAGCGGGTGCTCACGACCACATCCGCTTCCCGGCCTGCTTCGCTGGCCGTGGCCGTGGTCGCCATGAAGTCAGATGTCGTCCCGGACGACGTTGACCGTCACATGAGCCGTCACTTCGGCGTGGAGCCGGACCGGGATGGTGTAAGCCCCGAGCATCTTGATGGGCTTCTCCAGTTGAATGCGCCGGTGGTCGACCTGTATGCCGGCCTCCTCCAGTGCGAAGGCAATCTCCGCCGCCGTCACCGCGCCGTAGATGGTGTCACTGTCACCGGCACGATGGGACAACTCGAGATGAGTGGACGTGATCTGCTGAGCCAGCAACTCCATCTCGGCACGTTCCTTGGAATTGCGCGCCTCGTTCCGGCTTTCCTGATGGGCCACCATCTTCAGGTTGGCCGCCGTCGCCGCGACGGCGATACCCTTGGGGACCAGATAGTTCCGTGCGTAGCCCGCGGCCACCTCCACCACCTCGCCAGTCAGGCCGACATGCTCAAGGTCTTCTCTCAACACGACTTTCATGACAAGTCTCCTGGCCGCGCCTAGAGGGCGAAAGGCAGCAGGGCGATGTTTCGAGCCCGCTGGATGGCCTCCCGGAGCTGACGCTGGTGGGTGGCACAGGTTCCGGAGGTACGGCGTGGCTGGATCTTGGCACGCTCAGGGATGTAGTTGGACAAAAGGCGCGGGTCCCGATAGTCGATCCAGTCCACCTTCTCGTCACAGAACTTGCAGAATTTACGGCGCTTGAACAGGAGCTTGCTGCGTCCCGACCGGCGCTTCTTGGGTGCTGCCTTGGCCATGATCAGCCCTCCTGCCCGGCGTCAGGCCGGATTTCCGTCGATGGCTGCTCATCCGTGGCAGCACCACCGGCGGATTGGGTGGCGGCAGGCGGGGACTCATCGCTGCCGGCGTCCTCGGTCGTCTCGGGGGCTTCAGCAGCCTTGGCCGCCTCGGCAGCCGCCGTCGCTTCCTCTTCGGCAGCGCGGCGGGCAGCCCGTTCCTTCTCCTTGACGGCCTGCTTGGCCTCCCAGACCAGGCGCTTCTTGTCATTGTCGATGCGGATGGTCATGAACTTGAGAACCGGCTCGGCCATGCGCAGGCGCCGTTCCACCTCGTCGGTGAGGGTGCCGTCGGCGGATTCATACTCCAGGCGCAGATAGCGGCCCTCGGTATATTTGCGCACAGGATAGGCCAGCTTCTTGCGGCCCCAGTCCTCGGTCTTGAGCGGTTCTCCCCGGCCCTCGGTGATGGCAGCGTTCAGGCCATCCACCAGCCCCGTCACCTCTTCGTCGGGGAAATCGGGTTCTGTGATGAAAATTGTCTCGTAACGACGCACGCTATCTCCTCCTGGATATCAAACCCCGTGACCCGGCTCGGCCGGCACGGAGCAAGGAGCTGAAAAAAAGACTCTAGCAGATACCGCTCAGAAACGGGCCAGCAGGGGTGCTATCACCAGCGCCACCACCGCCATCAGCTTGATGAGGATATTCATGGACGGCCCCGACGTATCCTTGAACGGGTCCCCGACCGTGTCACCGACCACGGCTGCCTTGTGCGTATCGGAGCCTTTCTCCTCGCCCTTGATGTCCCCTTTTTCAATGGCTTTCTTGGCATTGTCCCAGGCACCGCCGGCATTGGCCATCATCAGGGCCAGAAGCACACCCGCCAGGGTGGCGCCGGCCAGGGCGCCTCCCAGGGCCTCGGGGCCCAGGCCGAAACCGATAACCACCGGCGAAAGGACAGCCACCACACCGGGGAAGACCATCTCCTTGAGGGCTGCGTTGGTCGAGATCTCAACACAACGGGCCGAATCCGGCTTGACCCCTTCCTCACCGGCCAGAAGACCCGGTATCTCACGGAACTGGCGCCGGATTTCTTCCACCATGCGACCGGCCGCCCGTCCCACCGAGGTCATGGTGAGTGCCGCAATGAAGAACGGGAGCAGGCCGCCCAGAAAGAGTCCGATGACGACGTTGGGATCGGTGAGGCGGATCTCAAGGGGCTCGCCGCCGCGACCCACGGCCACCGCCTGGGTGTAGGCGGAGAACAGGGCCAGCGCCGTCAGCGCCGCCGAACCGATGGCAAACCCTTTACCCATGGCCGCAGTGGTATTGCCCAGGGAATCGAGGCTGTCGGTGATCTTGCGCACATCGGGGCCCAGGCCGGCCATTTCCGAAATCCCGCCGGCGTTGTCGGCCACCGGGCCGTAGGCATCCACACTCATGGTGATTCCCACCGTTGCAAGCATGCCCACGGCGGCGATACCGATGCCGAACAACCCGGCCACCGAGTTGGCCACGTAGATCACCAGGCAGATGGCCAGGATGGGCAGGACCACCGACTCCAGGCCGACGGCCAGGCCGCTGATGATGTTGGTGGCCGGCCCCGTCTTGGAGGCCTCGACGATGCGGAAGATCGGTCCCATGGAGGTGTAGTACTCGGTGAACAGGCCGATGAGGATGCCCCCCATGGTGCCCCAGAAAACGGCCCAGAAAATACCGTCGGAAATGGCCATGGAATGAATCAGAAGATAGGCGCCCCCGAGGAACAAGGCCGCGGCGATGAAGGTCGAGTAGCGCAATGCCGACGCCGGATTGAAGTTCTTGAGGACCTTCATGGAACTGATTCCCACCAGCGAGGCCACCAGGCCGAGAGCCGCCAGGAGCAGGGGCAGGGCCATGAGAAAGCCCTTGGCGGTGGCCGGGTCCATGGACGCGGCTTCGGGTTTCATGAGCTTGACCAGGGCATCCCCGAAGACGGTGGCACCGATGGCGATGGTCGCGATGATGGAACCCACGTACGACTCGAAGATATCGGCCCCCATGCCGGCAACATCCCCCACGTTGTCCCCCACGTTGTCGGCGATGACACCGGGGTTGCGCGGGTCGTCCTCGGGGATGCCGGCCTCCAGCTTGCCCACCAGGTCGGAGCCCACATCGGCCGCCTTGGTGTAGATGCCGCCGCCCACCCTGGCGAAGAGGGCGATGGATGACGCACCCATGGCGAAGCCGTTGATGATGCTGGCCGTCTCAGGGTTGCCGTAGAGCAGGAAGAAGGTGCCGACACCCAGAAGTCCCAGACTGGCCACCGTGAGGCCCATGACGGCGCCGCCGCTGAAGGCCACCGAGAGGGCACGCCCCTGGCCGCTGGTGCGGGCCGCCTCACAGGTACGCACGTTGGCACGCGTCGCGGCCTGCATCCCGATGTAACCCGCCAGCATGGAGGTGAATGCGCCACTCAGAAAAGCCACGGCGGTTTCCCAGCCCACGCCCCAGACCAGGAGCCCGAAGACCACGGCGATGAATCCCAGCAGAATGGTGTATTCGCGGCGCAGGAACACCATGGCGCCTTCGTGGATAGCCGCCGCGATCTCACGCATGCGCTCATTGCCCGCCGGCGCCCGGTCAACCATCACGAAAATGATTCCCGCAATGGCCAGGCCCACTCCGCCCAGGACTGGAACCCAGGGCATCAAGTCAGACACATTCATCAGTCGTTCCTCGCTCTCCCCGTCTGCGGGGGATATTGTGCAGGTTCATGGCGGCCGCGACACCGTCGATCAGGACAGTCTCCACGGCATCGGCGCCATGCTCCGCGAGCGCAGCGGCTGCGGAGCGTTCCTCCTCCCTGAAATCGGACAACACCCAGTCGGCCAGGTCGTCGTCTCTGTCCACGGGCCGGCCGACCCCGAGGCGGATGCGGATGAAATCCTTGGAGCCTGTCACCTGGATGATGGAACGAAGACCGTTATGGCCTCCGTGTCCCCCGCCCTGCTTGATGCGCAGGGTTCCCAGCGGCAGTTCCACATCGTCATGAATAACAAGCAAATCCGCAACCCCTTCACCGTGAATTTCCAGAAGACCTCTGGCCGCCTTCCCGGATCGGTTCATGAATGTTCGCGACTTGGCCACCACCACCGGCACCCCGGCGAACTGCCCCACCGCCGCCCAGAAATCGCCCGACCGCCTCAGCTTCATTCTCAGGCGCCGCGCCAGATGGTCGGCACATCGGAAGCCTATATTGTGGCGATGACCCGCATAGTCCGGGCCGGGGTTCCCTAGCCCCAGGAGGATCTGCATGAATCTGTCGGCGCTGCCGGCAAGATACCGGCAGACCGCCTATTTCTTCTCGTCCTTGGTCTCGGACTTGGCTGCCTGGTCTTCGTCCTCCTGCTTGCCCGTGGCTATGACTTCAGGCTCGGCGCCTTCCTCGTCATCGACCTCGGTTGTCTCCTCCTCGATGGCGCGAGGCATCACGACGGCCACGACCACGGTGTCCCCCGGTTGCAGGAATTCGGTACCGCCGGCCGCCTTCACCTCGGCCAGGCGGACCTGATCCCCGACGTTGAGGCTGCTGATGTCCACCTCAATCATCTCGGGGATATCCGCCGGCAGGCAGGACACATCCAGGGTGCGCTGCACGATCTCCAGAACACCGCCTTGCTCCTTCACGCCCGGCGATTCACCTGTCACACGCACCGGTACATGGACCTGCAGCTTCTGGTCCATCTCGATGCGGATGAAATCGACGTGAATCACCGTGCCCTTCACCGGGTCGGCCTGGAAATCGCGGATCATGGCCTTGCGCTGGGTATTGGGCCCCAGGAGTTTGAGATCCAGCAACGTATTGACACCGGACTCCGAGTCGAGGATGCGCGCCAGAATATCCGGGTCCACAGTCACCGGAAAACTGCGCTTTCCTGCACCGTAGAGCACGGCGGGAATCTTCCCGCTCCGGCGCAGGCGGCGAGACTCGTTCTTGCCGATGGACGTGCGCTCTTCCACTTCAATCAGAAAGTTGGACATCTTCTTTCTCCGCTCCCCGGCCGCCTACTGGAAAAGGCTGGAAACCGACGAGTTATTGTGGATCCGGTTGATGGCTTCGCCCAGCAGGGGCGCGATGTTGACACTGCGAATGTGAGCCTGTTGGATCCGTTCGTCCGGTATGGGAATTGTATTGGTGATGAGAAGCTCCTCCAGGCGAGCCTCTGCTATCCGCTCCATGGCCGGGCCGGCCAGCACGCCATGGGAAAAGCAACCCAGAACACGCCGGGCGCCGGCCGCCCGCAGAGCCTTGGAAGTGCCCACCACCGTGCCGGCGGTGGCGATGATGTCGTCGACGATGACACAGCTCTTCTCCCTGGCATCGCCGATGACGTGCATCACTTCGCTGGTCCCGTCGCCGGAGCGGCGCTTGTCCACGATGATCAGATCGGCTTCAAGGCGCTTGGCGTAAGCCCGGGCCCGCTCCACGCCACCGGCGTCCGGCGACACCACGGCCAGGTTCTCCAGCTTCATCTTGCGGATCTCCTCCATGAGAACCGGACCGGCGAAGAGATGGTCCACCGGAATATCGAAGAAGGCCTGGATGGCCGGCGCATGCAGATCGATCACCAGGATGCGATCGGCACCAGCGGTGGTCAGCAGGTCCGCCACCAGTTTGGAGGTGATGGGCACCCGGGGCTTGTCCTTGCGATCCTGCCGGGCATAACCATAGTAAGGGATCACCGCTGTGATGCGATCGGCCGAAGCTCGCTTGGCCGCATCCAGCATGATCAGCAGTTCCATCAGATTCTCATTGGCCGGCGTGCTGGTCGGCTGGATGATGAACACATCGGTCCCGCGGATGTTTTCCCGGAACTGGCAATACGACTCGCCATCGGAGAAGCGCGTCAGCTTCACGTCGCCAAGAGGCAGATCGAGGTGCCGGACAATTTCCCGGGCAAGCGCCGTGTGCGCCTGTCCCGAAAAAATTTTGATGTCGACCCCCCTCAGCGCCATGGATTCATCCTCGCAGCCAAACCTCTTGCACAGATTTTACGGAACAGGACTGATGGATCGAATCCAGGCTCCCCGTGTTGGCTGGGGCGGGAGGATTCGAACCTCCGAAGCCGGTGTCAAAGACCGGTGACTTAACCACTTGTCGACGCCCCAGAAGGACCCCTGACACCTTCTCACCAGGGCATCGATTTCTATCATGACATATGGGGAGTGTCAAGCGGGGAAAGCCTTGCAGCACTGATATTTGGGGGATTTCTGCCCTGTACGGGACATGCCCGAAAAGACCCGGTCAGCGGGACACTGAACCCCCGGAACTGCCGCCGCTCCTGCCCCTGCCACCTGGGCGCCCACCCGTTGATGATGAGCCGCGACTCGCGTCACGTCGTTTGTTCCCGCCGCCGGGGCGCTCGCGCCCGCCGCTGGAGGGCCGACGCCCACCTCCGCCGCTGGAGGGCCGGCGTCCGCCCCCGCCGCTGGAGGGCCGGCGTCCGCCCCCGCCGCGACTACCTGCGCGACCGCGGCCCCGCGACCTATCCCGTTCAGTTTCACCGCCGGTTTCCGATCCGGACCCCTCACCCCGCTCTATCTGGAGGCCGAGATGGGCCTCCACAGCCTTGAAGTAGGGGCGATCCTGCGGGCTGACCAGGGTCAGGGCCCGACCCGTGCGCCCGGCGCGGCCGGTCCGGCCGACCCTGTGGACATAATCGTTGGGATCGTGAGGCACATCGAAATTGAAGACATGGGTGATGCCGCTGATATCCAGGCCGCGGCTGGCCACGTCGGTGCCCACCAGGATACGGGTTCTTCCCTCCCGAAAACTCTGGAGAACTCTTTCCCGGTTGACCTGGGAGAGAAGCGATGAGATGGAAGCCACGGCTTCGCCGGAGCGCCGCAGCATGTCCGCCACTTCGGCCGTCCGTTCACGGGTGGCCACGAAGATGAGTGCCTGCTCGGGCTTCTCTTTTCTCAGCAACTCCTTGAGGACCCTGATCTTATCGGGCAAGCCACCGACCATGTAGGTCAACTGGACGATGTTCCGGGCAGTCAGAGTCGGACTCTCCACTTCCACATGAATAGGCTCGTGCATGAACTGCGCCGAGAGGGACAGGACCTCCTTGGGGAAGGTGGCCGAGAAGAGCAGTGTCTGCCGCGACATGGGCGCCTTGGACATGACATATTCCATGTCCTTGATGAATCCCATATCCAGCATGCGGTCGGCCTCGTCCAGGACCAGCCACCGGACTTTCGACAGGCGCAGGTAAGTCTGCCGGGCAAAATCGATCAGCCGACCGGGCGTGCCGACCACCAGGTCGACGCCCGCAAGGAGCAGGTTCTTCTGCTCCCCCAGGCCCGTGCCGCCGTAAACGCAGACGACCCGCAGATCCAGATAGCGGGAAAGACGCTCCGCCTCCTTCGCCACCTGCTGAGCAAGCTCACGGGTCGGGGTGATCACCACGGCGCGCGGATCGTCGCCACCCGCCTGAAGTTTCTCGAGGATGGGCAGGAGGAAGGCCGCCGTCTTGCCGGAACCGGTCTCGGCCATGCCGGTCAGGTCATGGCCATCCATGACCGGCCCCATGGTCTTCTCCTGGATGGGAGTGCAGTCGCTGTAACCGACCTCCTCCAGGGCCCGCATGATCTCGGGCCGGAAGGAGAATTCACTGAATTTCTTCGCCATGGCGCCGATGTTAGTCGCTGTCGTCGGACGGCGCCACTGCCGATCCGGTCGGCCAGCGGCGCAGCGGATCACGCGCCATCACCTCCCGGGTGTTGTAGCGGGCGGCCACGGCGGCCCGCAGGGGATCGGCGGCGTAGGCGCCGGTGGCGGGCGGGAACGGCCCCATGCCCGCGAACGGCAACGGTGCCACCTGGCCGGAGGAGGGCGTATGCAGGTCTGTGTCCTTGACCCAGCCATGCCCATGGACCAGCCAGGTGCGCGTCCAGCCTTCCGGCAGAGGGGGCAGACGGTGGGCCGCGAAGGTCAGGGCCAGTTCGTCGCCCGGGGCCATCACAACCAGATGATCATCGACTTCCCGGATCAGTTCCTCCACCGGTCCGAAGCGTGTATATCGACCCGGAAGGGTCTTCCAGGTGTCCAGTGGCCGCGACTTCTCGTAGACGAAGGTGCGCGGCAGGCGCCCGTCCTCACTGACCCAGAGCGGAAAACCGTGGGGGCGCAGCAGGGCTCCATCCGGGGTGAGACGGGTCACCTGCATGCGTTCACCGGGCGGTTCGGTGCCCACCAGGGCCAGGCGGTCCCAGTAGATCTCCATGCTGGTCCCGATGCGCAGGGTCACGGCACCTGTTCCCGCCCGGACAGGCAGTTCCACCAGCGCCGGCTTGTCCACACCCATGGGGATGGGCATGCCCGGCACTACCACCTGGAACGTGCCGTCGGGTTGCCGCAGTTCGAGGGACGGCCAGACCAGGCCACCCCCGTGCTGGGAGGTGGCAAAATTGGGCGTGGAGTTGGAGAACTCCAGGGTGCCGTGGGCCCAGAGCCAGACACGTTCTCCCGCCGGCACCGCGCTGAAGGTCACCGTCAGTTGGTGCGGCTCCGCGTATCCCAGGCGCCGCTGCCGCGGGAAGGTCGGATAGATCCTGTCCACGGCACTGACCGCCTGCAACCAGTCCCGGCCCTCACCATCCCGGGCCGCCACAGGGTCCATGACCTCCGTGACCAGCAGCAGGTCGGGGGACGGGTAGGGCGGCACGGGACGGAGACCCTCCCTGGGAAGGACCAGAGTGCCTTGCGGGTGATCCACCGCCACGAGGGCGACCGCGTCCATGTAGGTCACCTCTTCCAGGTTGTCGGTGATGCGCAACTCATAGTTGCCGGCACTGGTGGGGACCAGCCCCCGCGCCAGGCGCACCAGGTGCAGTTCTTCGGGGTCGGGCGTGTACAAGACGCCTGGCGCCAGGTACAGGCCGAGAACCCCGCCGCCGACAAAATCGGCCAGGTAGCTGTAGCGGTTGCCATCCCAGGCAAAAAGGGTCGGGCAGGAAGAGCCTTTTCGATCCAGTTCCTTGATCCTGGTCACCACACCCAGGGGCGGGTCGATCTCATCCTGGAGAACCCCGCCCGGCCAGAGAATGGAGATGGCATCGGCTTTCTCCCAGCCACCAAGGCCGAACGTCGGCCGGGTATTGCCCCCGCCCAGATAGCCGCCGGAACCGGCGACCCAGGTCTGTTCCCACAACCCGCCGGCCCGTACCGCCACCCGCACTCCCAGGCCGGCGCGGTTGGAGTGGAGGCCTTCCAGGGCGATGCCGATCCATGGACGGGGCGGGGCCTCGTTGCGCAGGATCAGGTACGGGCCGCCGTCGCGGCCGACCACCAGATCGGGGTCGCCATCCCCATCCAGATCGCCGGCGGCCAGGCCCCGCACAGAAGCCGGCGGCAGGCTGTGGAGGCCTGCTGTCGCGGTGGTCTCCTCGAAGACCCCGCCGCCGAGATTGCGGAAGAGGCGCACCGGCGCGCCACCACCGGTGGCCAGCGCCAGGTCCTGGAACCCGTCCAGGTCATAATCGAGGACAGCGATGCCGTAGCCATCCGCCACCGCCGCCGGAGACGCCGCAGTCGGCGCCAGGGTCCGTCCGCTGTTCATCAGGACCCGGCCCCCGGCCCGGCCGGACAGGACGACATCGAAGAGACCGTTCTTCTCCAGATCCATCACCACCAGACCGCGCAGATCGCCACCCGCCGCCGCCAGGTTCCAGGCCTCACCGGCCGCGACGAACGACCCATCGCGGTTGTTCAGCCAGAGACCGAGGCCGCCCGGCCCGCTGGCCAGTACGTCCACATCCCGGTCGCCATCCAGATCGACCAGCAGGAGTCCGGTGATGGGCCCGGCAGCGGTCAGCCCGGACTCCTCTCCCCGATTCGTGAACGTGCCGTCGCCGTTATTCCGCAGGAGAATCAGGCCTGCATCGGCGTCGGCCAGGAGCAGGTCCACGTCCCCGTCGTGATCCAGGTCGCCGAAGGCAACCGCCAGGGTGCGGCCGGGATGATCCACGCCTGCCGCCGGGCCGACATCCAGAAAGGTCCCGTCTCCCAGGTTGCGCAACAGGCGATTCGGGCCCCAGCGGCCCACCAGGATGTCGAGATGGCCATCATTGTCGAAATCCCCGACCGTGACCCCGGTTGCCGGTGCCACCACCGCTGGTGCCGGCAGAGTTCCTTCGGTGAAGGCACCCTTGCCGTCGTTGAAATAGATGCGGTCCCGCGCCGAGGTCCCGGTCGGAGCCGCATCGGCGAGAAAGAGATCGAGATCGCCATCGCCATCCAGATCCGCCAGGGCCATCCCCGAACCCCACGAAGGCCCCCGGTCCTGCCGAGGGCCACCGCCATGACTGAACGCCACGCCGCTGGCGGCGGTCATGTCGCTGAAAGTCACCGGCACCGCCTCACCGGCCGACGGGTTCCGCGGCATGTCCTCCACGGCCAGAGAGAGGCGTCCCTGCTCGCCGTATTGCTGCCCGACCGTGGTGGCCAGATCGCCCGCGGCGAGTTCCTGGCTCTTTTCCAGAGCCGCCATGGCCTCGTCCTGACGGCCAAGCTGCAACAGGACCCGGCCGCGGTTGTAATGGGCGGAAGCATGCCATGGCTGGCGCGCCAGGACCGCGTCGAAGGCCGCCAGGGCTTCAGCGTGGCGCTGGACCTGGTTCAGGGTCAGGCCCAGATTGTAAAAAGCGGTGGGATCCAACGGGTCCAGCGTGGTGACCCGCTCCAGGAGTTCGAGCGCGCGCTCGGGATCTCCACCGATGCGCTCCACCAGGGCCAGGTTGTACAGCGCCGTGATCTGGTCGGGGTCCAGGGCCAGAGATCTCTCGAGCCATTGGCGGGCGGCGGGCAGATCCGAGGCAACGCGGCTTGCCACACCCATGTTGACGGTGGCGGCCAGGTTGTCGGGATCCAGATTCAGCGCGGCTTCGAATTCACTTCTGGCCTGGCCGGGCTGGAACTGAGCCAGGTAGGCGACCCCCAGGTTGACGTGACGCCGGGCCTGCTCCCGGGGCGTTGAGCTCAGAGCCGGGGCCTCCTGGCCCGGACCACCACAGGCCGTGAGCAGCAACAGTCCGGCTGACAGGGTAATTGGAAGAATTCGGAGGAATGGGTGGCGGTTTGTCACGAGGCGGCCGAGGTGTTATATTACGTATTGCTTCCAGCGCGGGTCAAACGAACCCTCCGGTTCAGGCCATCGTTGAGGACACAGAAGTCGGTCCAGCACAAGGCGAGGAAGCAACCCGAAGAATGCGTCGCAGACGAAATTTTCCCCGGCGAAACCGGCGTGACCGATCTGCTCCTGCGGACAGGTCGGAACGTCCGTTGCCGCATCAGCCGCCTCCGGCTCCTCCCGGGGAGCTTTATGATGTGGAGGGCGCGGTCGAGCTCATGAGAGACGGCAGCGGCTTTCTGCGCTCAGCCAAGACCTGCTACCTGCCGACCCACAACGATCCGTTCATTGCCCAGCAGATTCTGCGCAAATGGCATATGCGGGACGGTGCGTGGATCATCGGCAAGGCCGCGGTGACGGCCGGCGGACGCGGCAACGGCAAACCGCGCCTCCAGGAAATTGAGACCATCAACTCCAAGCCTCCCGAGAAGCACCTGGAGCTGCCTGAATTCCGTCAGCTCACCAGCCTTGACCCGGAGGAGCGCATGATCCTCGAGACGACCCCCGAGGAACTCTCCATGCGCGCGGTGGATCTCATCACGCCCATCGGCCGGGGACAGCGCGGCCTCATCGTGTCGCCCCCCAAGGCCGGCAAGACCCTGCTCCTGAAGGCCATCTCTCTGGCCGTCTCGGCCAATTATCCTGAAATCAAGCAGATGATCCTTCTCGTGGACGAGCGTCCCGAGGAGGTCACCGACATGCGCCGTTCGGTGAAGGGTGAAGTCATCGCGTCCTCCGCCGACGGCTCCGCCGCCGAGCATGTGAAGGTCGCCGAGATGGCCATTGAAAAGGCCAAGCGCTGGGCTGAATACGGGGAAGACGTGCTGATACTCCTCGATTCTCTCACTCGTCTGGGACGTGCCTACAACAATGAAACCCGCGGCAGCGGCAAGATCCTCTCCGGCGGCATCGAATCCACGGCCCTCCAGCATCCCAAGCGGCTCTTCGGGGCGGCGCGAAATATCGAAGAGGGCGGCAGCCTCACCATCCTCGGCACGGTCCTGGTTGATACGGGAAGCCGCATGGACGATGTGATCTTCGAGGAGTTCAAGGGCACCGGCAACATGGAGCTGATCCTCGACCGCCGCCTGGCTGAGCGGCGCATTTTCCCCGCCATCGACATCACGCGCTCCGGCACCCGCAAAGAAGAAAAACTCTACGAGAAAGAAGAGATGGAGTCGATTCATCTCCTGCGCCGCGCCTTCTCCAAGATGGACCCCATGAGTGCCATGGAGAAACTCCTGGAGCGGCTGCAGAAGACTCCGACCAATAAAGATTTCCTGGCATCCATCCGCCAGGCCGCTGGACGTGGCTGAGCCACGCCGACCGGTCTTCGCGCCGGCCTGGGGCATCATGTTGCTGGCGGTCTTCCTGGCCGCTATCCCGCCCGCCTTCCCGCAGGAAACCTCGGTTGCGGATGAGGCGGCCGCGGCCGCCGACCGCGGCCGGCAGCTCTTCGCCCAGGCCGAGTACGCCGCCGCTCTCACCCACCTGGAGCAGGCCCTGGCCGCCGGCCGGCGGGACGGCCAAACCCTTTACATGGCCGCCCGCTGCCAGGAAAAGACACGCAAGCAGCGGGGCATCGTGGTCATGACCGTGACCGAGGCCATCCCCGCTCTCGAGGAGGCGGTGAAGAGCCCGTCTTCCGGGTTGACCGATCACGCCTTCCTGACCGGCGCATACAGCCTGGCGGGCAATGATCCTAAGGCCCGAGCCGCCGGCGGCAAAGGCGTGGCAGCCTTCAGGTCCGGCCGCTTCGGCTCCCTGGAGACCATGGATGAAACGGCCCTGGCAGAGCTGGGCCACATGGCCCTCCTGGCGGAAGACTGGGCTCTAGCCGGCGACAGCCTGACCCTCGTGGCGGATCACGCCCTGGCCGGTGGCGATCCCGATCGTGCCCGGGCGGCCGACGCTCTCCTGGCACTGGGCAAGGGGCAGATTGCGGCCGGCCATCCGGAGAAAGCGATCCCCCTGATCCGTCGCTCCCTGGATCTGCATCCCGATGACATGGACACCATGCTCGCTCTGGCCAGCGCTCTCTTCAAGGCGGGCGACTACGTCGGTGCATCCGCGCAGTGGCGAAATATCAGGCTGGGTGACGTCTCCCGGGCCAATGACGCGATCTATGCCGGCATGATCATGCTGACCCTCTCGCAGGAGAAGAGGCTGCGCAATCCGGATCGCCCTCTTGAGGACCTGACCGCGCTGAACAACGGCGAAATGGAAGCGAGGATGCTGGACCTGGCCGGCCAGATGAGAACCCTCGCCGGGCAACTTCCCGAGACCACGGTCAAACGCGGCTTCAGTACCCAATCGGATGGCAGTGAGGTGCGCGTGACGATGAAAGAGTTCCGCGACCTCAAACTTCGCCTGGCCTGGACCAGTGCCACGTACATCGATCGCGGCATGCCCATCCGGGAGTTCGCCTTCTCCCGCGGTCTGCAGGGGTTCCTGCGCAACTGGCGCCTCCCCCACTTCCAGGACAAGACCCCTGTGGGCAAGGACCTGCAACTGGAGTGGCTCGACGAAAAGCAGCGCGCTGAATACATGGCCCTGGTCGAGGCCCGGGAAGCGAAACGGGCGAAGAGACGAGCCCTGCGCCAGGAGAAGATCCGGCAGAACCAGAAGGAAACCGCAGGCGATTCCTGACGCCCCCGGCCGTGGTCTGCACTCGCGTCAGAGACGGTCGGCCAGTTCCCGCACAAACGGCAACCGCCAGCGCTCACCCTTCAGGGCCTTGAGAATGCACAGGAGTGTCACGCCGAACAGGCAGAGGTAGACCACACCCCCGAACAGGCTGGTGGTCTTACCCAGAAACCAGTGAATCGATCCGGCCAGGGCTTCCAGCATGGACATGACCAGGATCACGCCGAAGGCGACTAGAAAAAAGACCAGGCCCTGGCGGGCATGCCAGCGCACGTACTCACGCCGCGCCGCCAGGAAGGCAACAATGGCCAGCGGCCCCAGGTAACAGAAGACCACCAGGACCTTGTCCTCATCGTTGAGGGGCTCTCCGGTCCCGGCCGGGGCCGGAATGTCAGGTTCGTTCACGGTCATGTACGCCGGTTGATAGCGCGCCACGCCGGAAAAGTCAAGAAATCCCTGTGATAGACTGGCGCCCCGGCCCCTCTCCACCAAGACGATACGCCTGCATGTCCCGCCCCACGCCCATGTTTCAACAGTACCACGACATCAAGTCGCGGCATCAGGACGCCATCCTGATGTTCCGGATGGGTGACTTCTACGAGATGTTCCATGATGACGCCCTCGAGGCGGCTCGCACCCTGCAGATCACCCTCACCACCCGGGGTAAGGGGTCTGTGTCCGAGGCGCCCATGTGCGGGGTCCCCTTCCATGCGGTGGACGGTTACATAGCCCGTCTCACCCAGGCCGGGTACAAGGTCGCCATCTGCGAGCAACTGGAGGATCCGGCCACGGTCAAGGGCCTGGTGAAGCGTGACGTGGTACGCGTGGTGACTCCCGGCACGGTCACCGACAGCCGCCAACTGGAAGCCGGCGAGCCCAATTCCCTGGGCGCGCTGAAATCCGACCCGGGGGGGTGGGGCGTGGCCTGGGTCGACCTTTCCACGGGTGACTTCCGTCTGGCCAGGTTCAGCGGGCCGGGCGCAGCCCAACAGGCTGCCGAGCTGCTGGCGCGCTTCAACTGCCGGGAGATTCTCATCCCTGAAGAGGAAGACCTGGCCGGGACCGGCTCCTTGAAGGGCGTGCTGGTCAACAAGCTGGAGAGCTGGCGGTTCGGTCGCGACCGCTGCCGGGAGGCCCTCACCAGCCACTTCGGCACGGCCCACCTGGCCGGCTTCGGGGTGGAGGAGATGGACAGCGCCATCGGCGCCGCCGGCGCCCTGCTGGGCTACCTGCGCGAGACCCAGAAAGCGGAGCTGGTTCATCTCGACCGGCTGCGTCGCTTCAACGCCGACGACCACCTGCTGCTGGATGAGACCACGGTGACCAATCTCGAGCTTCTGCGCACTCAGCGCGAAGGGCGCAGGCGCGGCTCCCTGCTGGGCCTCCTGGACCGGACAGTGACCGGCATGGGTGGCCGCCTGCTGAAGGAGCGCCTTCTTCACCCCCTGCGCGACCCCGCGGCCATCCACCTGCGCCTGGCCGCTGTGGCCGACCTGGCTGAGCGCGGCGTGGTGCGCGCCACCCTGCGGGGCAAGCTGAAGGAGGTCGGCGATCTGGAGCGCCTCCTGTCCCGTCTGACCCTGGGCAGCGCCGGCCCCCGGGATGTGCGCCTCATGGGGCTCTCTCTGGCCCGCCTGGCCGAGATGGTCCCCCTGGCGGACGAGGTGCAGGCCGAGCCCCTGAGGGACAACCTGAGCCGCCTGGACCCGGTTCCCGAGGTCGAGGAACTGGCCCGCGCCGCCATTGCCGATGAGCCGCCGGCCACCGTCCGCGACGGCGGCCTCATTCGCGATGGCTACGACGCCGAACTGGATGAGCTGCGCACTCTGGGCCGCGACGGCAAGCGCTTTCTGGCTGAACTGGAGGCGCGGGAGCGCCAGGCCACCGGCATCGCCACCCTGAAAGTGCGGTACAACCGCGTCTTCGGCTACTTCATCGAGGTCAGCAAGGCCAACACCGGCAAGGTCCCGGACCATTACCAGAGGCGCCAGACGCTGGCGGGAGCCGAGCGCTACGCCACGCCCGAGTTGAAGGAACTGGAGGAGAAGGTCCTCACCGCCCGGGACAGGAGCCTGACCCGGGAGAGCGACCTGTTCGAAGACGTCCGCCGGCGAATCCTGGCGCACGCCCCTCGCCTGCGGACAGCGGCCCATGACGTGGCACGCCTGGATGTGGCGGCGGCGCTGGCGGAGGTGGGCTCACATCTCAACTGGTGCGTTCCTGAAGTCGACAGCAGCCTCACCATCAAGATCGAGGACGGTCGCCACCCGGTGGTGGAGGAGGCGGTGGGCAGCGACCGCTTCGTACCCAACGCCATCCACCTGGATGGCGGCGCCCGCCAGATCCAGATCATCACCGGCCCCAACATGGGCGGCAAATCGACCGTCCTGCGCCAGGTGGCCATCATCGTTCTCCTGGCCCAGACAGGCTCACTGGTGCCGGCCGGTCGCGCCCGCATCGGCATCGCCGACCGCATCTTTTGCCGCGTGGGCGCCTCCGACAGCCTGGCGTCGGGACATTCAACCTTCATGGTGGAGATGACCGAGACGGCCAACATCCTGCATAACGCCACCCCGGCCAGCCTGGTGCTGCTGGATGAGATCGGCCGGGGCACCGCCACGTTCGACGGCCTGTCCATCGCCTGGGCCGTGGTGGAGCACCTGCACGAAGTCCCCCAGGTCGCGGCCCGCACCCTGTTCGCCACCCACTACCACGAATTGACCGAATTGGCCCTTGTCCTGCCGCGGGTGGTCAACCTGCGCATGACCGCCCGGGAACATGAGGGCCGCATCATCTTTCTCCATCGCCTGGAGGAAGGCGCCGCCGATCAGTCGTACGGCATCCAGGTGGCCGCCCTGGCCGGCGTCCCCCCCGAGGTGGTGGGCCGCGCCCGGGAAATTCTGCACAACCTGGAGGCCGAGGCGGTGGGCCGCGACGGCCGCCCGCGGCTGGCTCGCCACGCCGCAGGCTCGGGTCCGGGGCAACTGGCTCTCTTCGGAGCCCGCCCGGCAGTGCCAAAACTGGGAGGGAAGGCGGCGGCCCTGGCCCGCGCGCACACCGATGCCGCCGACAAGGCGGAGCAGGCCGCACTGAGAGGCCTGCGGGAGATCCGGGTCGAGACCATGACACCGCTGGAGGCCCTGCAGACCCTGGAGCGCCTGACCCGAAACCTGTGCGCCGACAAGCCTATGCTAGATTCTCCCGGTCCAGCAGCCGCCAACAAGGAAGACCAGAGTGCGGCGGCGAGCGCCCCTTCCCGATCAGGACCCGTGAGAGATGTCTGACCAGACTGTTCCAGACGCCAAGGCCCCAGGTCCCGCCACCGGCATGGAAGGCGCCGTGGTGGCCGACAGTTCCCTCTGTTTCATCGATGGACAGAAGGGCCAGCTCGTCTACCGGGGCTACGATATTCACGACCTGGCAGGCCGTGTCTCCTTCGAGGAGACCGCATGGCTCCTGTGGAACGAGGACCTGCCGACCCGCAGCCAGCTTCAGGAGTTGAAGCAGGAACTGGGCCGGCACCGGGCACTGCCGGGGCCCGTTCTGGATCTGCTGCGGGTCCTCCCGGACCGCGCCGGCTCCATGGAGACCCTGCGCAGCGCCATCTCCCTGCTGGCGACACTGGACCCGGAGGCCGGGGACATGACACCTGCGGCCAACCGCAACAAAGCCGCCCGCCTCACCGCGGCCATGCCCACCATCCTGGCCGCGGCGGTCCGCCGCCGCAACGGCGAAGAACCTGTCGACCCCGACGCCGACCTGGGACACGCCGCCAACTTCCTGTGGATGTTGAATGGCCGGCGACCCAGCGAGACGGCGGCCCAGGCGCTGGACATGGCCCTGGTGCTCCACGCCGAGCACGGCTTCAACGCCTCGACCTTCTCGGCACGGGTCACCGCAGCCACGCTCTCGGACCTGCACTCCGCCGTCATCTCCGCCATCTCCACCCTGAAAGGCCCGCTGCACGGCGGTGCCAACCGGGAGGTGATGGAGACCCTGGAAACCATGGGCAGCCTTGAGAACGTGGCCGCGGCCGTTCGCGACAAGCTGTCCCGGCGCGAAAAGATCATGGGTTTCGGCCACCGTGTCTACAAGACCATGGACCCCCGCGCCGTGCATCTCAAGAAGATGGCCAGGGACCTGGGCCACGATGCCGGCGACAGCACCTGGTACGACATGTCGGCGCTCATGGAAGAAACCGTCATGGCCGAGAAAGGGCTCTACCCCAACGTCGATTTCTATTCGGCGGCGGCGTACCGCTCACTGGGCATTCCCGCCGAGAGTTACCCGGCCGTGTTCGCCTGTTCGCGCATCAGCGGCTGGACCGCCCACATCATGGAACAGTATGCCCACAACCGGTTGATCCGCCCCCGGGCCCGCTACACCGGCCCCATGAACAGGACGGTGCGCCCGTTGTCCGAGCGGGGTTAGAAGGCGGCAAACGGATCCCGCAGCCCTCGCAGTTGCGCCGGCGCACCCCGGGCCCCGATCCAGACCTTGAACATCTCCCCCATCCCGCCAGGCTGGATCAGCGCGGTCATCCCCAGACGCCGGATGACCCGGTCCTTCTCCGGGATGTTCTCGCTCTCCAGGGCTTCAATCCGCCCGGCCAGGCCCAGGGCCAGAAGAAATTTCATCTGGCTGGTCATGCCCGCCTCCTGAAAGCCGGCACTGGCGGCGGCCGCGGAGAGAGCCGAGAAATCGACGTGGGCCGTGATGTCCTGATGCCCTGCCCGGGCCAGGAGATCTTCACAGGCCTGATGCCGGTGATACGCCATGGCCGTGCCCCGCGGACGCCGGTAGAGATCCGCCGCCATGTCGCCATAATCAATGGCCAGGATGTACCCCGCTGCGATCCGGGTTGCCTCGGCAGCCAGAAAATCCGGCAACCGGGGGCGCAGTTCAACTTCCTGCCCCGGCTCCAGACCGCCTGCTCCGCCACCCAGCCGAAGCCGGAGTTCTTCCACCAGATTCTCTCCGGCCGGGCAGGGCACTTCCACCAGATCCCCATCCCGCCAGCCGACACGAATCTCCTCCAGTCCCTCCGCCCTGCCCACGACGCGATCGACCGGCAAAGCATCCAGGACTTCATTCATCAGCAGGACGCCCGGGGGGGGATCCGTTGGGGATCCTTCCAGCCAGCAAACCCGGTCCCCATGACCGGCGAGCACCTCCTCTTGCATCCGGCGCAGACCGGCACTGGGCTCGACAATGGCGTAAACGCGCTCCCGGTACAGCGGCGAGGCCTCCCGCTGCCAGGCATCGAGAGCCGCCAGCGCCAGGCTTCCCGTGCCGGCACCCAGTTCCACCACCTGGAAATCACCCGGACTCCCCAGAAGCGAAGACATCTCGGCGAGCTGGACAGCCACCAGCTCGCCGAAGACCGGGTTCATCTCCGGCGCCGTCCAGAAATCAGCACCCTCCCGGCCGATTCCCCGGCCCCGGGTGTAATAGCCATATCGGGGGTGATAGAGACACAGTTCCTGAAAACGGGAGAACGGAAGCGGGCCGGTGTCGCGGATCTCGTCCCGGATGACCTGGAGAAGTTCGGGGTGATGCCCGCCGAATTCCATGGGGCGTCGTGCGTTGGGCAAGGTCGGGATCAGGCTGGAACGCCGGGGAGAGAGACCGCTGGCTGCACTGCCCGCTCGGCTCGCTCTGAAGCGCTGGGACGCCCCTCGGTGATCTGCTTCTGGAGCATCATGATGCCGTTGATCAGCGCTTCCGGCCGTGGCGGACAACCGGGGAGATAGATATCCACAGGGAAGATCGAATCGCAGCCCTGCACCGTCGAATAGGTGCCGTACATGCCACCAGTGGAAGCACAGGCTCCCATGGCGATGACCCATTTGGGGTTGGGCATCTGGTCATAGACCTTGCGGGCCGGCCCCGCCATCTTCTTGGTCAGCGTGCCCGCGACAATCATGAGGTCGCACTGGCGCGGGGTGAAGCGCATGGCCTCGGCCCCGAAACGGGCAAGGTCATAACGCGGTCCCACCGCGGCCATCATCTCGATGGCGCAGCACGCCAGGCCCAGAGGCATGGGCCAGAGGCTGTTCCGCCTCCCCCAGTTGACGATGTCCTGGATCCGCGTCGTGAACAGCAGATCCTTCATGCCACTCGCCTCGGGAGCGCCCGGCGCCGTCACGATTCCGTCCTCAAGCATGCGCGTGACCATGCGAGGATGGTACCCAGCCTTCGTCAGGGACGTCAAGCGCCCGGTCTGGCGCCATTCACCCTCCTGCCTATAATTATTAAAGGATGGCGACCCTGACCGAACGTATCTTCCGGGCGACCCCCAGCCCTTTCAAGGACGCCCTCTGCTCCCTTTACGGCTGGCGCCTGCATCGCAGCAGGTACGGGCGCCGGGAGCGTGACGCGTTTCTCGATGAGTTGCGGCGGGAAGAATTTCTCAATGTGCAAGACGCCGCCCGCCTGAGCATCGAACGGTTGCGCGCCACCCTGGTCAGGGTCTGCGCAGAGGTCCCGTATTATCGCGAGCTGTTCGCCAACCTGAAGATCGACCCGGAACAACTGCCCCTCCCTGAAGGCCTGGAACAGATCCCCATCCTTGAAAAAGCCACCATCCGTGAACGTCCGAAGGATTTCATCAGCGAGGCCGTGAACCGCCAGAGCCTGGAAACCCGGGAGACGTCGGGCACCACCGGTTCACCCATGCCGGTGCGGGTGGACAAGGCCTCGTTGCGCCGCAACTATGCCTATTACAATCTGTTCCGCGCTCGTGCCGGCACGGCTGTAGGCCGTCGTCGCGCCACCTTCAACGGCCGGGTCATTTGCTCCGCCGCCCGCCGACGGCCTCCGTTCTGGGTGAGAGACTGGACCGAGAACAACTTGTTGTTCTCGGTGTACCACATCAGCCCGGCGACGGCGGATGCCTACCTGGAGCGTCTGCGCCGCTTTGCGCCCCAGGAAATCCACGCCTACCCGTCAGCGTTGCTGACCCTGGCCAGACATGCCAGAGCCGGCGGGCAGGCTCTCCCCCACCCTGAGTGCCTGATCGTCAGCGCGGAATCCCTGGGCGCCGATGACCGCGCCTTCCTGAGCGAGGCCTTCGCCTGCCCCGTCTTCAATCAGTACGGCAACGCCGAGATGACCCTGTTCGCGGGAGACTGCACCGAAGGACGCCTCCACGTGGAGACCGGCTACAGCTTCGTGGAGATCCCCGGCGCTCTCCCTGACGCCCAGGGCAGGCTCACGGGAGATATTGTGACCACGGGCTTTGTCAACCGGGCCATGCCTCTCATCCGGTATCGCATGGGCGACACCGTCACCCTGACGTCCGATCCGTGCCCCTGCGGGCGCGTGACACCGGTCCTGCAGGAGGTGGCCGGCCGCACTGACGACCTTCTGATTCTTCCTGACGGACGTCAGATAGGCCGTATGGACCCTGTCTTCAAAGGGCTGACCGGCCTGGACGAGGTCCAGATCATCCAGGAATCCATCCGGCGAGTGCGCCTGGATGTGGTACCTGCAGCGGGATATGGACCCCGGTCCGAAAAGGAACTGCACCGGGCCGTCGCCGACCGCCTGGGGACCGGTGTCGAGATCGTCGTCCGCCAGGTGGAGAGCATCCCGCGCACGGCGGGAGGAAAATTCCGGGCCGTGATCCGGCTGTTTACTCCGCCCGACCCGCCAGCCGGTCTGCCTCCTTTGTGAGGTCGACGAGAGTGTTTTCCAGGTTCACTCGGGACGCTTCCTGGAACTCACGAGTTGAATCCCTGGCGACATACACCGGCTTCCCATAGGTGAAAACGCCCCGTGAAAAGGGGTAAGGCAGCAGGAACCGATCCCATGAGGAAAATCTTCTGGCCGGGTGGGCCGAAAATGCCACCGGCACAATGGGGACACCGCAAAGACGCGCCGCCTGGATGACACCCGGCTGAGCCTGCCAGCGGGGTCCGCGGGGGCCATCCGGCGTGAAGGCGATATCCCAGCCGGAGCGCAGCCGGGACACCAGGGCCTTCAGGGCCGCCCTGCCACCCCGTGAACTGGAGCCGCGCACCGATTCATATCCCAGCCAGTTCATGGTGCGCGCGATGAGTTCTCCATCACCATGATGAGAAATGAGGATGGCCATGCGCTCGCCGGTGTAACAGTACGTCATCATGAGCAACTGGCCGTGCCAGAAGGCGATGATGTAGTTCTGACCCTGGTCCTGCAGGCGCTGGAGTTCTTCCCGGTGCACGTGGCGGATGCGCATGGTGGCGTGCAGCCCCCGGACCAGCCACGCCGCCAGCCACGGCGCCAGGCGCCGGGCCCACCCGGGCTGCGGAATCTCGGCTCCAGACGCTGTCTCGGTCATTTGACGGCCATTGGGTGGGACAACTCCGCCGACCTTGACGGTCGCCATGGCACATCATACCTTGCTTGCAGAACAGGAGGTTTCCAGGTGGCTACCGGCAGAATTGTGATCACGGGCGGTGCGGGCTTCATCGGGTCTCACCTGTGCGAGCATTATGTCAGCGCCGGCTGGGACGTGATCTGCCTCGACAATCTCAGCACCGGCTCCGCCGACAATATCGCCGGTCTCATGGGCAAACCCGGCTTCCACTTCGTGAAGGTGGATGTCACCGAATTCATTCATGTGGCCGGCAAGGTGGACGCCATTCTGCACTTC
>SMVA01307942.1_pt1 | contig 37865 bp, 26 predicted proteins | sample 2456451 | NCBI WGS metagenome assembly SMVA01 (sample SAMN11095933, study PRJNA526329) | marine sediment metagenome | biome: Marine sediment; feature: Surficial sediment; material: Deep marine sediment; isolation source: Hadal surficial sediment | place: Pacific Ocean | collected 2014-05 | depth...
CTGCGTCGCGAGAAAACCGCGCTGCGGCAGTTGCGTGCTCGAAGAACTCTGTGAATTCAAATATAAGACGGAGGCCTGAAACGGCAGCCGAGTCAGACGCGTGACATTAACCCGATTTACGCAACCAGGACAGCACCTTCCCGCGTTTCTTCTGGCCACCTTCTCCGCGAGTCTCTTGCGCACCCTCCCCGCGCGAATTTTGCGCACCATCGGCGGTTTCGACGCAATCCTCATCAGCAGAGGGTCGATCGCGTGGCATCGGTGATTTGTCGGTGCGCAGATCGCGGATCTTCTTTTCGATGATCAGATCTTCCTTGCGCTTCTGCTTCAGTGCGGCCACAACATCAATTCCACAGCGCGCGCAATGACTTGCTTCGAGCTGCAGATAGCCGCATCGCGGGCACTCAACATGGGCTGCCGTGATGTCGCGCAACGTGTGCTCGCTGACGCTACGTTCGTGTTTGTCGATTTTGTAATTCGATTCCGTTGTGGTCTGGGGAGTGAGGTCTTTGACCCGGCAGATCGCGCCGAGCTCGGCAAATTGCGTCTGCACATCAAGTGCTTCTGTCTGCGACAACTGACTTTTGATCACTACCGTGCGGCCACTGAACAGCTGCTTCGCCTTGCGCTCGTCAATGCCAAGTATTTTTGCGAGATTTTCCCGAACGGTGTCTTCCTTGACGTTCTGGGAAACATCACCGCTGAAGAGCACCTGATAATTACCCATCGCTTTACTCCAATAACTTTCTCCCGCGCTTCGCTCCAAGGCGTAATCGCAGGGCGTTCAGGCGGATAAATCCTGTCGCATCTGCCTGATGATACGCGCCCCCATCGTCTTCAAATGTGACGACGTTCGCATCATACAAACTGTCTTGGGGTGACGCGCGTCCCACCACGCTGACCCCTCCTTTGAAGAGTTTGAGCTTAACGACACCATTTACTGGCTTCTGTGACTCGTCTATCAACGTCTGTAAGACCTTACGTTCAGGCGACCACCAGTAGCCGTTATAGATGAGATTGGCGTAGCGCGGCATGAGATCGTCCTTGAGATGGCCGACTTCGCGGTCGAGCGTAATCGATTCGATTGCGCGGTGTGCCTTCAGCAGAATCGTGCCACCGGGTGTCTCATAGCAGCCGCGGGCCTTCATGCCGACAAAGCGGTTTTCCACGATGTCGTCACGGCCGACGCCATGGCGCCCGCCGATGTCGTTGAGTTGTGCCAGTAACGTCGCCGGACTCAGGGGTTTTCCATTCAGGGCGATCGGATCACCTGCGGCAAACTCGATCTCTACAATCTCCGGCTCATCGGGTGCTGCTTCGGGTGCCACGGTCCAGCGCCACATGTCTGCATCGGCTTCCTGCCACGGATCTTCCAGATTGCCTCCTTCGTAGGATATGTGCAGGAGGTTGGCGTCCATGGAATACGGCGACTTCTTACCGCGCTGATAGTCCACCGGAATCTGGTGTTTTTCACAGTAGTCCAGGAGGGACTCGCGGGACCCGAGGTCCCACTCCCGCCAGGGAGCAATGATGGAGATGTCCGGGTTGAGCGCGTAGGCGCCGAGTTCAAAGCGCACCTGGTCGTTACCTTTGCCGGTCGCCCCGTGGCTGATCGCCTCGGCACCCGTTGCTTGCGCAATTTCAACCAGCCGTTTGGCAATCAGCGGCCTTGCGATACTGGTCCCGAGGAGGTAGGCGCCTTCGTAGATGGCGTTGCAGCGGAACATCGGGAAGACAAAATCCCGCACGAATTCCTCGCGCAGATCTTCGATGTAGACTTCCTTCACACCCATCGCTTTGGCTTTGGCTCTGGCAGGTTCGACTTCTTCGCCCTGACCGATATCAGCGGTGAAGGTCACGACTTCGGCCTGATAGGTTTCCTGCAACCACCGGCAGATGACGGAAGTATCCAACCCACCCGAATAGGCCAGTACAATTTTTTTAGGCACGGTCATTCCCGGAAAAAAGGGGGCGCAATGGTAAGAGATCAATGCAGGGGAAGCCAGCAAACCCGGCCAGCAAAACTTGCCGGCAATGCGGTGTGATATGGTATCCGCGATGACGTTGTCTCTAGACATGGCGGAGCGTTTCCGCGGGTTTTTACCGGTGGTGGTGGACATCGAAACTGGCGGCTTCGATCCCCTCAACAACGCCATTTTAGAAATCGCGATGGTCCTGGTCGCGTTCGACGACGAGGATCTCACGCCGGTACAGCGTTGGCAGCGGGCAGTGACTCCTTATGAAGGTAGCCTCATCGAACCGGCGGCATTGAAAGTCACGGGCATTGATCCAGCCGACCCCGAGCGTGACGCGGTGAGTGAAACCGCAGCACTCCAGGACATGTTTTCGGAGATTCGCAAAGCCATGAAAACCAGTGGCTGTCAGCGTGCAATCCTGGTCGCGCACAACGCGGCGTTCGACCAGCAGTTTCTGCACGCTGCGGTGAATCGCAACCAGCTTAAGCGCGACCCGTTCCATCCATTCAGTTTCATCGATACCGCGTCACTCGCAGCCGTGGCTTACGGTCACACGGTGCTCAGCGAGGCCTGCGCCCGCGCGAAAATCCCATTCGACACCAGTCAGGCACACAGTGCGCTGTATGACGCCGAACGCACGGCAGAGTTATTTTGTGCGGTAGTCAATCGCTGGCGCGCGCTCACTGCGAAGACCTCTGAGTAACGCAAGATGATTAGCGCGCAAGCGCGACTATGAAGAGACGAACTTACTCGTCATCGGAATCTGGCTGCACCGCCGCTTTGATCAGTGGCTCGAGTTCACCACTTTCAAACATTTCGGTAATGATGTCGCAGCCGCCGATCAGATCACCCGCAATATAAAGCTGTGGGAAGGTTGGCCAATTTGCATAATCGGGCAGCGTCGAGCGGATGTCGGGGTTGCTCAGAATATCGACATAGGAGAATCGCTCACCGCAGGCGATGAGACACTGCACCGTCTGCGCAGAGAATCCACATTGTGGCGCGCTCGGAGATCCTTTCATGTACAAAAGGACCGGATTACTTTCGATCTGATCTTTGATTGTCTGGACGACTTCTTCCGTCATGACAGTTTCTCCGCTTTACGCTGGCTATCTGATGCGACCAAAATTGTAGCGCCTGGCGCCGCAATTTCCCAAGCGCTACCTGGAATAGCCATAGATACTATGAGCATATGATACACCCTATAGACACTACGAGCATAAGGAAGCCAGCGTGGGCGAGGCATACACCGCAAAGTTCGACGAAATCATCGACCGCCGCAACACCAGCAGCTCCAAATGGGACAAGTACGCCGGCCAGGACATACTGCCGTTCTGGGTCGCGGACATGGACTTCGCCGCACCGGATTTCATCCTCGACGCCATCCGCGAACGTCTGAATCACGAGATCCTCGGCTATACCCGTCCACCTGAATCGCTCAGCATCGCGTTCCAGAGCTGGATGCAGCGTAATTACCACTGGACAATTCCAGAAGAATGGCTCGTCTGGATCCCCGGTGTCGTCCCCGGTTTTAACCTCGCCGCTCGCGCCGTAGCGGAACCCGGCGGCTCCATCATCATCCCGACACCCGTGTACTACCCGTTCCTGCATGTGCCGGGGCATGTGGAACAGACCTCGGTAAAAGTGCCTCTCGTGCGCGATGAAAACCGCTGGTGCATCGACTTCGGAGCCCTGCACAACGCGATCGTTCCCGGCACGCGCCTTTTCATGCTGTGCAATCCGCAGAATCCGACAGGCCGGGCGTACAGCAAGACGGAGCTGATCATGCTGGCGGACTTCTGCATGGAGCACGACCTCTACCTGTGCTCCGATGAGATTCACAGCTCAATCATTCTCGATGAAACGGCTCGCCACATACCCATTGCGAGCCTTTCCCCGGAAATTGCCGAAAGAACCGTCAGCCTGTATGCACCGTCAAAGGCCTATAACATCCCCGGCCTGCCCTGCGCCGTCGCCGTCATTTCCAATGCCGAGCTGCGCCATATGTTCACCAGCGCGATGATCGGCCTGGTGCCGGGTGTCAGCCCACTCGCCATGGCCGCGGCACAAGCCGCATTCGAAGACGAATCCAGCTATTTAGCGGATCTGCTTGCCTACCTGCGCGGCAACCACGAAAGACTGCGCGAAGTGGTCGGCGAGCGGATGACGCCTGTTGCCGCGACCTATCTCGGCTGGATCGATTTCAACCGGACGGCGATCGCCAAGCATCCGGGCCGGCATTTCGAGTCACACGGTCTTGGACTCTCCGATGGCGCGCCATTTGACGGCCCAGGGTTCGTGCGGTTCAATTTTGCCTGTCCGCGCTCGTTGCTCGAACAGGGGCTCGAGCGCTACGAGACCACAATTGCGCAGCTTGGTTGATACCCGCGAGCATTGATCTCCTAACATACCGATAGTACGATTCGCCCTTTTTCGCAGGCGGCATCAGCTGCCTGTTGTTGTTTGGGGAATGCGCTCTTTAGACCGATTTTGCAGACAACCTGAACCGATAACGCAGCCGCACATTGACACGTGCAGGAAGGCAGTTCGATGACGAACCTGATGGAAACCTACAATCGCCTGCCCGTTGCTTTCGTGAGCGGCGCGGGTGCCTACCTCGAAGACAGCGCCGGTAATAAATACCTCGATGGCCTGACGGGGATTGCGGTGTGTGGCCTCGGTCACGCCCACCCCAACGTCACACGCGCCCTGCAGGAGCAGGCCGGGGCGTTGCTGCACACGTCGAATTTGTATCAGATCCCGCTACAGGAAGAACTGGCGCAGCGGCTGTGCAGGATGTCGGGCATGGATACCGTATTCTTCTGCAACTCCGGCGCAGAAGCCAACGAAGCGGCCATCAAGCTTGCCCGTTTGCATGGGCACCAGCAGAAAATTTCAAAACCCGCAGTCGTGGTGATGGACGGGAGTTTTCACGGCCGCACTATGGCCACGTTGACAGCCACCGGCAGTCGCAAGGCGCAGGCGGGTTTTGAACCGCTGCTCTCCGGCTTCGTGCGCGCGCCCTACAACGACATCGAAGCGATCGAACTTATCGGCGCTAACAACCCCGATGTGGTAGCGCTTATGGTGGAACCCGTACTCGGAGAAGGCGGCATCATTATTCCCGATGAAGGCTACCTCGAAGGGTTGCGACGGATTTGCGACGACCACAACTGGCTGTTGATTCTCGATGAGGTGCAGACCGGAAACGGCCGTACGGGCGCCTTCTGCGCCTACCAGCACACCAGCATAGTGCCGGATGTCCTCACCACCGCGAAGGGCCTGGGTAACGGCATGCCGATCGGCGCATGTCTGGCTCGTGGCGCGGCTGCCCAACTGTTTCAACCCGGCAATCATGGCTCCACTTTCGGCGGCAACCCACTTGCGTGCGCCGCTGCGTTAGCCGTGCTCCGCACGCTTGAAGACGATGCGTTGTTCGAGCGGGCAGCGCAACTCGGCGAGCGCATTACCAGCGGCTTGCGCGACCAGCTGCGCGGCAATAACGCGGTGACGGACATTCGCAACAAAGGCCTCATGATCGCCGTCGAACTCAGCAATGCCTGCCCGCAACTGGTGTTGAACGCGCTACGCAAAGGACTGCTCCTGAATGTCACTCAGGACAATATTGTCCGCCTGTTGCCGCCATTGACACTCACGGATGCGCAGGCCGATGAACTCGTCGCCCTGACCAGTCAGGTCATCAACGACGGTTAGAATGTAGCTGACGACTCACCTCCTGCGAACGCCAGTGAAACCAATCAGTGAATACAATGAGTAACGAAACGAAGCGCGATTTTCTGACTTTGCTCGATTTCTCTGCCGAGGAATTGCAACACATCACGCAACGCGCAAGTGTACTCAAAGCCGAGACGCTGACGCAGCGCCAGAGACCACTGAGCGGCAAAACAGCGGTATTGATCTTTCAGCTCGCCTCGACCCGAACACGGGTGGCCTTCGATACCGGCATGAGCCAGCTCGGCGGCCATACGGTCGTGTTGAGTCCCGCTGACAGCCATCTCGGACGCGGCGAACCTGTTGAAGACACGGCACGGGTCCTGGCCGAAATGGTCGACGTCGTCGTGATCCGCACGCCTGAGCATGCCGTGCTCGAGCGATTCGCCGCCGCCGCCAGCATTCCGGTCATCAACGCGATGACCACCCGGTTTCATCCCTGCCAGCTGCTGGCCGACGTCCAGACATTCGAAGAGGCCCGCGGTAGCATCGCAGGCCGCACGGTTGCCTTCGTGGGCGATGGCTACAACATGTGCCACTCTTATATCAATGCCGCCAGGCAGTGGGGTTTTCATCTGAAAATCGCCTGTCCCGAAGGCTACACCCCGGATCCACAGTTACTGGCTTCAACCAACAATGCCGAGCTGGTGGAAACCGCACGCGAAGCGGTCGAGCAAGCCGATCTCGTGGTGACTGACGTCTGGTCTTCCATGGGCCACGAAGGTGAGGAGCACAAACGACTGGAAGCATTCAAGCCGTTTCAGGTGAACGAGGAACTCCTCGCACACGCGAGCGACGAGGCGCTGTTCATGCATTGCCTGCCCGCCCACCGGGGTGAGGAGGTCAGCGCAACGCTACTCGACGATCCGCGCTCAGCCGTCTTCGCAGAAGCGGGGAATCGCCTGCACAGTCAAAAGGCGTTGCTCGAGTTCATCCTCGGTTAGTCGCTACGCACAAGTGGCGCGCGTTGGCTCGTCAGTGCCTGTTCGGAAACGCTTACCAACTCCGGCTTCAAGGCTCAGATTTTCAGATCTTCCAGCGGTAGTGGCTTTGCGATGTAGAAGCCCTGTGCATGGTCCACGCCAATTTCCTTGAGCAGATTAAGCACTTCCTCGCTCTCGACGTACTCGGCAATCGTCTTTTTGCCCATGTAGTGACCGATCTCATTGATCGATCGCACCACCGCGTAGTCGGCTGGATTTTTGGCGATGTCCTTGACGAAAACGCCATCGATTTTCACGTAGTCGACTGGCAGGTTGCGCAGGTAGGAATATGACGAAAGACCTGTTCCGAAGTCATCGAGGGAAAACTGACAGCCGATGATTTTCATGCGATTCATGAAATCCACAGCGTTGTCGAGGTTGGCGATTGCGGCGGTCTCCGTAATTTCGAAACAGACCTTCCCGGTCGGCGCCTGGCTTTTCGCAAACTGTTCGAGGACGAAATCGGGGAACGTTGCGTCGTTCACAGAATGACCGGAAACGTTGATAGAGAAACCACCGAAATTGTCCAGCTTGTCGCGGTTGATCGACATCCAGTGGAGCACCCGCTCAATTACCCAGCGGTCGACTGTAGTCATCCGGTTGTAGGTTTCCGCGGCGATGATGAAATCCGTCGGCGGCATCGTGTCGCCCAGCTCATCGATCATCGTGAGCAGAATCTCATAGTGCTGGTCGACGCCTTGCGATGCGCCGCCCTTTATCGGGACAATCTGCTGACAATTCAAGATCAGGCGGTCTTCTTCAAGCGCCTTGTCGAGTTGCGTGACCCACTCCATCACACCGTGACGGCGCATCATCGCCGCATCACCGATTTCGTATTCCTGCACCCGGTTGCGGCCCGCGTCTTTCGCCGTGTAACAGGCTTCATCGGCATACTGCATTGCATTGTCTACACTCTCGGTCGTCTGATCGATGAACACGAGTCCCAGACTCGCCGAGAGTGTGTAGTGCCGGCCGTCCCAGTCGAACTTCTCGGTGCGGATACAGTTGAGCAGTTCTTCGGCAAGATCCCGTGCTTCCTGCGTTTCAACATTTTCGACCAGCACGCCGAATTCATCACCACCCAGACGCGCAATACTGGCGTCTTTGCCACCGAGCGCTTTGGTGAGTGTGTCCGCAATGAGCTTCAACAGCTCATCACCCGCGGTGTGGCCGCTCGTGTTGTTGATGATCTTGAACTGATCCAGATCCAGGTACAGCAACGCATGTTGCAGTTCTTCGGCTTTTGCCGACTGGATGGAAGCCGCGACAAAGCGCTCAAATTCCTTGCGATTGAGTAACTGGGTCAGGTCGTCATGGCTGGCCTGATAGGCGAGCTGGTTGTGCATGTTTTCAAGCATGCGTTGGGAAGCTCGTTCCATGAGCGGCAGGTCGTAATCTTCGAGGAGCGTGATGTGACCCTCATGCAGACCGTCCGCCATTTCCTTCAGCGTCAGGTCGCGCGATTTGATGCCTTTACGGTTAACGAGAATAAAGGTCGACCCATCATCACCCACAAAGGCGACCGTCAGAATCAGTGGCCGCCCCTGTGGATCGCTCGTCGCCATCCACTCGCCGACATGAATTCGACGCGCCCGCGCCACAGCCTTCGACCAGCTGTCTATGACCTCCTCATCATCAGTATCGATTGAGGGGTCGATTTCCGGTAGCAGTCCTTCCAGACCAAGTGCTGCGGAAACCCCGCTTGGCTCGACGATGGAGTAGGTGATCTTTGCCTTCTTGCCGGTCGTATCGCCAACCAGTGCAGCCGAAAGCCGCATAATCAGAGGGGTGCGCTTGCTGGGGTCAAACGAAATGCTGTTGAGTCCTTCCACCACGCGCTTAAGCAACGCGTCGGCATCCACGTAGCCATCGCTGTCGGGATTGATTTCGCCGCTGAGTTGCCCCCACACCATATCGATGATCGACAGTTGATCGTGCCACTCGTTGCTGGCCTCACCATGGCGCAGGTGAGTGTGAACCATCAGATTGCGCCAACCCGGGTTGAGCAGTTCCAGCACGAGGTCAGGTACTTCGTTTCCTGCAAGTCGTGATTCCATCTCCCGCACGACCGAACGACGCGCACGAGCCAGCTTCTGCTGACCCTCACTTGCCCGAACCGTGCGTTCAATGTTGCCGCGATAGGCGCGTGTTTGTTTGTCCACCAGCGGATGGAGTTCGTCGACGACTTCCGCAAAGACATGCGGGTTTTCGTCGTACTCCTTGATAACTTTTGCCAGCAGTTCATCGACTCGCCGGCCTACGTCGCGGTCGATGCCGTCGCGCGTGTCGCGTGCGTTACCCAGTCGAGCCAGTTGGTTCAACATCTGCACCGCACTGTGCGGGCTCTCGGCTTCCTGGCGCAAAAATTCCGGATCTCGTGCAGCCAGTTTGTTCAGTGTAATCTCCAGGCGCTGCACCCACTCACGGATACCTTCGGTAAGGAAGCGGTCCTCGGCAATCGAGCTGACCAGGTTCTCCATCACGTCGAGTGTGTCGAAGTCCTCTTCGGTAAATCGTTTGCTGCCACCGTGCTGCCGCTGCAGCAGTTCGATCAGCCGCGGCTTCAGGCGCACATCGGTCAGTGGCGCATCGCCGAGTTCGGTTTCTAACGCGCCAAGTGCTTTGAGAATGTCCTGGTGATTGAAAGTATCCCCGGGCGCTGCGTCCGGTGAAGCAAGCATCGCATTTCGGTCCTTGCCGAGCAGTTCTTGCGTTCGGCGCTCCAGACTCAGAATGTTGCGGGCGGTGCTATAGAGACCGTGAGTCCCGCCGATGGGCGCAAGGAACGGATTGTGGTCGACGCGCGGTACCGCCGGGCCGATCCCTTCAGCGGCGAGCGTTGCTTCGCGCACTGCCGTATCCATCTCCCGGTACGCTTCGGGCTCCATGCGCACGCCCGATGGTGAACGCTTGACAGATCTACGTTGCAGAGCCGCGCGCAACTCTTCCACTGACGGAAACGCATGACTCTCATCGAGCATCTTCGTCATCGCCGCATAAAGATTGCCCAGCATCGGCATGAGGGCGCTTTCGAAGCAGCGATAGATATCCTGTTTCACGACCCGACGAAATTCGAATTCCCGCAGAGCATCATCAAATGACCAAGTGAGTGCAGATGGACCGATCGGCACGACGTCCTTATGGGTCCAGGGCTTTGCGACCATACCCAACAGTGCACGGAGATCGAGAAGGTCATCGTTGTAGCGGTTTTCGGCTTTGGAGATGACCTCCGCTACCGCCAACCATTCCTCGAACTGTTCCGTTTCGACAATTTTCAGCTTGGTCGTGTCCCCCGTCGCGCGCCGACGTCGTCGCTCGAGCACGTCTTCGAGTTCCGAGACCTGATCGATCTGGCGCAGCGCCTCGCCGATGAAGTCATGACGAATGCGGTCTTGATTTTTCTCCAGAATATCCAGGCCTTCAAAGTACATCATCTGCACGGCATTGGTGCCGGCATCGCGGGCTTTCACCAGCATCTCGTTATCGACTATGCCAAAGAACTGCGTACAGACGCGGTCGAGTGCGCGTTGCGTAACCCGGCGCATTTTGCTGCGGATCTCTGTCGCATCAGCATCGTTGATGCGGCGATCGCGCAATAAGTCATCAGGAACCTCCGCGGCCTCGGCTTCCTCCAAACGCGCGGCACTGGCGCTTGGATCATCGGGGCGCGTTGCCACCGCTTCGCCATCGTAGACATTTCCGGCTTCCGCGACTGAGCGTGACATCATTCCTGACGCGATGGCGAATTCGATCAGTGATTCGAACGCGTCTCCCGGTACACCCTCATCGAAGCGGACGCCGATGCCATTTCCTGCATCGGTAATTCTGGCAATCGTGGCCTTTGTTCTGAAGTGTTTCTGTCCTTCCGGCGTCGCCACAGAAAAATGCAGTGCTACGGAATCGCCTGATTTGGGTTCCGCACCAGTCGCAGACAGCGATTTCGAACCACCCGCGCCTGACAACAGCATTCCTTCCTCGCAGAAGTCCCGGATCGTACACAACCACGACCGGCCCTCGTTCGGGTGAACCAGGGCGGATAAAGAGATGGGTTGCCGGGTATGTTTACGGCGGTTCACTGCAGAGTCCGTCTGCGAAATCGCTTGGACATTACCCGATATCATTGAAGAGTTCACTTATCACTCCTAGTCGCCAACGACAATTCGATCACGGCCTGAAGCCTTGGCCGAATACAACGCACCATCGGCACGCTGGATTACATCTTCTACCCGTTCACCCACTCCAAAACTGGCGATTCCAACTGAAACCGTCAGCCTGAAATCAGGCTCTTGCGGGACGACAGCGAGGAATTTCGTGCGTTCGCACAGACGTTCAGACACGCCCGTGGCGGTGTTCAAATCGGCACCTACAAGCACGAGTAGAAATTCCTCTCCACCCAGCCGTGCGACATAGTCGGCAGAACGCACGACACTTTGTGCCACCTGCGCGAAATCCATGAGAACTCTGTCGCCCATTTGATGACCATACCGATCATTTATGAGTTTGAAGTGATCTAGATCGCAATAACACAAAGTAAAGCCAATATGGCCGCGGTCTGCGAGCGCCTTCTGGCGCGCCAGAACCTCCATGATGTAGCGCCGGTTGTACAGTCCGGTCAATTCATCACGCATGGCGAGATCCGCGAGCCGCTCGACCGCCTCATCGAGTGCTTCGCGCCGCCGCTCGAAGGCGGAACGCAACGCGGTGACTTCCGATGCCATGAAGACCATCGCGACCACCATGGCGCTGAACGCCAGGGCCAGATAGCCTTCGAAAATCAGGTCGGCTGCTGCGAGTTGACTGATCAGCACTGCACCGAACAGGTAGCTGAACCACGTGACGGCTGCAACGAATAGCATCTGCTGGCGCTTGAGGTGTAGCGCTGTGTAGAGAATGCCAAACAGCGGAGGCAGGAGCAGCAATAACCGTACAGGGTGCGGCACGAGCAGCGCCGTGACAACGACCCCGATATTGCACCACAGGGCCTTGGTCAACGTGAGGTTGCCCGCATCGAAGCGGCCGGCCGTCTCGTCAGCCAGCATGAGACCCAGCAATCCGGCGGCCCAGACACCGAGCAGCAAGTTAAACGCCGGAGCCGTCACTTGCAGGTGGCCGTACTGCAGGAGGCCCAGACAGAGCATGGCGTACAGCGCGACACCCGCCATGACGAAGGCAACCCGATTGAACTTCAGACTGAAAACGGCGACAACGGACAACAAGCGCCAACTCCACAGTACGAGCAATTCATCGCACCATTGTAGGCAGCGTTGGTAGGCCACTAGTGACACGTTGTAACGACTTTGTTACGTCGCAAGCGCCTTGCGCACGGCCAGATTCCAGCCGGTGAGCAGACGCTCACGCTCTGCCGCAGACATCGCGGGAAGAAACTCCCGTTCGAGATTCCACATGGCCGCCGCCGCAGAGAAGTCGCCGACCAGGCCACTGCCCAGCGCTGCGAGGATGGCGGCACCCAGTGCGGTCGTTTCGGTGTTTTGCGGACGTTCGACCGGTAGTCCGATCACATCAGCAAGAAACTGGCACAACCAGTTGTTCGCTACCATGCCGCCATCTACGCGCAAGCAATCAAGGGTGGCACCGTCCCCGGTCATGGCGGCAATGAGTTCGCTCGTCTGATAGGCAACGCTTGCAAGCGTTGCGGTAATGAGGTGGTCGCGGTTGGTATCGAGCGTCATGCCCGTCAACAGTCCACGGGCTTCAGGCGCCCAGTGCGGTGCGCCGAGCCCGGTGAAAGCCGGGACAAGGTAGACGCCTCCCGTATCTCCAGCCGTGCGCAGGGCTGCCGCTTCCGTCTCCGCCGCCGATGTGACCAGACCCAGTTGATCACGCAGCCACTTGACGGCAACACCGGCGGAAAAAATGCTGCCTTCCAGCGCGTAGGTCGTCTCCCCGGCAATTCGGTAGGCGATCGTCGACAGCAGCTTGTGTTTGGAGATCAGTTGCTCACGACCCGTGTTGATCATTGCGAAGCAACCGGTGCCGTAAGTACTTTTGGCCATACCCGGCGCCAGACAAGCCTGGCCGATGAGCGCCGCCTGCTGATCACCCGCGACTCCCAGGATGGGAATCGCTGCACCAAACCATTGCGCATCGGCCACGCCAAAATCCGCGGCGCTGTCGAGCACCTGCGGCAGCATCCCTGCAGGGATCGACAGGTATTCGCAAAGCGTGGCGTGCCACTGCTGGGCGGAGATATCAAACAGCATCGTGCGCGAGGCGTTGCTCGCATCGGTCACGTGACGCGCCCCGTTGGTCAGCCGCCAGATCAGGTAGCTGTCGACCGTGCCAAAGCAGGCGTTACCCGCGGCCGCCGCTTTGTCGAGTTCAGGAATCTCGCGCAGCAGCCAGGCCAGTTTCGTGGCAGAAAAATACGGATCGATCACCAACCCGGTGGCCTGCGCGACAAGCTGCTCCATGCCGTCTGCACGCATCTGCTCACACTGCTGGGCGGTACGCCGGTCCTGCCACACGATGGCATTATGAAAGCATTGGCCGGTCTCCCGGTGCCACACGAGCGTGGTCTCACGCTGGTTGGCAATGCCGATTGCCGCGATGTCGGTACCCGCCAACCCGGCTTGCGCCAGCGCCTCGCGCCCTGCTAACAAGGTTGTCTGCCAAAGCAGCTCCGGGTCCTGCTCAACCCAGCCATCGCGGGGAAACGTCATGTCGAATTCATGCTGGGCCGCACCGAGTTTGCGGCCAGCGAGGTCGAAAATGATGGCTCGCGAACTCGACGTGCCCTGATCAATGGCCATGATGTGGCTCATGAAATCCCTCAAACCGGTGCCTTCGGGCAATATATAGGGGTATGCCGATCCATGCGAGCGGCACTGCAAGCCGACGCAGCGCACGCTCGCCAAGTCCCACAGCGGCAGAGCAGGATGTCACACCGGTCGCTCTGACAGACTTGCCAACGGTGACGCACACACACGATGAAACAAGCCGATCAACGCAACCCCGGGCGGGGCAAAAAACAGCCCTGAGCGGGTCTTGAAGACAGCCCTGAGCGGATCTTAAAAAACGGCCTTGAGTGGGTGGTTGAAAACAGCCTCGAGCGGGTTTTATAGACAGCCCTGAGCGGGGTTTATAAACAGCCTTGAGTTGGTCCGATCGACAGCCCTGAGCGGTTGTTAGCGACACCCCGTGCGGCCACTAAGAACAGCCTGAGGCACCACGGAACCAGACACTTGACCGCTGGCAGCGCGGCAGTTGCCGCCGCTGACGAGCGCCGGCAACCCGGCGCCGATTCGCTGTCGGAAATCCCCCTGAACACATCGGCAACGCGCCTGCCCGGAGACTTGAGAACGGCGAGTGTTCCCGTCCGTGACACCGTCGCGCGCGCTGCGCAGAGGGTGAAAAAGTGGCCCACAGGTTATCCACAGCTAATTCCTTGCATTCGGTCAGATACCGCATTATCTTGTGTGGATCGCGCACAAAAACCCTATATGTTGCGGTTTTCAAGTTTGACCAGGTCAATTTTTTGACGGCATTTCGTGCCTGAATCCAGACCTGTCTGACGTTGAAAAATTTGACGAATGCCTCGGTCGAGCGGTTGCGAACGTTGTGCTCTGCCGGTCGTTAACGGGAAGTTGGAAAGCGGAACAATCAGCGCCTAAAGCGTTTGATGAGGAGCCTTCAGCGCTTAATTAAGGAGCCTTCAGCGCCTAATTAGGGAGCCTTCGCGATCACTACATTGCGTTGTGCGGAGATCCCGTTGCCGGCGCTGGCAGAGAACTCGCGCAGGAGTGCACAGGAATAAAGCGTTACCGAGCGGCCAGGTAGACCAGGTATTAAGGGCCGGCATCATAGCCGGCAAAGCGACCGTAAAACGACCGGCAAAACACAGACAAAGAGTGCGTTGCAGAGACCGTGATCGTATAATTGGAGACCGCCAAAAGGACCTCAGTAAGTGCCTTCGCAGGCACCTGAATAACACCTTAACTGATGCCTTATTAGATACCTTAACAGACGCCTGCTAAGGACCCTGAAACGGACGCTAAATGGACTTAAAGAGACTTAACGAGACTGAAAGAGACTCGAAAAAAGATTCAGAAAAACGACCCGAATAGCCGTACGAAAGAAGACCGCAGGACAACACCGGGAACACGTAGAGAACACATAGAGAACACGCAGAGAACGTTAGTCAGAACACAAACCTAATCAGAAAACTGTCGGAGGGGCAGCATTTCTGTGAGTACCGGATATACGAACACCTACCAGATGTCGTAGTTGCCTGATACAGGCAGCTGCCACGTGACGGCAGGCGATTTCGACAGCGGGCTCACGTAAACGCGCCCTTCAGCAAGCGGGGAGTAAATCGCTAATCATGCAAACCGAAGTGGAAAGCACGGGCATTCAACCAGTACCGGGTCAATCGAACAGCGTCGCTGAGCCGCTGTCTCCGGCAATTGCCGCAACGGCACCCGGGCAGCTGCGAGTCATCAAACGTAATGGCACTGTTGTGCCTTACACCGATGACAAAATCTCCGTTGCGCTGACAAAAGCGTTTCTTGCGGTCGAAGGCGGCACCGCCGCTGCGTCACCGAGAATTCGCGAACTCGTCGCCCAGTTCTCGCAGCAGGTCTCTGCGACATTCAATCGACGCTTTCCGTCGGGTGGCACGCTGCATATCGAGGACATTCAGGATCAGGTGGAACTCGCCCTCATGCGTTCGGGCGAACACAAAGTAGCGCGTGATTACGTGCTGTATCGCGAAGACCGGGCGCGGCTGCGGGCGGAGCGTCAGGGTGCGCAGGAACGCGTGATCACGCCGCACACCCTGGAGGTGGTTTTCGAAGAAGGCCGCCGCGCACCACTGGACATTGAGCGGATTCGCACATTGGTGGGTGAAGCCTGCATGAACCTCGCGGATGTCGATGCGGAGCGGATCATCAAAGAGGCATTGACCAACATGTACGACGGCATCTCCCACAAAGATGTCGCCACGTCGTTGTTGATCAGCGCGCGAACTCTGGTCGAGGAAGAACCTAACTACACCTATGTGACCGCACGGCTGTTGCTCGATTCGTTACGCACCGAGGCGCTCACCTTTCTGAATATCGATACGAAGGCCAACCACCGGGCGACGCAGAGTGAGATGGCGGATCTTTATCCAGCCACGCTCACCGCGTTCATCCGCGAAGGCATCAAACTGGAACTGCTCGCACCGGAACTCGAAAAGCTCGATCTGGCACTTCTCGGCGCCGCGATCAAGCCCGAGCGGGACCTGCAGTTCACGTATCTCGGCCTGCAAACACTCTATGACCGCTACTTCATCCATTGCGCTGAAGTTCGCTTCGAGCTGCCGCAGGTCTTCTTCATGCGTGTCGCCATGGGTCTGGCGATGGAAGAAGATGAGCCGAACGCCCGGGCGATCGAGTTCTACAATCTGCTGTCGTCCTTCGACTACATGAGTTCGACACCAACGCTGTTCAATGCCGGAACCCTGCGGCCGCAGCTGTCTTCGTGTTTCCTCACGAGCGTACCGGATCATCTGGAAGGCATATATGGGGCAATTCGCGACAACGCGATGCTGTCGAAATGGGCCGGGGGTCTGGGCAATGACTGGACCCCGGTGCGGGCGCTCGGCTCCTATATAAAGGGTACCAATGGCAAATCGCAAGGCGTCGTGCCATTTCTGAAAGTCGTCAACGATACGGCCGTCGCGGTCAATCAGGGTGGCAAGCGCAAAGGGGCGGTCTGTTCATATCTGGAAACCTGGCATCTGGACATTGAGGAGTTTCTCGAGCTGCGCAAGAACACCGGGGACGACCGGCGTCGCACCCATGACATGAACACCGCCAACTGGATACCGGATCTGTTCATGAAGCGCGTCAGTGAGGACGGTGAGTGGACGCTGTTCTCGCCAAGTGATGTGCCGGATCTGCACGACCTCTATGGTCGTGCGTTCGAAGAACGCTACAACGCATACGAAGAGCAGACCCGCAATGCTGAGTTTGCCTTGTTCAAGTGCATAAAGGCGCGGGATTTGTGGCGCAAAATGTTGTCGATGCTGTTTGAAACAGGCCACCCGTGGATCACCTTCAAGGACGCCTGCAATATCCGTTCGCCGCAGCAGCACGTCGGAGTTGTGCACTCATCGAACCTGTGCACAGAAATCACGCTGAACACCTCAGCTGATGAAATCGCCGTGTGCAACCTCGGCTCCATCAACCTCGTCAAGCACATCAAAAACGGTGAGTTAAACCTGAAGAAGTTGAAAAAGACCGTGCGCACAGCGGTACGCATGCTCGATAACGTCATCGACATCAACTACTACTCGGTACCCCAGGCACGAACCTCCAACATGCGTCATCGTCCGGTAGGACTTGGCATCATGGGTTTTCAGGATGCGCTCTATGAACAACGCCTCGCCTATGGCAGTGCTGAAGCGGTGGCATTTGCCGATGCATCCATGGAAGCGATCAGTTATTACGCGATAGAAGCCTCGACCAGACTGGCGAAGGAACGCGGACCCTATGCCAGCTTTTCCGGCTCATTGTGGAGCCGCGGAATCCTACCTATCGACTCGCTGAAACTGCTACAGGCTGAACGCGGGGACGCCTATCTCGAGGTCGATTTCTCAGCCACCCTGAACTGGGACAAATTGCGCCGCAAGGTGCAGATCCACGGCATGCGTAACTCCAACGTCATGGCGATCGCACCGACGGCGACCATCGCCAACATCACTGGAGTTTCTCAATCCATAGAGCCGACCTATCAGAACCTCTACGTGAAATCGAACCTTTCAGGGGAGTTCACTGTCGTCAATCCGAGCATGGTGCACGACCTCAAGCGATTGGGTTTATGGGACAAGGTCATGGTCAATGACCTCAAGTATTACGACGGCAGTCTCCGTCAAATTGAGCGCGTACCGAACGAGCTCAAGGAACTCTACGCCACAGCCTTCGAAGTGGAGCCGAGGTGGCTGGTGGATGCGGCCAGCCGCCGCCAGAAATGGCTCGATCAGGCGCAATCACTCAACCTCTACATGGCCGAAGCCTCGGGCCGCAAGCTCGACATAACCTACCGGATGGCTTGGCTGCGCGGCTTGAAGACCACCTATTACCTGAGAGCTCTGAGTGCCACGAGCACCGAAAAGTCCACGCTCGATCGCGGCACGCTCAATGCAGTCTCGGCAGGCGGTGTCGCAGATACCCGCAACGCAACACCTGCTGCGACCGGCCGCAGTGGAGAAACCTCGGGCGATGCAGAAGCCGCGCGCGACCCTGGGACAGCAATATTCGACGACGGCATCCCGGCGGAAGTGCCGCTGGCGTGTTCCATTGACGACCCCGATTGTGAAGCGTGCCAGTAGGGCCCAATGCCGACAAGGCCAAGGAAAAGGAGCGTAACAGTATGTTGAGTTGGGACGACTACAACGATGAGGCAAGCGAGGCATCTGCTGCCCTGCAACCTGCAATTCTCCAGCAGGGATATGCCGCCGAGTTTGGCAACGAATCGGAATCGGCCGAAATTCTTGTGAGTGAGCCGGTTGCCGACCCAGCGGCCGATTCTGCGATGCGTGCCAGACTCGCGGCACGCGAGGCCGCACGCGTTGCCTCGAGCAACGAGATTAAAGCCAACCTCGAGGCACCGATTACACTCGATCCAGCCGCGGCGCTCGATCCAGCCGCAGCACTTGTCACTGATGCGGTCGCTGATGCGGGCGCTGATGCGCATCCCCATGCACGTGAACAGGTTCAAACAGCAATTGCAGTATCCGATACGCCACGGGTCAGGGACGATGCAGAGCACAGCCGGGTGACAGTGGATCAGAAAAGGATGATCAACTGTCGCGCGGATCTCAATCAGCTCGTGCCGTTCAAATATGATTGGGCCTGGCAGAAGTATCTGGACGGCTGTGCCAATCACTGGATGCCGCAGGAGGTCAACATGACCGCCGACATTGCCCTGTGGAAGTCTCGCGAAGGCCTCTCGGCGGATGAACGGGTGATCGTGAAGCGCAGTCTGGGGTTCTTTTCAACGGCAGATTCTCTCGTTGCAAACAACCTGGTGCTCGCAATTTATCGACTCATCACAAATCCGGAATGTCGGCAGTACCTGTTGCGACAGGCGTTTGAAGAAGCCATTCACACTCATGCCTACCAGTACTGCATCGAATCGCTCGGAATGGATGAAGGCGAAATTTTCAACATGTATCACGAAGTGCCCGTTGTTGCCCGCAAGGCTTCCTGGGCGCTGGACTACACCCGGGAAATAACCGATCCAACGTTTACGACCGGCACGGCGGAATCGGATAAGGCATTGCTGAAAAATCTCATCGCCTACTACTGTGTGCTCGAAGGGATATTCTTCTATTGCGGATTCACCCAGATTCTATCCATGGGTCGCCGCAATAAGATGACGGGCACCTCTGAGCAGTTCCAGTACATCCTGCGTGACGAATCGATGCATGTGAATTTCGGGATCGACGTGATCAACCAGATCAAACTGGAAAATCCGAGTTTATGGGACGAGCCGATGCAGTTGATCGCACGCCAGATGATCCTGGAAGGCACCGTGCTGGAAATCGAGTATGCCAAGGACACCATGCCCAGAGGCATCCTTGGCATGAATGCCAACATGATGGCCGAGTACCTACGGTTCATCGCAAACAGGCGACTGGCGCAGATCGGCTTGCTCGAAGAATATCCCGGCGTCAAAAATCCCTTTCCCTGGATGTCAGAGATCATGGATTTGAAGAAAGAGAAAAATTTCTTTGAAACCCGGGTGACGGAATACCAGACGGGTGGTGCACTGAACTGGGACTGATCTCGGGGCTTTCCTCTCTTCGCAGTTACCGTTAGTTTTAGGCCTTCCAGGTGGAAGGGCTTTTTTATGCCGCGATTCGAGCATCTCCAAGTACGTGGTCTCGTAGATTTTCAGGTGCTCGTGCACTGGACTGCACTTTTTACATTCCTGGTCATTGTGCTGGTTCCTGGCAGGCAGGTGCTCGCAGCAGAAGCCACACAACCAGTCGAGGCGACTTACTATCTGCAGGGACTCGAAGCACCCGCGGAGATCATCGTGGACCACTGGGGCGTGCCACACATCTACGCAGGCACACACTACGATGCCTTCTTCGTGCAGGGATTCAACGCGGCGCGAGACCGGTTATGGCAGATTGATCTGTGGCGGCGGCGCGGACTCGGGCAACTCTCCGAAGTACTCGGCGCAAGTTACCTCGAGCAGGACAAAGCCGCACGACTGTTTCTCTACCGCGGCGATATGTACCGCGAGTGGTTGGCGTACGGTTCGGATGCCAAGCGCATCGCCAAGGCATTCACCGCCGGTATCAACGCCTTCGTTCGTCTCGTCAGGCGCAGACCGGAGCTGCGGCCGGTGGAATTCGAAATACTCGACTACGAACCCGCGCTGTGGGATCCAGCAGACGTGGTGCGGATTCGCAGCAACGGACTGTGGCGCAACGTCACCTCCGAAGTTCGCCGTGCGCGCATTGCCTGTCAGGCTGGATTACCGGCCGCCGCGATCTGGAAGGTCCTGCAACCGAAGTGGTCAACCAGGATTCCCGCTGGGCTTACGCCCTGTGACATTCCCGATAACGTGCTGGATGTGTATCTCCTGGCAAAAGCGCCCGTCGTCTTCGAGGCTCGCACGACGGCTTCAGCCACCCGCAATCAGGCGCTGATCGCGGCCGGCCGCACGACTGCCCTGCGCCGCGACCTCGGCAGCAACAACTGGGTGGTCGCCGGGGAACGGACTACCACCGGCCGGCCGATTCTGGCCGATGATCCCCACCGTGGCCACGCCGTGCCATCGCTGCGCTACATCGCACACCTGAACGCACCCGGGCTCAATGTCATCGGTGCAGGCGAACCCGCGCTGCCCGGAATCTCGATCGGCCACAATGAGCGCATAGCGTTCGGTCTCACCATATTTCCGATTGATCAGGAAGATCTCTACGTCTACGAAAAACGCCGCGACGGCTACGAATATGCCGGCCGAATCGAGCAACTGCGAGTAGTACGGGAGATCATCGACGTCCGCAACCTCCCCGCCGAGGCCGTCGAGTTGCGTTTCAGCCGTCACGGACCGGTGGTGTTCGAGACCAACCAGCAGATCTTCGCGATCCGAGCTGCGTGGCTGGAGCCAGGTATGGCGCCCTACTTCGGCAGCATCGAATATATGCGTGCGCAAAACTGGCGCGAATTCGTCGCCGCTCTCAACCGTTGGGGCGCACCGGCGGAGAATCAGGTTTATGCCGACATCGATGGCAATATCGGCTACAAACCCGCCGGCCTCTTCCCCCGGCGCGACAACTGGGATGGCCTGTTACCCGTACCCGGGGACGGTCGATATGAGTGGAATGGCTACTTCGACATGGACGCGCTGCCCGAAGAGTACAACCCGGACAGGGGTTTCGCCGGCACCGCCAACGCCATGAACCTGCCGGCAGACTATCCGATTGACGAGCGCCGCATAGGATTTGAATGGTCCGCGCCCTGGCGTTATCGCAGACTGTGGGAAGTATTGGAGCGCCAGCAACCTCACAGCCTGACAGACTCACATGATCTACAGCGCGACTACCACTCGATACTGGCGCGGGAGGTCATCGCCACGTTGCCGCTGCCGCCCGAGTTGCCGATCGCCGAACCGCAGTTTCCCGCTGCAGCCGATGACACCGATGCTGCGGATGTCGCGGATGTCGCGGATGTCGCGGATGTCGCGGATGTCGGCAGCGTACTCCCCGAATTTGCAATCGACCTGGCCGCCGACGCTCCGGCAGCGGTGGCCGCGGACATTCCACTGGCTGCGGCAGTGGACGCACCATTGGATAGTTCGCCAGACCTGGCGGTGGGCGCATCGGCCGCGGCGGCCTCCGTGTATTCTGCGTCGGATACTCCTGCGACCTGGCTGCAATCCTGGGATGCCAACCTGGCTGTGGATTCACCCCAGGCGGCGCTTTACGCCCTGTGGTACTACCGCCATCTGGCCCCGGCGCTGGCAGCCTATCTGACGCCTGAGGTCAGCGACCTCGTCCAACCACTCGACTCGTTGAGCGTGGTGGCGGCACTGAAAGATGATCCTGGCGCCCGCCAGATCGCGTTGACATCGCTGGCCGCAGCCTGGCAGGAAGCCATCAGCCTGCTGGGTGATGATCCACAAGCGTGGCGCTGGGGAGATCTGCATCTCATCGCCTTCGCACATCCGCTGCTCGAACTGGCCGGCGAACCGCTCAGGGCAAAAATGAGCTATCAGCCTTATCCCCGGGGTGGCAGCGGCAACACGACAAACAACACAAGTTTCTCCCCGGCAGACTTTCGGGTTCGCGCGGGGGCTTCGTTTCGCATGGTCCTGGACGTCGGCCGTTGGGATGAAGCCGAAATGACGAACGCGCCGGGTCAGTCGGGCGACCCTGAATCACCCTTTTATCGAAATTTACTGGAAGGCTGGGCCAACGATTCGAGCTTCCCGCTGCTTTATTCCAGAGAAGCCGTCATCGCCAATCAGGCGCTCAGGATCGAACTGCTGCCTCAGTGAGCCGTCGTGATTGCCGCGAGAAATTTATCGAGTTCGACGTTGCGGCCACATAGGATCACCGCCACCGTTTTACCGTCGAACTCGCGGGAACGCTGCAGGATCTGCAGGCAGCCGGCCAACGCCACCCCGGCTGAGCCTTCAACGATCCAGCGTTCGTTTTCGGCGAGGGCGCGCATTGCACTGAAGATCTCGGCTTCACTGACAAGCACATGCTGATCGATGAGCGATTGGCACAACTCGAAGGTGATCGAACCCGGTTCGATACCACCCGCCGTACCATCTGAAATGGTCGGACTCTCGGGAACTTGCCGAATCTCCCCGGCTTCGAGGCAATCGTGCATTGCCGGTGCATTACGCGCCCAGCAGCCGTATACCCGAGCCTGCGGAAACTTCGCCTTAACGCTCGCAGCGACACCGGAGATCAATCCGCCGCCACCGACCGAAACGAACACCGCATCCAGTGCGCTGCATTGTTCAGCCAGTTCCGCACCGACCGTGCCCTGACCGGCGATGATCATCGCATCGTTATAGGGCGAGACGAACTTCATGCCGCTGGCCGCCGCAGCAGTTTTTGCAGCGAGTTCGGCGTCGAGACCATCACCTTCGACAAATTCGAGTGCCACCGCGCCATCTGCCAGGACTGCAGACAGTGCCTTGAGCTTCAGCGGGGAAATGACATTTGGCACATAAATAGTCGCCCGCACACCGGCCACGCCGGCTGCGAACGCAATGCCGAGCGCATGGTTGCCGGTCGAGGCGGTAATGATTCCCCGAGTCTGTGCGCGCTCATTCAGCGTCAGCAGGCGGTTGAGCGCTCCGCGTAGCTTGAACGAACCGGTATGCTGGAGATGTTCGCATTTCAGGACCACGTCGGCTCGCTCGAGCCAGGGGCAGCGGCTGACCGGTGTCCGCAGAACGTAGGGCGCCAGGCGCCGTGCCGCCTCCGCGACCCTCCGCGGCAGAGCTTCCAGGAGCGTGCTCATCGGTTCAGATGGTGTTAGGACGTGTCATTCGACAAGCCCGGCCAGCATATTCCTGAGCGCTTCGACGAACGCCAGCGGCTGGTCAAGAAATACATGGTGTTGCGCATCTGCCACAGCTACGGCGGGAAAGTCGTTCACGATGAGCTCACGCATGTAGGCGAGCGTCTGGCTGGAGAACAGTTCACTGTCTGCACCATAGATCAAACCGAGTCGGACCTGCAGATTGCGGTAGTCTTCGGGCACCCGTTCCGAGTTTTTCAGGGTTGCGGGCAAGTCATCATCGAATTTCCAGACCCAGCCACCGCCGTCGGCACGCATCAGCGAATGCCTAGCGATGTACTCCAGAATGTAGGCGTTCTCACAGGGTTGTGGTGGTTGCAGGCGGAACCTGCCCAGCGCGGTTTCCCGATCGGGATACACCTTGGTCTGACCTCCCTGCATCATGCTCGGGTGATCGGGTAGCGGTTCATCCGGATCGCGGATGCCCGAATCGACCAGAATCAGCGCGCCGAATCGCTCGGGATGCAGATCGGCCGCTTTGACGGCCATGTACCCACCAAAACTGTGCGCCACCAGCACCACCTCTTTGCCAAATTCCGCGTGATCACAGACCGCTACAATCTCGTCTGCATAGGTCGCACCGTCATATTCATAGCGGTAATCAGAGTCCCCCATGCCCGTGAGATTCATCGCGGCAACCCGGTAGTCGGCGAGAAAATGGGGCGCGATGAAGTCCCACCAGTGGGCGTGGGCATTCATGCCATGGATAAACAGCAACCCGGGCTTGGAGCTGTCTCCGCCCCAGCGCTGATAGACGACATCGCAATCGGCCACCTCCACGCTGGCGCTGGCATATTCGGTTTCGACGGCTTCGAAAAACCACTCTGGGATCGTCGGCCCGCTGCCTGAGTCCCAACGAGCCACGCTTAGAGTGTCCCGAACCTTTTGAGATGAAAATCGACGTTGCCGAACAACGTGTCGATCATCGTCAGACGTTTGAAATAGTGGCCGATGTTGAGTTCCTCCGTCATGCCCATACCACCGTGCAATTGCACCGCACTCTGACCCACAAACCGACCGGATTTGCCGACCTGTACTTTGAACGCAGATACCGCCTTTTTCGCCTCATCACCGTAACCTTCGGCCATTCGCATTGCGGCCATGAACATCAGGGATTTGGCTTGCTCATGTTCCATGAACATGTCGACCATCCGATGCTGTAATACCTGAAACTTGCCAATCGGCTGACCGAATTGTTCGCGAGTTTTACAGTATTCAACGGTAGCCTTATAGAGCACCTCCATACAGCCAACCGCCTCGGAACCCACGGCGAGTATGGCTTCATCGATGACCTGCTCTATGATGCCAAGGCCTTTGCCCGCAGCACCAAGGAGGCATTCGGTCGGCATGGCCACATTTTCGAACGTGATCTCGGATGCTCGAAACGCATCCACCGTCGGGTAGTCACGGCGCGAGATCCCATCTGTGTTGGCTGGCAGTACAAACAGTGACACGCCATCCGCGTCACGCTGGTCGCCAGAGGTTCTTGCCGACACGACGAGAAAATCGGCGGACGGCCCATTCAAGACAACCGCTTTGTAGCCATTGAGCAGCCAGCCGCCGGCGTCATCGGCTGTAGCCTGAGTCGTGAGGTCAGCCAGATTGAAGCGTCCCTGCGGCTCAGCGTAGGCCAGTGCGCCCTGGCTGGAACCATCTATCACGCCTGCAAGGTAGCGTTCTTTCTGTACCGCGGTTCCGGCTACCTTCAGCGCGCCCCCCGCCATGACCACGGTGGCCACATAGGGCTCCACGACGAGGCCTTTGCCAAAGCTTTCCATCATGATGATGGTTTCAATGGCACTACCGCCAAAGCCGCCATCCACCTCTTCGAACGGCACGCCCAGCCAACCCAGTTCCGCAAAAGTCCGCCAGTGGTCTACGCTGTAGCCGGGTTCCTCCTTCACGATCTTCTGCCGGGATTCGAACGTGTAGTCGTTTTGAATGAACTTCTCGATACTGTCCTGCAGCAGCGTTTGTTCGTTGGAAAAAGAAAAGTCCATAGCGTTCCCTTAAACAGTGCCCCCTTGAAGACCTGATGCCGATTCGGCGATCAGGTGATATTGCAGTTCGATTTTGCAGTTCACAACTGCACCCGTCGAGCGTCGCAGGCGACTGACCAACATACCCCGTAGCGTCTTCAAAGCAAAGTAATGGCCCAGTGCTCGACGGTTTCCCGACAAACCGCCGAAAATCGATACATCTGAGCACCACGGGTCCGCGAGCCGCTCAACTGCGTGGCAAAGCCCACTTTTTCCAGGCAAGCTACGGCTGCTACTTTTGTCTCCACAACGTCTCCACCGACCTTCAGCCACTGACCCACAGGACAGGCAACAGCCATGAGCTACAACACGATTATCTACGAAGTGAGCGATAGCATTCTCACGCTGACACTCAACCGGCCGGAAATACTCAACGCCTTCAACCGGGAAATGCTCGGTGAAATGCTCGATGCGTTCGACCGTGCCGACGCTGACGACGATGTCCGCGCGATTGTCGTGACCGGAGCCGGCCGCGCTTTCTGCGCCGGTGCAGACCTGTCCGCCGGTGGTAGCACCTTCAACGCCGATGCCCGTGAAGACCGTGAGAGCGGCTTGCAGCCCGACGGTGGCGGCAAGCTGACCTTACGGATTTTCGAGCTGAAGAAACCCATCATCGCCGCCATCAATGGCGCGGCGGTCGGTGTCGGCGTAACGATGACATTGCCGATGGATATTCGCATTGCCGCGGACGTGGCGAAGTTCGGTTTCGTTTTCGCCCGTCGTGGCATCGTCCCGGAGGCCTGTTCGAGCTACTTTCTACCGCGCGTTGTCGGCATCAGTCAGGCACTGCAGTGGTGTTATAGCGGCGCCGTATTTGCAGCAGACGAAGCATACCGTGGTGCACTGGTGCAAAGCCTGCATCCCAAGGAGGATTTGCTGGGTGCCGCGCGCGCCATCGCTGGTGAAATTGTCGCAAATACCTCAGCGGTTTCCGTTACCCTCATCCGCCAGATGATGTGGCGCATGCTGGGCGCCGATCACCCGATTGAAGCGCACAAGATCGATTCCCGGGGTGTATATTTCACCGGGCGCTCGGCGGATTCCAAAGAGGGAGTGGCTGCGTTTCTGGAAAAACGCGACGCCCAGTTCCCAGGAAAAGTATCCACCGATTTACCGGATTTTTACCCATGGTGGGAGCAACGGCACTTCTCGTAGGCAGCCGGTGCAAGCCTATCAGTTCGTTCGGTCTACGCAGAAGGAAAAGAAATATGACGGATCCAACAGATTCACAATCGAAAACCAACTCGCCCCCACAGATCGCCCAGAAAGCGCCCTATCCAATTGATGTTCGCTCTGGAGAGAAGTATTTCTGGTGTGCCTGTGGCAAGAGTGAAAATCAGCCGTTTTGCGATGGCTCACATCAGGGCTCGCAGTTCACACCCTATGCGTACAAAGCAGAAGAAGACCGAACGCTGTATTTTTGCGGCTGCAAACGCACTGCCAGCGCGCCATTGTGTGATGGAACCCACAACGGACTCTAAGTGGTTTCTCAGAGCATGCTTTCTCGATTGTGGAAGGGCAAACACCGCGTCGATCATCCAGATTCAGCCGTTCGACTGAAGGCGCTGGCGTCGCTTGACGATTCTGACTCCGGCCCCGCGCAGCAGATACTCTGCAACGCCGCGAGAACCGATGCAGATGAAGACGTTCGCAAAGCGGCAATCGCAAAGCTAAATAGTCCGGAAGTTCTGGCGGAGTTGCTGGCCGAGGCGGGATTGCGCGATGCAAGCGCCGAACGCCTCGCTCGCCTGCTGCCTGTCGGGATGGACAATGAATTCGCATCCCATCCCGCAGTCATCAAAGCGCGCCTGCAGCAGGCGCAGCCCGCACAGGTTGCTGCAATCGTGCGGGAAGTGACAGATCCAATGCTCCTGACCGAACTGGCTCTGACGGGGCGTGGCGAAGTCCGCGAACAACTCCTGCAACTCCCGGCATTCGACACGCCAGACGTGCTCGGCGAACTGGAAAAAAAATCGAGGGACCGGGATAAGTCGCTCAACCGTCTGGCCCGTGAACGCCTGGACATCATCAGGCAGCTCAGAGGTTCGAGCGCGCAATCGGTGACTCGAATAGACGAGTTGCTGCAATCGCTCACGAAGCACACGGAGCTCGACAGCGAGAGCGCCGGGTACTGGCAAAAATTCGAGGCACTCACAAATGAGGCAACCGCCCTGCTGCAACGTCTTGCCGAAACCCATCAGGCACTGCTGCGCCACGCGCAAGGCGTGAGTGAGATCGCCTCGCTACAGGCCCGATTCGAAAAATTCCGCAGTATGACGGTTGCACCAGGCACACCGGTCGACACTCCAGTCACGGTTGACGAACCTGCAGAGGCTGACCCGTTCGAGCCGCTCGTGGAAGGATTTGAGAAACTGGAAGCGAGTCTGGCCGCAGCTACCGATTTCGAGAGTTTGCGTGCGACCTGCGAGCAACTGACCGACGCTTGGCTGGTTGCTGCTGACCACGCTCCTCCGGAGGATATGCAACACGAGGTATTCAAACGTGTATCGCACAAATACCGCGAGCTCCTCGAGGCTATCGAACGGTTGCAGGCCGTTCAGCTACCCGCACTCGACGCCGCCTCGTTACCAACAAGTCTGGCTGAGGACCCCGCTGAAGCGGAACAACTATGGCGAGAAGCTGGGCAAAAGAAGAAGGCGATTCGACGGGCCAAACAAATAATCAAACACATCCGTTGGCCACAATGGAAAACGCCGGCAGTCGAGTATCAACGGTTCGTGTCCGATATCGGAAATCTGGAATCAACGCTGGGTAGCCTTGAAGCACAGGCCGGATCGTTACTGGAAACGGTCGAATCCGAGGCGAGTCGACTCACCGCTGCGATCGAAACCGGCGCTTCGGAATCCGCCCATTTCCTGCTGGATCAAATCCGCCAACAGCTGCGGCGACTGCCACATGAGTTGACCGAAAAACTCAAGGCGCGCGTCAACCTCGCAGGAAATCAGTTGGCGGAACTGCGGGATTGGCAGACGTTTGCAACCACGCCGAAGCGTGAAGCGCTGTGCACCGCAATGTCGGAACTGGTCGCAAATCCGCGCGCACCTTCGGATCAAGCACACCGTATCAAAGAATTGCGGCTCGAATGGAACGATCTCGGCACGGTCAGTCAGGCAAAGGACCGACGGCTGGCAAGCAAATTCAACCGCCTGGCTGAAGAAGCCTTTGAGCCCTGTCGAACGCACTTTGCCGCACAGGCCACGCTCCGCAAGAGCAATCTCCAGTCACGCAAAGAAATCTACACTCAGCTGAGCACTTACCTGGATTCAACGGACTGGCAGTCGGCGGATATGAAGGCAGCCGAGCAGATTCTGCGCACCGCCAGAAGTGAGTGGCGTAGATTTCATCCGGTCGACCGTACCCCCGGGAAAGCGCTGGAAGCAGAGTTTGAACAACTTCAAGGCCAGCTGCATGACCACGTCAAATCGGCGTGGGAGCAGAATCTTTCTCTTAAAAACACAATAGTCGAAGAAGCAGATGCCCTGGCAGGCAGTACCGCACCGATAGAAGAACGAGTGGACGGCATAAAAGCACTACAACAACGCTGGCGTAAAGTCGACATCACGCCGCGCCGACCGGATCAGAAACTCTGGCGGAAATTCCGCAGTGCCTGCGATGCGGTGTTCGCCGAACGTGAAAGCCAGAAGAAGGCAGCAGATGATGCGCTCAAAGCCGCACAGAAAACAGCAAACGAATGCCTGGCCGAAATTGCGGTGGCGGCAGCAAGCGAACCGGATCCTTCTCGCGAATCCCTGCGCCAGTACCGCCATCGATTCAAAGCATTGGAGAAGCTTCCCGCCCACCTGCAGCGTGTGGTGGACCAGCAATTTTCAAAAATAGAAGCAACCTATCAGAAACGCTTGCGAACACACGACGCCAACAAAGTTACTCAGTGGATCAATTTGGTGGAACAATTTGATCACACCGTCTCGCAGCAGGAGGCAGACCACCGCGCAGGTGGCACGATCGACTTTGCGGCGCCGGATACACTCTTCGCAACCCGCTGGGATAGCGTCGATGATGCGATACCTGCGCAGGACCTGACACGGTTGACAGTCGAAGCGGAGTTGGCTGCCGGCCTCGAGTCGACGCAGGCGGACAAAAACTTGCGCCTGGCTATTCAGGTGGACGCCTTCAACTCGGCGAAGGGCGCAGCGGTCACCTCACGCGATGGCCAGGCGCTGCTCGAACAGTGGTGTCGCACAGGCCCCAAAGACCCCACGATCGATGAGCTGCGCAAGCGTTTCTTCCGGGCAATCAAAACGCTCGGGATTGCCTGATGGGGCTACAGGTCAAGGCAGCGTCAATTTGATCAAAGCCCCACCCCAACGGCTCTCGCTGATCTCCAGCTCGCCCTCATACGCTTCGAGAAGTTCCTGGACCATCGCCAGACCGATGCCTTGACCAGGCCGCAGTCGATCTGCGCGTGTCCCACGGTTTAATACCTCACTGCGCAGTTGTGCGGCAATTCCCGGTCCGTCGTCTTCGATGATAACCACGGTGTTGCCAACACGCTCGCCTCGAATCGCGATTCGCCGAGTCGTGTATTTGAATGCGTTCTCCAACAAGTTGCCCAGCATTTCCATGAGATCCCGCTCATCACCACGCACACTCAAATCCTGTGGCAGCAACTGTTCCACCTCAATGCCACGTTCCATGTAGGCGGTGTTCAGTGCTCGCAGCAGGCGTTCAACCAGCGCGTGCAGATTAACCTCTCTTCCAACAATGACCGGACCACTCACCGACGCGCGTGACAGCTGGTGGGTGACTGTGCTCTCCATGCGATCAAGCTGCTCACCCAACAAGTCGATCTGGTTGCTGGCGCCATCGCTCAACGCGTTGCGAATGACTGCCAGCGGCGTTTTCAGACTGTGAGCGAGATCCTCCATGGCTTTGCGATAGCGAGTGCGGCTTCGTTGCTCATGGGCGATAAAGCGATCGAGATTCTCGGCCAACCCCTGGAGTTCGAGTGGATAGGCGGATGACAGGCTGTCGCGCCGGCCTTCTTCAAGCTCACCGACTTCTTCGGCCATCGTGCGTAACGGCCGCAAACCCCAGCGCACCGCAAGAAATTGCGCCAATACGAAGAGTACTGTGACAGCACCGAGGCCGAAGTAGAGGTTGCGCCTGAAACCGGAGATCGCACTGCGGAACGGCTGTTGATCGGTCGCAACCGTGAACGTCAGCACCGAATCATTCGAGACCTCCCAGATAACGGCGTAGCTCAGAAAAAAGCGCATTGCGGGCGCGTCGTCAATTGCGGTGAAGCGAAATTCGCCAGGATTCAACGGCCCGTCTTCGGGGAATCGAACGCCCGTCGTGATGACGGAGGGCGAACGCCACAACTCGTTTCGATCGGCATTATGTACCACCGCATACAGACCACTTTCGGGTTGATGCAGGCGTGGCTCCGGTAGTTCCCCGCCGAACTGCAACTGCCCATTCGAGTCCTCCACCGCACCCATCAATGAGTAGATTACGAGACGGAGCTGTTCCTCTGCGCCGGTGAGAACGCTGGCACGGAACGACCGGTCGAGAACCACACCTGCCAGAGACAGGAAGGTACCGAGCACGATAGTGGTAAGTATGAGAAGGCGGGTCTGGATTCCTGCTTTCAAGCAGAGGCTTCCATACTGAAACGGTAGCCTTGACCCCGGACCGTGCGAATCGGGTTCACGGGATTGAGTTTTTTGCGCAAGCGTCCAACGAAGACTTCGATCACGTTGCTGTCACGATCAAAATCCTGTTCATAGAGATGTTCGGTGAGCTCCGTCTTGGAGATCACGCGGCTCGGGTTCAACATGAGATACTCGAGCACTTTATATTCATACGCGGTCAGTTCGATGAGGTTGTCTTCGAGCCGAACTTCCTTTTTCGCCGTATCGAGCTTCAGGCCGCCCTCTTCTATCACCGGTGAGGCATAACCGGCGGCCCGGCGCACGAGCGCGTTGAGTCTTGCGAGAAGTTCTTCGGTCTGAAAGGGTTTTGTCAGGTAATCGTCCGCCCCGGCTTCCAGCCCTTCAACTTTGTCCTGCCAGTGGCTGCGTGCGGTCAGCACCAGCACCGGAAAATCCCGGTTGAGCTTGCGCAATTGACCGATGAGATCCATGCCGTCGAGCTTCGGCAGACCCAGGTCGATGATCGCGGCATCGTAGTCGTACTCGCGACCGTAATAGAGACCCTCTTCACCGTCAGTGGCGGTGTCGACAACGTAACCTGCTTCCCTGAGTCGCTGCTGCAACTGCGCGAGCAGATTAGGTTCGTCTTCGACGATCAGTATTCGCATTTCTCACCTTACGTTTGAACGCTCCGGTTAAGCCGATTGTAGCGTTTACCGCGCGGACCAGCGCCTTTTAGCGGCAGGACCTACTGCCCTTGCCGGGCGCAACCACCGCCTTAGCGGGCGGACATCTGTCTGGCGGGCGGACATCTGCCTGGCGGGCCGACATCTGCCCTAACGGGCAGACATCCGCCCTTCTGAGTCCACGTAGTATTGTTTGACGCGCTTACCGTCGAGCAGGACACGAATGTTGTAACCCCGGCGTCCACTCCTGGTCACAGGTGTCGCCGATAACACGCGTCCGCCCGTCTGCCGACGGACCATGTCGGCGGCCTGCTCCAATGAAACCCCTGGTGGTTTTGCGTAGTAGCTCGGCTGAACCTGCTGTTGCGCTAGCGCACTCGCAGCGTATGACACTGAGAGCACAAGCATCAGCCGCAGGAGCCACTTGCTACGCCTGGGCGCACTCATGCTACCTGTTCCTCTTGCGTTACTGCGTACATTGTACCCCCAAAACTGAGTGTCATAACCTGTCCGGGATCACAATGGTGACGGTGCGAATTACCCTCGACGCGAGTCGCTTTGTGCCAATTACGCGGGCGAAACCCGGACACGAACCCGCAAATATTTACCGGGATCTGTGGCCATTTTGGTGGTGTGAGTTTCACCGGCATATTGATAGGTTACACGGTAACCAGTCAGTTCGAGATCCTCACGCGGTTCGTTGACCACGCGGCAAACTTCTTCGCTGCGATAGCTGACCGGAGTGGCTTCATAACGATGACGGCGTGCGATATCGCGGCCGATGGAACCGCCGAGAATCGCGCCAACTACTGTACCCACCTGCTTGTTATGCTTGCTGTGGCCAACGGCATTGCCGATTGCCCCACCGATGATCGCTGCGAGAATTGGTGTTGTGTACGATCGTCCGACATGGTTGTGTTCATGCACTGGCACCCGTTCCAGATGGCATTGCTCGATCGGCACTGTGTAGTGCACGCTCTCATAAAGAGGCTCGACATCAACCACCCGCGCACGGTCATAACTGGTACCGGCGAATGCGAGTGAAGGCACCAGCAGAATCGGGGCTACAAATTGGGCGACTGTCATTGGAATACTCCGGCAATACGACATTGAATGCGCCCAATTTAGCGCTTACTGACTGAACGAAGTCTGAATAATCAGCGTCGTTGTGTGAGTTCGACCAGCTTGTGGGAATCGTCGAGAACCCCCGTCAAATGGGCGATCGCGGGCATCTCGGCGAGCATCCACCGAGTCAGACGTTCGTAGTGCGCGACAAATTCGGCGATCCGTGCGCTGGACATGCGATGCTCGGGTGGCCGATCGCGTTCCTGGCGTCCACGCCATCGGACCACGGCGTCCATGCCCGGAACGGCCAGGAATACCAGATCATCGATCAAGCGCCACAACTCCTTGTACTCGAACGCCTGATACTCGCCGCGCAAGCAACCGTTGACGTACGCACGCCATACTCCCTGCGGGTCGGTCGATGACTCCAACTCATTGCAGGGTTCGCTGAGCGCGGCGGCTGATTGCGGCGGTGCCGCGACACACCAGCCCTCGAGCACAACGAGGTCGAACGGGCCTGCCACAGCGTCCCACTGATCGCGCGGCAGACGATCGTCGCTGGCCTTGTCGAAGCGCGGAATCCGCTGTTCGCCCGGAAGTAGCAGACCTTCGATCGTTCGAATACAGAGCGCTACATCATGCGTACCCGGGACGCCGCGTGTCACCAGCAATGGATGCACCTGCCGTGCGAGATCAGCGCGTTGGGCATGGGTCAGATAAAAATCGTCGAGTGAGAGACTCACCGCGCGCTGCCCCATCCGCTGAGCGGCGGCGACAACACATGCCGCCAGCGTACTTTTTCCCGCTCCCTGGCCACCGGAGATCCCCAACACACGTCCAGCTCGATCTGGCCGCCCGACGCGACCGTCACGCACCTGAGATTGCTGCCTGTCCCCAACTTCGACCCCAACTTCATGCCTGGTCCCGACTTCCTGGTCCCCGACTTCCTGCCTGTCCCGAACTTCCTTCCCGACTTCCTGGTCCCCGACTTCCTGCCTGTCCTGAACTTCCTGCCTGTCCCCAACTGCAGACTCAGGCGGGCGCGACCACAGCTGCAGTGCCGCGGCCAGGTCGCGCCATTGCGCAGGTGCAGCGGCCGGGAGTGCGGCGGCGAGTTCGGCAGCGGCGGCCGGGTCGATGGCGAGCGAATTGCCGATATCGTAGATATCCATTCAGACGCAGATAACCCTTGTAACGGGGACCTGCAAGCAGTCGCGGCGATCCAAATACCTGGTGTTGCGTAGATCCATCGAGTTGGAACCATTGTGGCCGCAGGAGTCTAAATCCTGCTACTAGTGCCGTTACCTAGGGAACATTCAGCAATGACTACAGTAATTGATACCGTCGGCTCCTGGTATGATCGGCTCGCGGCATTTTTACAGCACTTCGACGGCGTTGCATCGATTCTCCTGCGGCTGATTCTCGCACCGGTCCTCATCGCGGCAGGCTGGGAGAAGATCGCCGGCGATAGCTGGTTCGGTAGTCAACTCGACTCATTTCCTTTCCCGTTCAACATCCTGCCGGCGGAGCTCTCGTGGTTGCTGGCCTCCTGGACCGAATTTCTGGGGGGTATTGCACTCCTGCTTGGGCTGGGCACTCGACTCATCGCCATCCCACTGGCCGTAACCATGTTTGTCGCCGCCTATACCGTCCACCTGGACAATGGCTGGGCGGCGATCGCGCCGTCGAATCCACCGGCCGTTTGCATACCTGAAAGCAAGGCACATGCTGCCTCGAATGTTTTCGAGCGCTACATCGAGTGCTACAACGTGAACGCGAGAACCATAGAGGCCTCCGAGCGCCTGCGCCGGGCCAAATCGATACTGCGCGAACATGGCAACTACCGGTATCTCAACGGCAGCGGCAGTATCGTCAAACTCAACAGCGGTATTGAGTTCGCCGCGTCCTACCTCGCGATGCTGATTGCGTTGATGATGATCGGCGGCGGCCGCTATTTCAGCGTGGACTACTATCTGAAGCTTTTACGACGTTCCCCTATATAATCGCGTTTCATCGTATCGAAGAGTAGTCAGCTCAGTGATCCTGCAACGCTTCGCCATCGCCGTTTTATGTCTGTTCCTGGGCCTGTTCGGGGTCTCCTGCACGCATGTCAAAGGCCCCCCCGGCGAACACGGTCTGACGGTCAGAAAAAGCCCGAATGATGACCGTGAGTACCGCTACCTCGTGCTGGACAATGCATTGCGGGTTCTGCTGGTATCCGACGCCCGGACCGACAAGGCAGCCGCCTCACTTTCGGTCCTTCGCGGCAGCTACCATGAGCCGGTGGCGTATCCGGGTCTCGCCCACTTCCTGGAGCACATGCTGTTCATAGGCACCGAAAAATATCCCGATGTCGATGGCTACCAGCAATTTATCGCCACCCACGGTGGTTCGAGCAACGCCTACACGGCCGCTGAACACACCAATTATTTCTTCGATATCCAGGTCGACCATTTTGCGGCAGCCATGGACCGGTTCGCCCAGTTTTTCATCAGCCCGTTGCTGGACAAACAGTACGTTGATCGCGAGAAGCATGCCGTGGACTCCGAGTACCGACTGCAGATAAAGGACGACAACTGGCGCGGTTTTTCGGTACTGAAGGCTGCGATGAACCCAGAGTATCCTGGCTCGCGCTTCACCATCGGCAATCTCGCGACTCTGGACGATGGGGTCGCCGAGGCGCTGACCGAATTCTTCGATAGCGAATACTCGGCTGACCAGATGATTCTGGTCGCTCTCAGCAACGAATCGCTCGACCAGCTCGAAGGCTGGATCGCGCCCATGTTCGGCGCGATAGAAAATCACGCAATCGGATCCGTCACAACCCGTGAGCGCGCATTCACCCGACAACAATTGCCGGCGGTTCTGACACACCAGTCGCTGCGCGATAAGCGGCGGATTTCCTACAATTTTCCCGTCCCCGCGACCGAACCCTACTACCACAAGAAACCCGCGCAATACATCACGAACCTCCTCGGTCACGAGGGAGACGGCAGCCTGCACCAGTTGCTCAAAGCGAAAGGATGGATCGAATCACTGGCTGCCGGTGTCAGCCGGCTCGACGACGCCAACGCGTTTCTCAGTGTAGATATCGAGATCAACGAGGCCGGTGCGGCGCACATCGAGGAGATCGGCCAACTGTTGTTCGGCTACATAGAACTCCTGCGCAGCCAGGCTCCACAAGCGTGGCGCTATGAGGAACAAGCGGTGGTCGCGCGACTCGGGTTCCAATTTCAGGAACAGTCCAGCGCCACGGGTTTCGTCTACCGCACCGGTCCCGCTTTTGCCTTGTACCCGCCAGCAGACGTGCTGATCGCGCCTTATCTTATGGATGCGTTCGATGCGCAACTGATTGAATCGTATCTGGGCTATCTGACCCCGGACAACCTGCTGCTGGAGGTTGTCGGCCCGGATGTGACCACAGACCAGATCGAGCCATGGTTCCAGGTGCCCTACAAGCTGGAGCAACGCAAGATCGGTGGCGCGCCGATGCTGGCGAACCTGCATCTACCCGAAGAAAATCCATTCCTCCCCGAAAAATTGCATCTGCTCGACGACGACAGCATCGGTCCTGCCCTGGTCGTGGCCAGGCCCGGCCTCGAACTCTGGCTGGATCGGGATGCCGAGTTCGGTGTGCCGCGGGCGAATCTCTACTTCAGTCTGGGCGTGCGCGACGGCCTGACAACGCCGGAAGACATTGTCATGGCGCAGCTCTATCGGCGTCTGGTCACCGACGCGCTGAACGAGTACGCGTATCCAGCTCTGCTGGCAGGCTTAAGCTATCGACTCGCGGTTACCTCGAGTGGTTTTCAGATTCGCCTCTCGGGCTATTCCGACCAGCAACCCGAACTGCTCAGAGCCGTTCTCGAGAAATTCAGGAATCTGCAGTTGGACGTATCGCGCTTTGAACTCTATCGCTCCGAGCTCGTGCGGGAATGGAGCAACTTCCGCAATGAGCGCCCTTATACCCAGACCTATGCCGCGTTGAACAATCTGCTCCTGTCGACGAGCTGGCCACCACTCGTGCTCGCGGACTATCTGCGCCGCGTGGATCTCGATCAGCTCGCAAGTTGGCGTGAAGCGAAGTTGTCCGAGTTTTCAGTTCTCGGACTTGCCCACGGCAATGTCGATGAGGCGGGCATCGACGCTCTCGCGAAAGATCTCGCCGATGCGTTACCACTCAAAGAGTTCCCGTTGATCAAACCCGAAGTCGTCAACATCACCGATCCCTGGTTGCTGCTGGTAGCGGTCGATCACAATGACGCTTCCATCGCCCTGCACATCCAGGACTCTGAATCATCCTACGAACAGCGCGCGAGGAGCTCACTGGCCGGACAGATCCTGAGTCAGGAGTACTTCTCGAGTCTGCGGACCGATCAGCAACTCGGCTATGTTGTCAGCTTATCCAGCCAGACAAAACATGATCGCGGCGGGCTTACGTTCATCATCCAATCTCCTGTGGCGTCGCCCGGCGAACTCGAAACGGCAACCATTACCTTCATGGAAGCGCAGTTGGCAATGTTTGAGACCATGAGCGACGAAGCGTTTGCACAGCAGAAAGCGGGGCTCATCAGTCGCTTGACGGAACGCGATAAGAATTTGCGGGACAGAACGATTCGCTACTGGATCGATTTGGACCTCAATGTCACGAGTTTCGATTCACGCCAGCAGATTGCCGCAATCGTCGAGTCCCTCAGTAAAGCGGAAATGGCGGAGTACCTCGATGGTGTCGTCGAGAAGCTGACGACCGCGCGCATCCTTGTGTACAGTAACGGCAAGTTCGAATCCGAACCCACGCTCGGCCGGCAACTCGACGGTGCATCCGCCTTTAAAAACTCCTGAAACCCGCGCACTCGCAGCCTGTTGAAAAACGCGCAGCGCGCTTTTTTCCCGCCTTCGGCCATCCCTGGCCTCGGGCTCCCCCATTTATCAAGCACTTGACCACTCGATAAATGCTCGCGACGTCCTGTCGCGAGACCAGCAGATGCCGCCATCAACCCGCCAGTTCCAGCCGATAAGGCGGCAGCGAATCGATGAGCGCGCGACCATAGCGTTTGGTCACGATTCGTCGATCCAGCAGCGTGATCCGACCCCAGTCTTTTTCATGACGGATCAACCGTCCGCAGGCCTGTACGAGTTTGATGGCTGCATCGGGTACCGAGATATCGTAGAAAGCGTTGCGGCCC
>SMVA01246443.1_pt1 | contig 37864 bp, 37 predicted proteins | sample 2456451 | NCBI WGS metagenome assembly SMVA01 (sample SAMN11095933, study PRJNA526329) | marine sediment metagenome | biome: Marine sediment; feature: Surficial sediment; material: Deep marine sediment; isolation source: Hadal surficial sediment | place: Pacific Ocean | collected 2014-05 | depth...
AATCAGTTGAGCAAGGAGGGTTTTTCTTCTTATCAAGAAACTGTAGAAACGCTGGCAGGACGATAACCGCGGCAAGAAAAACAGCCGACGGTCACTCTACCTAAATAAATGTTAAGCTAAATTAAACAGCGGCCATTTTAATTGTTTTGGGTCTGGATTGCAAGAATTTATGCAGAACGAGGTTGGTTCAATTTTGAAATAAAGGAGAGAATAGTTAAGTGCGTAAGACTAAAATCTTCACCCGGGAACAGGAACCATGCGCGCAAAAAAACAACAACAATGAAAAAAAGAAATTATTCTGCTATTTAAACTTCTACGAGTGATTATTTTTTTCTCTTCCTGCTGCGTTTATCCGGGTTATGGTTTTGCCTTTTGCAATTCTTTGCGTAAGATCTCATTTATCAATTTAGGATTTGCTTTGCCGCGAGTCGCTTTCATAATTTGTCCCAACAGAAATCCCAAAACTTGTTCGTGCCCGCTTAAGAATTTGTTGACTTCTTCCGGGTTCTCATCTATGACTGAAAGCACATATTTCTCAAGTTCAGTGGAATCCGAAATTTGCAACAAACCCTTTTCTTTGATAATCTCATCGGGCTTTCGGCCGCTCGTGAACATTTCATCGAAAACAGACTTGGCAATTTTAACGCTGATCCTGCCATCTATGATAAGTTTAATAAGTGCAGCCAGATCCGCAGGTTTAATTTTAAAATCCTTAATATCACGCCCGGATCCCTTTAAAACTCTCAAAACTTCTCCCATAATCCAATTGCTGGTCGTCTTGGCATCACCGGAAATTTTGGTAGTTTCTTCAAAATAATCGACCAATGCTTTCGTTTCCGTCAAAACATCGGCATCATATTGAGGAAGCCCGTATTTTTCAACCAGCCGCTCTCTTCTGACTGCCGGTAGCTCGGGCAATGAATGGCGAACTTTTTCAATCCACTCTGATTTTATTTGTACAGGCACGAGATCAGGTTCCGGGAAGTAGCGATAATCATGTGCAAATTCCTTGCTGCGCATTGGGATAGTTTCTTTTTTGTCGGCATCCCAAAGAAGTGTCTGCTGAAAGACATTGCCTCCCGCTTTCAAAGTTTGAATTTGCCGCGCAATTTCAAACTCCAGGGCTTTCTCAACACCGTGCAATGAATTCATATTTTTCAACTCAGTTTTTACGCCGAATCCTTTACTTCCCTGCCTACGAATGGAGACGTTTGCATCACAACGAAAACTGCCCTCTTCCATATTGCCGTCACAAATTTCCAAATATTGTACGATTTGGCGTAGCCGGGTTAAATAGAGATAGGCCTCTTTGGGCGAACGTATTTCGGGTTTGCCAACGATTTCGATCAGCGGCGTGCCGCAGCGATTGACATCAACCAGAGTCTCGTTCTCCTCCACAAATTCTTCTGCATGAATTGACTTGCCAGCGTCTTCCTCAAGATGGATGCGGGTAATGCCGATCCTTTTGCGCGCGCCGTCTATGTCAATTTCTACGTACCCGTTTTCACTCAAGGGCTCTTCGTACTGCGAGATTTGGTAACCCTTGGGCAGATCGGGATAAAAATAATTTTTACGGGCAAAAATTGAGTTCTCGGCAACCTGGCAATTCGTGGCAAGCGCTATCTTTATTGCGAACTCAACAGCCAGCTTATTCAAAACAGGCAATACACCTGGCATCCCCAGGCAAATCGGGCAGGTTTGGGAATTGGGTTTTGCGCCAAAAGACGTACTGCAACGGCAAAATATTTTCGACTTGGTCAAAAGTTGGGCGTGGACTTCAAGTCCGATAACAGGTTCGTATTTCACTAATGATTTCTCTCTAAAAAACCTCCAACTTGCAGAATCATTTCCTCATCGAAGTGTTTCCCGATAATTTGCACTCCGATTGGCAGGTTAATTGAATCAAAGCCACAGGGAACAGAAATAGCAGGTAACCCAGCTAAATTAACAGAGACCGTATAAATATCGGACAAATACATGGTCAAGGGGGCATCCAGTTTTTCGCCCAACTTAAATGCGGTCGTCGGGGCTGTTGGGGTGAGAAGGCAATCACACTTCTGAAAAGCACGCTCAAAGTCTTGTGTAATCAAAGTCCGTACTTTCCGGGCTTTTTTATAGTAAGCCGCGTAGTAACCGGCTGACAACACGTAAGTTCCAAGCATGATTCTACGCTTGACTTCTTCTCCAAACCCCTGACTTCGACTCCGGATGTACATTTCCTCCAAATCTTTTACTCCCTCAGCACGAAAGCCGTATCTGACGCCATCGTAACGGGCGAGATTTGAGGATGCCTCTGCGTTTGCCAGAACGTAATACGCCGCAATAGCGTAGTCGGTGTGTGGTAATTCTACATCAATAAAAACAACACCACCTTTTTTTAACAAATCAATGGTTTTTTGAATCGAGCCTCGAACTTCTGCATTAAGGCCTTCAGCAAAATATTCTTTGGGCAAACCGATCTTTAATCCGACAACATCCTTGTGGATTACCCTTGAAAACTCCGGAACAGGCTCAGATGCCGAAGTTGCATCTCTTTCATCATAACCGGAGATCACTTCTAATAGCAGTGCGGCATCCTCTACTGTTTTTGAAATGGGCCCAATCTGGTCCAACGAAGATGCAAAAGCGACTAACCCAAAACGAGAAACTCTGCCGTAGGTTGGTTTCAGTCCGACGACGCCGCAGAAAGAAGCAGGCTGGCGAATCGAGCCACCAGTATCTGAGCCGAGGGCGGCCGCAGCCATCTCCTCGGCCACGGCCACGCAAGAACCGCCTGAAGAGCCACCGGGAACTCTGCCGGCATCTGCAGGGTTTTTGGCCGGCCCGAAATAAGAATTTTCATTGGAACTTCCCATTGCAAACTCATCCATGTTGGTTTTGCCGATAATAATCGCGTCCTCGGCTTCGAGCTGGCAAACAACTGTGGCATTATAAGGTGAAATAAAATTTTCGAGGATATGCGATCCGCAGGTGAGTTTCTCGCCTCTTACAGCAAGATTATCTTTTACGGCAATGACGACACCGGCAAGTTTTCCACTTCTGTTACTTGCTATTTTTTTTTCTATCGTTTTTGCTTGTTCTAAAGCCCTCTCCCCTAAAACAGAAATGAAGGCATTCAGATGGCTGCCTTCATTTATTTTATCAAGGTAATGTTGAACCAACTCTTCACAGGTCGATTGACTCTGGGTTAAGCGTTTTTTTATATCAGTAAAACAGAGTCCAGTAACTTCTAAAGCCTTTTCCAAACTTTTATTGTTTTTTTTCGCCTGACTCAACCTGGGGCTTTTCCTCAATATCGGGATCCTTTGTAGCCTGTTTAAATTCTTTCAAGCCTTTCCCTAAACCTTTGGCTAATTCAGGTAATTTTTTTGCACCAAATAATAGCAGAACAATAAAGAAAATAATAAGTATTTCCGGCATTCCTAAAGACATGATGTTTACTCCTAATTGTGAATCGTACTACTTAAGAGACAAATGGCCAATTTTATTGAGATGCTCTAAGATTTTTTAGTTCGTTGGACATTGTCTAACTGCGCGATATCTTTTTTAATATCCTGTTCGATTTCACTGACATCAAGTTCATCTCGCAACTCTCGGGTCGCTTTTTTCAATTCGCGCATTCCTTTACCCAGTCCCTTCGCAAGTTCAGGCAGACGTTTGGAACCAAAAAGCAAAAGAACCACTAAAAAGATTATGATAAGTTCTGGCATCCCGATCGAGCCCATAAAAACACCTCCAACTGTTTGAAATTAATACCACCGTAATAAATAAAGGGCTACCCCAATTCCAAAAAGTCCAACAATATTAAATCGAATCGTAAAACCAGCAGTCAAACTAAACAATTGGACATCAAAAGTTCCGGGGCCGAGCCCAAGCGAAGCTGTTTTTAAAAAAAATTCTCTTACCACGCCGCCGGGCAACAAGAGACCTATTAGTTCTCCCAACAGGGTGCCGACCATTGCGCCCAGAATGATCACCAACACAATCTGCCCAATTGGTTTTTTTGCCATTGCTCTTCCTTTTCTGTGTCTTGATTAAACCGCCAGAGTTGCTAATTTAAGCAGCTTCTAAAGTTTGTCCGATTATTGACCGGAAAATTTTCGCACCATCGTCCGAGTTTAATATTTCTTCAGCGCTGCGGTCAGGGTGCGGCATCATCCCCATCACGTTTCCACTACGATTCATAATTCCTGCGATGTTCTCCAGGGAACCATTTGGATTTATTTCCTGAGAAATATCACCGTTGGGTTCACAATATCTAACGATTACTTGATTATTCCGGTTCAACTCGCTCAAGGTCTTTTCATCTGCAAAATATAAACCTTCAGCATGTGCAATGGGAATGTTCAGAATCTCGCCTTTCTCGCAGTTATTTGTAAAAATCGTATCGGGGTTTTCAACCCGAAGATAAACGTGTTTGCAGACAAAACGCAAAGTCTGGTTGCGCATTAGTGCGCCTGGCAGCAGCCCTGCTTCACACAAAATCTGAAATCCATTACAAATGCCAAATACGATACCACCCATGTTTGCAAAATCGACAACCGCTTTCATGACTGGCGAGAAGCGGGCCACAGCTCCGGTTCGCAAGTAGTCACCGTATGAAAAGCCCCCGGGAAGCAAAATAACGTCATACTTGCTCACGTCTTCTTCTTTATGCCAGATGAAACTCACATCCTGGCTAAAGACGTTCTTTAAAGCATAATAACAGTCGTGATCACAATTCGAACCTGGAAAAATAATGACGCCAAATTTCATTCTTTTTCTTCAACTAATTCGATTCGAAAATCCTCAATTACCGGGTTAGCTAAAAGTTTTGTACAGGCTTGTCTGGCGATATTTTCGGCCTCGTCCACCGAAATATCTCCTAGCTGCAACTGAATCAACTTCCCCATTCGGACTTCTTCGATTTGATCAATACCTAAGTTTTCCAGGGCGTGATGTACCGTCTTTCCTTGAGGGTCAAGAATACCCTTCTTTAACATAATATGAACTTTAGCAGTCATAGCTGTACTCAATCCGGAATAGATACATCGAGCAATTCTTCATCGTCTTCCTCTTCATGATGGTGAACCAAAGAGCGAATCCAATAAAACAAAACAAAACCCAGGGCTATCGGAAAGATCGCTTTTTGTTGAAAAACAGCACCAGCGACGACCGTAAGGATTATTAAAATAAATATGATTGAATTTTTCTTACCTTCCCGAAAGGAAAATTTTGGCATCATTTCATATTCAACATTGCTTACCATAAGATAGCAAAGAAAAAGTACCAAAGGAATTAAAAATGGTGCAAATCGCATTCCCTCCCAAAGGTCGTAACTAAAAATCACATAGGTAGCGAATGTCACAGCCGTCACAGGTACGGGTAGCCCGGTAAAATTTTCTTTCTCAAAACCGTCAAGATTCGCGTTAAACCTTGCCAGCCTGATTGCGGCGAAAAGGAGAGGAAGGAAACTCAAGATAATCCCAAGTGGTCCCAGTTTATAAAAAAAGGACTGATAAATTAAAATGGACGGCGCCACACCGAATGAAACGACATCGGTGATTGAATCCAACTGAATCCCGAACTCACTATGCGTATGCGTCATCCTGGCGATTTTCCCATCGATCGCATCCCAGATTCCGGCGATGATAATCAACCAGGCGGCTTGGACAAAATTTCCTTTGATTGCATTGACAATAGCAAAAAATCCAAAGAATAAATTTAGCATTGTAAAGAGGCTGGGAACAATATCCCTTTTCCTTTTGATCATGTTTTTATCACTCCTATAATGCTTTGTCCGCCTTTGACTTTTTCTTTTAATTTAACTTTAACTTCAACATTTTTAGGGAAGAAAATATCAACTCTAGAGCCAAATTTTATAATGCCGAATCTTTCACCCAAATTAACCGTGTCGCCTTCCCTGATGTTACAAACAATTCTTCTGGCGATCAAACCGGCAATCTGCTTAAACAAAATATTACATTTGCCATTTTCAATTCCAATAACTGTTTGCTCATTTATTTCTGAGGCATCGCTTTTATAAGCGTTAACAAAAGCTCCCTTTTGATATCTAAAATACTTCACAGCCCCGGCTATGGGAATCCGATTGACGTGAACATTAAATACCGACAGGAATATACTGACGCGTGTACACTTTTCCTGCAAAAACTCATCTTCAAAGTGTTCCCGGATATCCACGACTTTCCCATCTGCAGGTGACAAAATATTATTGGCGCCTGCAGGAATGGTACGTTCCGGATCCCGGAAAAAATACATAATAAAAACTGTTAAAAAAATGCTAATCCCAGCAGCTATCTTGAGATTAAAATGCCCAGTGACCAGAGAAGCGGCCAGCAATATCCCGCTCAACAAGGCCATGCCGACTATTATCCCCAAACCCTCTTTGCTCAATTTACTTCCCTTTTAAATAATTAGTTAACCGTCTTTAAAACACGCTTTAAAACTTCTTGATAAGCTTCTTCAACTTTTCCCAAATCCTGCCTGAATCTATCCTTGTCTAATTTTTCGTTGGTCTCGACATCCCAGAACCGGCAGGTATCGGGCGAAATCTCATCTCCAAGACAAATCTTGCCATTCTTATACCGACCATATTCTAATTTGAAATCAACCAGCAGCATATTCCTTCTGTAAAAAAACGATTTGAGGACTGCATTTATTTTCTTGGTCAAGCGTTGAATCTGTTTTAATTCTTCAGCATCTGCATGGCCAAATGATAGGATATGATCTTCATTTATCATAGGATCATGCTTGGCGTCATCCTTAAGATAGTACTCCAAAATCGGTTGTTCCAGTTCCTTACCTTCCTCAACCCCGTAACGCTTAACCAGACTCCCGGTCGCAATATTCCGCATCACCACTTCTATGGGTATCATTTCGAGCTTTTTTATAAACATGGCCCGGTCAGATAAAGTTTTTATGAAATGAGTCGGAACATGATAACTTTCCAGGTAAGTGAACAGATGGCCGGAAACCTGGTTATTTACAATGCCTTTGGACTTAATCTTACCTTTCTTAGCCCCATCTCCAGCCGTCGCATCATCTTTGAATTCCTGGATATAAATATCCTCGTTGTCGGTTTCATAAACAATTTTAGCCTTTCCTTCATACAGCTTATTCTTCTTTTTTGCTTCTTTCAATTTTACCTCTCTCCTCGTTTTTAAAACAGAATTAATTTAAACCGATTCGTTCAAAAATAAAGTCGACATTTTTAAGATTCTCATCCAGATCGAAACAGGATTCAATTTCGGCTTTATTCAAATGGACGCCGATACCTTTATCGTCAAGGACCTTTTCTCGAAAATCTTCACCAGACTCCCAAACTTCCATTGCATTTTCCTGCACCAATTGGTAAGCTTTCTCACGTGTAATCCCTTTTTTGGCTAAAGCCAGGAGAACTGCCTGAGAAAAAATCAAGCCCTTGGTCATGTGCAAATTTTCAAGCATCCTTTCAGGATAGACGACCAAATTGGAAACAACCTTCGTAAAGCGATGCAGCATATAATCCAGCGCAATCGTACTGTCCGGAATGACTATCCGTTCCACCGAAGAATGACTAATGTCGCGCTCATGCCAAAGAGCAATATTTTCTAAAGCAGCGCTTGCATTTGCCCTGATCAATCTGGCCAATCCCGAAATATTTTCGCTGGCAACCGGATTTCTTTTGTGCGGCATTGCAGACGAACCCTTTTGACCTTTTGTAAAAGGCTCCTCAGTTTCCATAATTTCAGTACGCTGCAAATTTCTAATTTCAGTTGCAAATTTTTCTAACGAAGCAGCAATGAGAGCAAGCACTCCGAGAAACTCAGCATGTCGGTCGCGCTGTATAATTTGCGTTGAAACCGGGGCCGGCTTTAATTCCAATTTTGCACAAACATACGACTCTACCCACGGATCGATATGGGCAAATGTACCCACTGCTCCGGAAATCTTGCCAACTGATATCGTTTCAACTGCGCGTTCCAGCCGTTCGATGCCTCGGCCGACTTCATCATGCCACAAGGCCATTTTTAAACCGAACGTGGTCGGTTCGGCATGAATTCCATGTGAGCGGCCAATACAAACTGTCTTTTTAAATTCAATTGCTCGTTCACCAAGAACCTTCCTCAACTCTTTTAAACCATCCAGAAGCAAACCACCGGCCTGCCGCATCAAACTTGACAATGCTGTGTCCACTAAATCGGATGAGGTCATACCGAGATGAATGTACCGGCTGTCCGGCCCGACATATTCTGCCACATTAGTGAGAAAGGCAATGACATCGTGTTTGACCGTCTCTTCAATTTCAAGGACTCGCGATTTGTCAAAATTCGCCTTCGCTTTAATGTTCGCAAGCGCTTCTTTCGGAATCTCACCTAATTCAGTAAGCGCTTCACAGGCCAATATTTCAACCTTCAGCCAGGTTGCGAATTTATTCTGGTCGATCCAGATTTCAGCCATTTCCGGCCGTGAGTATCTTTCAATCAAGACTCAATTCCTGTCAATTGACACTTTCCAGTTTCATTGAGACATTCAAAATTCGCTCGCCCCGCAAAACTTTAAAGTTTAATTTGTCACCGCCGCGCAGATCGGAATTTTCAATAACCGACCAAATATCACTTTCATCTCTGATTTCTTTACCGTTTACCTCCAAGATGATGTCACGAACTTCAAGGCCAGCCCGAGCCGCCGAACTGTTTTTTTCAATATCGGTAACAATGACTCCGCTTGTGGATCCCAAACGAAAGTATCGAGCTACTATTGGTGAAATATCCTCAACTTCGAGACCAGTACGAAAGCGCCGGTTAACTTCGCCGTGTTCCCTAAGATCCTTGACAACCCGGATTATGTGATTACTTGGTAAGGCAAAACCAAGACCGATCGATCCGGTATTGTAATTACTGCCGGTGTAAATAAAGGTATTCATACCAATGACTTCACCTAAACTGTTCACCAGCGGGCCACCGCTATTCCCCTGATTAATTGCAGCGTCGGTTTGAATCATATCCTGGTAAACGCGTTCGTTGCTCTGCCGTCCAAAATCTCTATCTACAGCGCTCACGACACCAACGGTTACAGTAGGTTTTGAATTTATTTCAAAAAGGCCGAAAGGATTGCCGAGAGCAATCACCCATTCACCAATAATGACATCCTCTGAATCCCCAAACCGGATATACTTATAATTATTTCCTTCTATTTTAATCAGGGCGATATCTGTAATGTAATCCGACCCCACAATTTCTGCGTTGTGAGTGGAGCCATCAGACAAAACCACAACAATTTCGCTGGCATTGTTGATCACATGTTCGTTGGTCAAAATAAAACCGTCAGATGAAATTAAAAATCCGGAGCCCAGGCTCTTTATCGCCTGGCGCGGAATTCTCTCAGGGAAAAAGAAGCGCAGGAAAGGGTCGTCGTAGTGGTTAGAACGACGTGCCTGGCGCATTTGGGTAACATTAATGCCGCAAACTGCATCGCTCACTCTTTCGACGGCACGCGTTATTGCGGTTCTGCGACTGTTTGAAACCTGATCATTGACACCTTGGTTGTGCCGCGGCGAAACCGGTTGCGGAGTCATCGCAGCAAGCTCCGTCATGGCAGTCTGTTTTTCATTGCCTTGGCAAGCCCAAAGCAATGCAAGTGGCAAAATCACTAAGAAAAATTTTCTCATTTAATAATCTACTCTAACCAAAAACAAACCATGAGCAGGCGCTGCACTGCCAGCTCTCCTTCTATCCATCGATGCTAAAATATCTTGAACATCGCCGGGAAGCAACTTCCCACGGCCAACGTCTATCATCGTCCCCAAAAGGATCCTTACCATATGATGAAGGTATCTATTTGCACTAATTATAAAAGAAAGATTTTCCTCACTTTCTTCCCACCTTACGCTTTCAACATTGCACAGGTAGTGCTTTTCTTTTTGATTGAGTTTGGCAAAGGCCTCAAAAGAATGTTCGCCGATTAAGCACTCAGACGCTTGGCGAAGTTTGCGTATATCTAATTTATAATTACAAAACCATGAATAGTGACGGCCAACCGCCTTCGCTTTCTTGCCAACAATGTATCGATAGGTTCTTTTTACCGCATCATAACGTGAGTGAAACGCTTCATCTGCCTCTTCGACACACAACACTCTAACATCTGCCGGCAGATAACTATTTACTCCATTTTGAATGGAATCTACAGTAAGCTCACTTTCAGTTTTAAAATTAGCTACCTGTGCCAAAGCATGAACACCAGCATCGGTCCGCCCGGACGCGTGAATGACGGGTAATTCCTGTAGTAACTGTTTCAAAGAGCTTTCTAAAACGCCTTGAACCGTTCTTTCTTTCGGTTGTAGTTGCCATCCACAAAAATCCGTGCCGTCGTATTCAAGGATGATTTTTATATTTCTCATGCAAAGCTATTTCAAAACAACAACGCCTAAACACGCAAGGCCTGCAAAAGCCAACATACCAAAATCACCTCTGCGAAACCGCAATTTTCGAAAGGAGGTACGCCCTTCCCCGCCAATGTAGTGCCGTGCCTCCATGGCAACAGCCAGGTCCTCTGCTCGACGAATCGCTGAAATAAACAAAGGTAAAATCATCGGCACAATATTTTTGATTCTTTGCAGCAAATTACCCTCGAGAGAAACACCGCGTGATAATTGCGCATTTTTGATTCTGTCCGCTTCCAAGATCAGTAACGGTAAAAAACGCAATGACAGTGTCACCATCAAGACAAATTCATGAACCGGAACCTTAAAACGCTTAAGCGGGGAAAATAACTTTTCCAAACTATCCGTAATTTCGATTGGAGGTGTTGTCATTGTCAGAAAGGCAGCGAAAATAATTAAAAGCCCTAATCGTAATGAATAAGATAACCCGTTTACAAAACCTTCTTCGCTTAAACTGAATCCCCAAATAGAGATATGGATGAATTCTTTGCCCGGTGTTGTGAATAGGTGAATCAAAAATGTAATTAAAAAAAGCCAGAAAAATGGCTTTAAGTTTTTTAACATCCGGCTCAAAGGTATTTCGGACAAATACAATCCTAACACACATATTCCCGCCAAAAGCAAAAACAAAAAAAACTTTTGCGAAAGAAGCAAACAAGTCATGAAAATCAAACTTGCGAAGAGTTTGCTGCGGGGATCCAGCCGATGTAAAAATGAATTTCCTGGAAAATATTGACCGAGTGTTATGTCCTTTAAAGCCATCAAATAGTTCCATTTATCGAATCATTAATATATAACTATTTTTATAAAAATCAAATAAAAAAACCTGGCGTTGAAAAGACCGCATTTTTGACAGAAATCTAATTTTCGCTTGACTTTTAATTAAAAATTTGTACTTTGAAAATTCGATCGGAGGGTTCGTCATTCCAACCATTTATTCCACATTAAATCATTTCGCCCACAAACTCGGAAGGGAGGAACATGAGCGATTTCAAAAGTAACCATTAATTAATTATCCTGTCCCATCCCATCTTACATTTTTGCAATTCACTAAAATTTCAAGCTAAACGAGAGGGAAGGAATATGGCTAAAGAAAAGAAAGGAACTCGTGTAAAGAATGGAAAGGGCGGCTGAATAACCCACTTGTCGGCCGTAAATCCTGCGAAGTTCAATGGAGGCAGAAAATCAAAATTGAAAAATAATATTAAAGGAGGGTTCGATGTCTGAAAAAAGCAATGCACAGGACTTTCAGCCGTTCATTCCCGCATCAACTTCTTTAAGTGAGATTACCATCAAGGCGGTGATACTTGGGGTTCTGTTGTCGGTCATTCTTGGCGCGGCCAATGCCTACCTCGGTTTATTTGCCGGAATGACTGTTTCGGCTTCAATTCCCGCAGCAGTCATTTCTATGGCGGTATTAAGCTTATTCAAAAAATCCAATATTCTTGAGAATAATATTGTCCAAACTGCTGCGTCCGCCGGTGAAAGTCTGGCGGCCGGAGTCATTTTTACAGTTCCTGCGCTTTTACTAATTGGCGCATGGACAGAATTTAATTATTGGGAAACAACCTTGATAGCCGGATTTGGCGGTCTCCTCGGCGTCATGTTTACCATTCCCCTGCGGCGAGCCCTGATCGTAGATAATCCCCTGAAATTCCCGGAAGGCGTGGCAACGGCCGAGGTCTTGAAGGTAGGGGATGTTGGCGGTGCTGGTGTGAAAGTGGTGGCAACAGCAGGCGCCATAGGAGCGTTGTTCAAATTTGGTGAAACCGGTTTAAGACTATGGGATGGCGCAGTCGAGACGGCGACGGCAGTAGGCAAAACCGTTGCTTATGCGGGTTCTAATCTCTCGCCGGCTCTCGTTGGGGTGGGCTATATTGTTGGCTTGAATATCGCTGTCTTAATCTTTCTCGGCGGGGCCATCAACTGGTACATCTTCATTCCTATTTTGACTGCCATGCAAGGAGGCATACCCGCGGGCGAATCGGCCGTTGATTTGGCAAACACGATGTGGTCAACCCAGACCAGGTATCTCGGCGTTGGCGCGATGATGGTCGGAGGAATCTGGGCATTAATTCGTCTCCGCAAAAGCCTCGTGAGCGGGATTAAATCAGGAATAGAAGCTTACAAACAAAAGAAGAGTGGCCGGACAATCATAAGAACGGAAAGGGACACCCCCATGCAATGGGTTGGCGCAGCAATTCTTTTAGCTGTAATCCCGCTTTTTTTTATTTTTAATTATTTTACCGGTAACATGCTATTGTCGCTTTTTATGGCGACGATTATGCTGATCGCCGGTTTTCTATTTTCTTCAGTTGCCGGATACATGGCCGGTTTGGTGGGTTCTTCCAATAATCCTATTTCGGGCGTAACCATCGCTACTATCTTGACCTCGTCATTATTGCTGTTGGTATGGTTGGGCACAGGCAGCGTCACGGGCCCGGCTTCGGCGATATTTATCGGCGCCGTGGTAGCCTGCGCCGCCGCCATAGCCGGTGATAATCTGCAAGACCTCAAAGCCGGACGCATTCTTGGTGCAACCCCGATTAAGCAACAAATCATGCAGGTAGTCGGCGTTGCCGCCGCTGCATTCGTCATGGCCCCCATTCTAACGCTTCTTTTGAATGCTTACGGGATTGGCGAACCCACCGCAACGCATCCCAACCCCCTGGCAGCGCCACAGGCAACCCTGATGGCCGCCGTTGCGACTGGCGTATTTGGCGCGGGTCTGCCTTGGGGAATCGTCTCCTGGGGGATGGCAATAGCTGTGGGGATAATCATTTTAGATCTCTACCTCGAGAAAAGAGGCAGCGCTTTTAGAACTCCGGTTCTGGCAGTAGCAGTGGGGATTTATTTGCCATTTCAGCTTGAAGTTCCAATTCTATTGGGCGGTATTCTGGCATGGACTGCAGAAAGAGCGCTGAGGAAAAATGAAAAGACAGTGCCGGAAGATAAGAAAGAAGCTGCCGCAGAGAAAACCAAATCGGGCCTGCGTAACGGTTTGCTATTTTCGGCCGGCCTCATCACAGGCGAAGCGCTCGTGGGTATTTTGATGGCTATCCCGATCGTAATCTATGAAAGAAATGATGTTTTGGCGTTCTTCGGTGTTCATAGCTGGAATATTATAGGTATTGCGCTTTTGGCAATCGTGATGTTCGGACTTTATAAAACCTCGGTGAATGTCGTTAAACAACAAGAATAGCTAAGTTAAAGTTGTTAAAGTCCCAGACTCGCCAGAGTTCTCGGACTACCGCGAACTTTAAAACCTGAATACTTTTAACACTTGAATACTTGCTAAATAAAAAGTGTTATCGTGTTCGGGTGTTAAAGTGTTAAAGTCTTCTTGTAATCTTTAACACTTTAACTTGAATATTTCTCAAGGTTACATATAAAAATGCCTGAAAAACAAATACCGCCCCAACGTCCCAAATGGAACCGCAAATGGGAAACAAACGGCATCGGTTTCACTGTGATTTTAGTCCCGAAATTTGGCACTCACATTCTCGGTAAATGGCTGGCGTCAAAAATGGTCGAGCCTAATTACCGGTTAAATCTCGATGCAATCGGCACTTTTGTCTGGCAGCAGTGCGACGGCATGAGAGATTTCAAAGAAATCGCGAATAGTATGTCAAAAAAATTCGGTTCGAAAGTTGATCCCGTTCATCAAAGGCTCACCCACTTTTTTCAGAGTTTGGAAAAAAGCAAATCGATTACCTGGGTTTGAATGGACAAGACTGTTTTAGAAAAGATTTGTAAACGAATCGATGGTTACCGAAATGACGCGATCAATCTGGAAAAACAACTAACAGCCATCCCGGCCCTTGCCCCTGAAAGCGACGGGGACGGTGAACAGAAAAAATCCGAGTTCATTCACTCCTACCTGAAAAATGAACTTCACTGCAAAGACACCAATTTCTACAATGCCCCGGACGACAGGGTTAGCGCCGGCCACAGACCCAATCTCATTGCAAAATTCAAGGGGAAAAGCAGCGACAGCATCCTCTGGATTATGTCACACATGGATGTCGTGCCACCAGGAGATCTGAGCAAGTGGAACGGTGATCCCTGGACCACCAGAGTTGAAAATGGTAAAATATTTGGCCGCGGTACCGAAGATAATCAACAGGCTATCGTTTCCTCTTTGTTAACGGTCAAAGCATTTCTTGACGAAGGTATTGAGCCGGAAAAAAGCATCGGTCTCATTTTTGTCGCGGACGAAGAAACCGGCAGCCATTACGGTATCCAGTACCTTTTAGAAAATCACAAAGACCTGTTCAGAAAAGAAGACTTCTTTCTCATTCCCGACGCCGGAAACGAAGACGGAACTTTGGTTGAAGTTGCTGAAAAAAGTATTATTTGGTTTAAGTTTGAAGTGCTGGGAAAACAGACCCACGGTTCGACCCCGGAACTTGGCATCAACGCTCATAAAGCCGGCGCAAATTTAATCGTAGCGTTAGACAATCTACACACAACTTTCAATGCCTCAGACCCTGTTTTTGACCCGCCAATCAGCACATTTGAGCCGACCCGAAAAGAGGCCAACGTACCAAACGTAAATACCATTCCCGGCGAGGATATCTTTTACTACGACTGCCGCCTCTTGCCGAATTACGACGTCGATGATTTGTGGAAAAATGTTAAAGAAGTCTGCAAAAAAGTAGAAGAAAAGCATGGCGTTTCTATTGCAGTGACTTCACCGCAAGAACTCAGAGCCGCCCCTCCCACTCCGGTCGATGCTCCCGTGGTGAAAGCGATACAACTTGCCATTTCCGAAATTCGGAATGTGGAGACCGAGCCAAAGGGAATCGGTGGTGGAACGGTTGCGGCATTCTTTCGCGAGGCCGGTTTTAACTCGGTCGTGTGGGCAACCCAGGACGAAACCCTGCATGAGCCCAATGAATACGTCAAAATAGAAAACATTTTAGATGACGCTAAAGTTTTTGCTTATGTGGCGCTGCAATGCTGATTGAAAGACTTGCCAGTCATCCTTGAGATGACTGGCAAGTACCGCATCAAGGAGTTTTATCGAAATTATTTTTTTACCTAGAGCGGCCTGATTTATGATCCCGTTAGCAAAGTCAACCCGAGCTGTTCTGAAAAACTGCTTTGATCTAAAGCCGGACGAAAGTCTGCTGATTGTAACCGACAAATCATTAGCAGACGTTGGCGAAACGATCTGGAAAACCGCCATAAGAATATCGAGGAATTCGCTGCTGCTAAAATTTTCAAACGGCACGGACAACCAACTCCCCGAAGCAGTCCAAGGAGCATTAGCGCAAGCAAACGCTTGCTTGATCCTCACCTCAAAGGCACTTGATGAACAAACTTTTGATAAAGCCCGCCAAAATGGTTCGCGAATCCTGGTTTTGCAAAATGCCACAAGAACGCTAACCGAGCGTACTTTTGAAACCAACTACAAGAAAATTACCAACATTAGTCGCAAGATTTCCGATTTATTTTCAATTGGCAAATCTCTGCAACTGCAATCTCCGTCCGGCACTGAAGCCTGGCTCACGATTTCCAGAATAAAGGGGATTGCTGAAACCGGCGTGGTGCAGCAAGCGGGTGAATTTGCAAGTCTGCCGGCGGGAGAAGCCCGTGTCATTCTCAACCACAAATATATCAACGGTGTTGTGACCATCGACCGCGTCGCCGGTACGAAAAAGTTGGCAAATCCCATTACGCTTAATATTAAGGAAGGTGAGATTACTCAAATAAAAGGCGGACAGGAAGCAAACGAACTCAGAAAGGCAATTCGAAAGTTTGGACCGGCCGGGAGACAAATTTATGAATTCGGAGTCGGCACAAATCCCTGCGTTAAATTAGGCAATTCTGCACAAGAGGATGAAAAAGCCCTCGGCGCCATTCATATCTCATTCGGCCAGAACAAAACGACTAAAGTTCACGCCAAAATGGTGCAAGCCATAAAAGGGATCTTGCTGAAGCCGACCCTAAGGGTTGACGGCAAGTTGATTGTTGAGAACGGGAAGATTGTGGTTTAGGGAATGATTTTTTACACTGGTTATTTCAAACGATTCGCCGGAGTTTCTGAGGAAGATCATGAGTTGCCCTAAATTGATATTTTTGATTTCAGTATTTTTATCAGTTAACCTAACAGCACAAGATACATTTTCAATCGTCGCCGTTGATACAATTACCAATGAGGTTGGTAGTACTGGGGCTTCGTGCACTCGTCTCGTCTTGAGGATCGGCGATCTCTTGCCAGGCCTTGGGGCGATAAATTCTCAATGCGATTGGGTCGCAGAGAATCAAAACTATGCAAGGAGTTTAATGCAGCAGGGGTTTGCGCCACAACAAATTATCGATTCATTGGTTACAAAAGATGCTAATGGCGATTCTTCAAGAAGACAGTATGGAATTATAGATCTTGTTGACAATGGCAGAACGGCCGCTTTCACTGGAAGCAATTGTCGTAATTATAAGAATCATATACTAGCGAAAAATTACGCTATTCAAGGCAACATATTGCAGGGCCCGCAAATATTAGACTCCATGGAAGTAAGATTCTTAACTACCGCGGGGGATCTGGCGGACAAATTGATGTCGGCTTTACAGGGCGCTAAAGTTCCCGGTGCGGACACCAGGTGTCTGAACGCAGGCATTTCCTCAAGTGCAGCCTTCATAAAAGTTGCCCGGCCACAGGATACCACCGGAACATTTTTCCTGGATATTGAAGTACAAACCGAGGATAATAGGGGGGGAGTTTCGATCCCATTGATTCGTTACAGACCTTATTCAATGAATGGAGACTGGGCCATCCGACCGGCATTGAGCCTGCTGATGTTGTTAAATTTCTTCCGGGTGAATTTGTACTACATCAGAGTTACCCAAATCCCTTCAATCCATCAACCGTAATACAGTTCGAAGTTAGGGTTGAGTCTTTTGTTAGCTTAATCGTTTATAACCTACTGGGGCAGAAGATCAAGGATCTGGTTTCTGGAAACAAAGAGGTGGGTTCCTATATAGTTACCTGGAACGGAACGGATAGTTTAAGAGAATTAGTTCCGAGCGGTATTTACATCTATCAGTTGAACTCAGCAAATTACAGCCAATCAAAAAAAATGATTTTACTTCGATAGAATGGCGGGTTAGAACAATGCTAATACCCACTAAAAATGAAACCAATCGTTATGCGGTGCGCTTGAGCGCTCTCGAATGGAATATGGGATTCGAACCCGGAAAGGAGAAGAATGAATGAATTTAAAGGATAAGATTGTCCTGGTCACGGGTGGCAGCCAGGGTATCGGACTGGACACGGCCATCAAACTAAAATCAAAAGGTGCCATTGTCCTCATAAACGCCCGGGATAAATCGTGACTGGATGCAGCCGGGCAGGAACAGGGTCTGGTCACCCTTCAGGGCGATGTATCTAAAGAAACAGATGTGAAGCAGATTTATGCATTTGTTATGGAAAAGTACGGCAGATTAGACGTTTTGATAAACAATGCGGGATATGGTTACTTCGACCTCCTGGAAGATATAGACGTGGAAAAGTTTAACCAGGTATTTGCCACAAATGTGACCGGAGCCATGATGATGGCCCGTGAGGCAGCAAAGATTTTTAAAAAGCAAAGCTGCGGAAATATTGTCAATATCAGTTCCACTTCAGGTCTTAAAGGAGGCGCCGGCAGCACCGCCTACTCAGGAACCAAGTTTGCCTTAAAAGCGATGACCGAATGCTGGCGGGCAGAATTGCGAAAGTACAATGTCAGGATTATATTGATTAACCCGAGTGAAGTTCAAACTCATTTTACCGCTAACTCCGGCCGGGAGCCATATTCATTCAATCCGACCAAACTTCAAGGGGGCGATATTGCGCATGCTATTTGTTCTGCACTGGAAATGGAGGATCGGGGTTTTATCACTGAATTGACGGTATTTGCCACTAATCCGAAATAATCTCTTTATGCGGGAAGATGAACCCTACACGTCTAAACCATATTTTTTCAAAACACCACAAACCGCAAATAAAAATAAACCACCGGCGCGACTAAAATCTCACTGTCAAACCGGTCTAAAACTCCACCATGCCCGGGAATCAGATTTGAGGCGTCTTTCACGCCGGCATCCCTTTTAAACAAAGATTCAATTAAGTCACTCACCTGCCCAAAACTTCCGCAAATCGCGCCAATCACTAAAGCGTCAACCAAACTGATTTCAGACAAGAAAGTCAATTGGCAAATGCAGGCGGTCAAAATTGCAAAAAGAAATCCAAAGGCCGTTCCTTCCACCGTTTTGTTAGGGCTAACCCGTTCAAAAAGTTTGTGCTTGCCGAGTTTAGAACCCAGCATATAAGCCGCCGAATCGCAGACCCAAACTGAAGCAAAAATTAAAATGACCAGGTCCCCGCCTAGTTTATAACCAGCCGGGTTAGGTACTTCCCGGATTAAAAGCAGGAACCCAAAGGTTAATGCGACAAAAAATATTCCCAGGAGAGTGGTCGCGATATTCAAAATCGCGCTTCCTTTATTTCTAAAAAGCTCGATGATGAGAATGACGAGAAACGATGCGGAGAGCCAAATCCAAAGATGTTGGAGTTGATTAAAATAAAGCAGGGGGCATAGACCCGCTCCAGCGGCAATTCCGAGAATCTTCTGCGGCCGGACATTTTTTTGAACAGATAAATTGTAGAACTCGTGCATGGCCAAAATGACCATTATGGTGACAAGGCCTAAAAAGATATAGCCGCCAATCCATGCCGATATTAGAATAGCCGGTCCAAAGACCAGCGAGACCAGCGATCGAGTGCCAAGCGTTTCTAATCCCACGCTCCCTCCTTATTTTTGTATTTGGGACACAGGATCACGAAGATTACCAAGAGCACGAAGATAAACAAAATTCAGTACTTACTTTTTTCTTAGTGCAGCTCTGTGATTCTTTGTGTACTCTGTGTCCATGTAGTAACTGACAGGTCATTGCTGCCACATATTGGCAGAAATTGAAATCACATATATCAAATCCCGAATAACAAATAATATTCCAAAACCCGATTTTTAGATTTCAAACAAAATCACTGTAAGCTATAGTTTTATTGGTATTGGATGCGGTATTTGAGTTTTATCCCCGACTAAACTTGTCCCTGAATTCTTTAATCGGGGAACATTCGGGGACAAGCTTGCAATTTATAAATTGTCTTTTGGGATTTGCGGCTCGTCCGCGTTAGGTTTTGAGTGAACCAACTAATTCAGAAATTGAAGCCAGATTGTGCTCTTCACAATAATCAGACAATTCTGCCGCAATCCTTTCTCCGGTCCTCGGGTCGAGGAAGTTCGCTGTGCCAACTTCAATCGCGGTGGCGCCCGTAATCAAAAATTCCAAAGCATCCTGTGTATTCATAATTCCGCCGATTCCGATAATCGGAATCGTCACATGCTGTGCAACTTCATAAACTTTAGCTAAGGCAATCGGTTTGATGGCCGGCCCGGAGTAACCGGCGGTAATTGTGTTTATTTTTGGGCGGCCTAACTCGACATCTACAGACATACCTACCAAAGTATTAATCAATGAAACCGCATCTGCTCCGCTGTCGGCTGCAGCCCGGGCGATTTCGCCGACGCGCGTCACGTTTGGTGTCAGCTTTACGATCAGAGGACGTTTGGTCGCTTTCCGAATGAACGCGGTGACCTGCGCGGTTACTTTGGGATCTTGACTGAATTCCAAGCCGCCCTCTTTTACATTCGGACAAGAAAAATTTAGTTCGTAGCCGTCGATTCCTTCTTCACTTTCCAGCCGGTGGACAACGGTGAGGAATTCCTTGGATGTACTGCCGGCAATATTTACGATTAGTGCCGTATCTACTGTTTTCAAGAATGGTAACTTTTCTTTTACAAACGCTTCCACTCCAACATTTTGCAAACCGATAGAATTAAGCATTCCTGCAGGCAGCTCGACGATTCGCGGCGGTGGGTTGCCATCCCTCGGTTTTGGGCTCACCGACTTGGTGACAATGCCGCCCAATTTGTCCAGATTGACCAGAGCAGCGCTTTCTTTGCCGTAGCCAAACGTGCCGGAAGCGACCAGCACCGGGTTCTTTAGTTTCAACGATCCTATTTGAACGGAAAGGTCAGCCATCGAGCAAAATCTCCGTAGTATTAAATACCGGCCCGTCAATGCAGGTCAACTTGAACAATCCCTCTCCCACCCTGCCATCCCTCACCCGCACCGGACATCCGACGCAAATCCCAAATCCGCATCCCATCATGGTTTCGATTGCGACTTCTCCCACAATACCTCGCTCTTCGGAAAGGTTCATCATCGCCTGCAAAAACGGGGTTGGCCCGCAACTATAGAGATAGACGCCTTGCAATGACGGTATCTGGTTCAAACGTTCCAGCAGAATTTCGGTAACCAACCCGCGTTTTCCAAGGCTACCGTCTTCGGTAGCGAGGAAAACTTCACTGCCCAAATCTCTAAAAGCCCCGACCATCGACAATTCACTTTCCGAGCTTGCGCCAAGAAACACCTCAACAGATTTTCCCAATTTTCGAATTTCTTCACATAAAAAAGGGAGGGGGGCTACTCCAAGCCCACCTCCCACAAGAAGTGCGATCTGTAAATCCGGAGGAATGTCATATCCCCGGCCCAGGGGGCCAAGAATATTCACAACTTCACGCCGTTGATAGCGGGACATTATTTCGGTACCTTTACCTACGATTTTCCATAAAATCTCGATCCATCCTTCCTTCTCACTTCGCCGGCAAACGCTAAACGGTTTTCTTAAGAACGGCACAAATTCATTGTTTATTTTAATGTTTATAAATTGGCCAGGAACGGCATTTTGGGCAATATACGGGCAGGACATCCGCATTAAATAAATATCCCCTACCAGATTCTTTACCGACAGAATCGGACAATCAAAAATTCCTTTGGAGCTGTGTTGCTTTTTACCGGGCATTCACTGGACGGGCTTTTGGGGGGGGTTCTCTTCTTTCTTCTTCCCCGCTTTCTTTGATTCTTTTGCTTTAAGCTTTTGCTCTAAATCCAATTCTTCTTCCAGGAGTTCTTTTTGCTTCTCATCTTTAGATGTGGACTCTGTAGGTTCCGGTTGTTTTTTATTTTTTTCGGCTTCAATTTTTTGTGCAATTTTTACTGCTCTTAGTTTCCTAGCAACAAGTCTTGCAAATTTCGAGTTCGGATACTTGTTCTGAATCTCTTCATAAAGTACAGTGGCTTTTTCCTTATCCAGGGTAACCAAATCATGCACCCAGCCAAGTGCAAATAAAGCCTTTGGAGCATATTCCGAATCAGGATATTTCGCAAGAACCGCTTCATACCCGGAAATTGCATTCTGAACATTTTTCTCGTTAAAAAGAGCCGCCTCGGCTTTACGGAATAATATTGAAGGGCCGTTTATAATAGGCTTGAGAGGAAGACCCAATTTTTTTCTGGCATCCTGAGCCTGGTAAGAATCCGGGAATCTTTGCAGCAAAGTATACAACAAAGAATCTGTTCTGGACTTGTTCTGAAATTCATTCTCATAAATAAAAGCGCTTGAATATATCGCCTTGGCGGTTTCAGGATGACTCGGAAAGAGTTCATCAATTTCATCGTATTCAAATAACGCGGAATCAATTTGATTAAATTGAAAGAGATAAACTTCCGCCAACTGTAATTTGTTGGCCACGAGCTCATCGAGACTCTTCTTTTTCTTTTCCTTTTCTGATAGATTGTCCTCGGCTGACAAAGTAGAAAGATCGAGCTTGGCTGTTTTTTTTTGTCTCTGCATAAATCGAAGTTCAGGATGCACGCCATGCTCCAAAAGCAATAACTCGAGTTCGCTCAATTGATGATACCTGCCGCTACTCATTGCCAGTTGTTTACCCTGGGATTTTCTAACGAGACTTTTGAGTCTGATCAAATCGCCGATATCATTGGCTTTTTTTGTCGCTTCCGGCACCCATTCCGACTTTGGGTATTCACCACGTACTTTGTTGTAAGATACCATGGCTTTATTAAAATCAGCCAAATCTTCTTCATAAATCTTCGCCATTTGGTAGTAGGCGGCGGCTGAAACCTTGGTCTTTTTGAATTCCTCGGCAGTAGCCTGGTACGCGTCAAGCGCTTGTTTGATCTTTCCGCTATACTCAACGTTGGCATCCTTTAACTTATCATACAAGGACAAACCTTCGTGATAAACACAATCGGCAATTTCCAACTTTACCAGTCCGTGCTGTTTTCGATAAGAAAAATTTTCCAACAACTGCGAACAAATGCGGGTAGCATCTTTGAAATCCCCGGCCAACTTTAGCGCCTTGCCGAGATTTAATCTGGAGTCGAATTTCAAGTCTTTGTCGGGGCTATACCGGGTGGCGTTTCTGAAACTTGTAATTGCTGCTGCAAATTCCTCATTAATAATCTGGCACTCACCCAATTTTAAGTAGGCATTTGTCTTAATCAACTTGTCTTTGGCATCAACTGCGGCGGTTTCATACTCTGTTGCAGCTTCCGAAAATCTTCCTTCTTCAAACAAACTTTCGCCGAGTAAATATCTGCTTTCAGTTCTGATACTTCGTTTCAATTTTTGTAAACTAAGCAATTCTCTCAAGTTTAATCTTGCCGCTGGATAATCTCTTAACTTGATATCAGTTTTCGCCAACCAGATTTTAGCTTTTAAAAAGTACTCGCTCTCCGGAAAATAGGTAACCAACTCGTGAAATTTTCTCTGCGCTCTTACATTCTCGCCTTTGTAGTAAAAGCATTCACCCAAAATCATAACTGCATCATCAACATATTTGCTATTCGGATAAACTTCTAATATCTTAGACGCTTTTTCAATTGTTTTATCATATTTTTGAAGCTCACTGGAAGTAGGTTTGTCACCGATGCGTTTCTTTCGTTCTTTTTTGGCCTCATTAAATACTTTTTTTGTATTATAAAACGTATTGAAATACGCACATGATGAGACCAAAAAACTTACAACAAAAATGGAGAAAAATGCCCTCCAGCGATTAGGGTTTCTTATCATATTCTTAAAACTTCCATTTTTTGAATAATGTAATGTGCAAAAACTCCAACTAAAAATCCAGAAAAAAGTGATGACAACAACATAATCGGCATCAAATAGAAAACTTGCGTACTCCCTACAATCAGAAATGCGGCGAGCAGTAGCTGAACGAAATTATGGGTAAATGCTCCTAAGAAACTAACTCCTAAAACACTGAATGTTTGACTAAAATTTGTGTACAAAAGAGCCATAACAACAGTTGAGACGATGCCGCCGCTCAAGGCAAACAGAAAAACCGGGTTGAATAAGGTGCCTAAAACAAAAGCTCCTGTGATGACACGAATAAGCATAACTAGAAAAGCAGCTCTGAACCCGTAGCAATAAAGTGCAATTAATGTGACCAGATTTGACAAACCTGGTTTTAACCAGGGCAGTGGTCTCGGAATTGCCGACTCGAACAGAAACAAAATCAATCCAGCGGCAGCCAAAACCCCTATCCTGGTTATGAATGAAGTTTTTCTCAAGGGAAAGACGCGTTCTTGGGCGTGTATGGAAGAGCTAACCGGTGATGGCATCAAATTTGTCTTTACGAGTGCCGCCGATAGAGATTATCAATTTATTGGGAACACAGACTATAATTTCGCCGATTTGTCTAATATTGCCCTGGCGAACGCAAAGTTTTTGAGGGCAGCCTGAACCAATAATGCGGATTGCTCCATCGACTATTTCTATTACGGTTTCACTAATGTGACCGCTGACGGAAAACTTTTCAGCCCTGTTTAAATTCTTGCTGAATTTTTGCCGATTCTCAACCTTGATGACTGCTATTTGCCCCGGTTGTTTAACGGCCTTTAAAACTGTAAAACTTAATATGCTGATTAGAATCAAAGCGGAAGCTAATATTTTATCACCCCTGGTAAGCAATTGCAAAACAGTTTTCAAATTACTCCTCTATCTATTCTGAATTCTTTTCAGCGCCTCAATTCTTTCAATCGCTTTTTGTTTATACTCAAGCGCACCTTTATGGTTCGAATCAAGTTCTAAAACTCTATTCCATATTCCAATTGCATCCTGATATCTATCCAAGGTAAAAAGATTAATTCCATCGTTAAAATATTCTTCAGTCAATTCATTTATTTTATTCCTGGTATCATTGAGTTCAATTTTCACAATTCGGTTACCGGGATCCATTCTTAATATATCTCCAAAAATCGTTTCCGCCTGCAAATACTTCTTCTCATTAACTTTTTGCCGGCCCCGTTCAATAAGATTCACGATTTGAAGTTTTTTCTGAACATCTTTTCCCCCCTGCAGTGCTTTCGAGTTGGAGGGTTCAATTTCTAATGCTTTCGCATAGCTTTCTAATGCAGACTGCCAATCGCCTTGCTGGAAAAACATCTCTCCCTGTTTGAGATAAGGAAAAGCTTTTTCTCTTCTATCAAGCCGTACTCTTGCCAGCTTTCTTTTAGCATCTAAGTGGTCCGGGTTAATTGACAACACATTCAAAAAGGCTTCAATTGCCTCAGGGTAATTTTCGTTTCTGTGAAACCGCAGGCCCTTTGTATACTTGTCTTGAATAAACCGATTGATTTTAGGTCTCAGCTTAGCAATACTGGAGGTTGATGGGCTGTTTCCCGGGTCAAGTTTCAAGACTTCCAGATATTTATTTGTAGCGCCAACATAATTCCTTTGTTGCTCCAGGGCCTCTCCCTCGCGCAGAAGTTTTGAAACCCGTTTCAAATTTTTGCGGATTTCTTGTCGGGTCCGGCCCAAATACTTAATAACTTCCTCCTTTTTCTCATCAAACTCTAAGGCGCGTTTAAATTCCTGTTCAGCAATCCTAAAACTTTTGTCGCGGTAATAACCCAGCCCCCGAAAAAAATATTCTTCTGCCAACTCATTCTTAATCTTGTCAATATCAGCCAAATATTTTGTAGCAGTGGGGTGCTTTTTATCAAAGATTAAGACACGCTTAAATGACCTTTCAGCCGCAAAATATTTTTCGGCATTAAACTCCGCATCCCCGTCCGAAAGCGATTTCTTAATCAAAACATCAACGGCCGGTTTAAGCGCGTTTAACTTCACGGCGGCATCAAAGTTATCCGGATCCAACTCTTTAATTCTTGTCAGAACATAAGCCGCACGAAAGAATTTCGGATTTTCTTGAGTAAGTAATCTACTCGACAATAAAAACAGTGAATCAATTATAACTTCTGTCCTCGCCAGCCGCTTAGTCAAATCACTAAGTAAAATTTTAGTAGAGTCGGATTTTGCATCGAGCAAGTCAAAATCTAGATACTTTTTGAATTCTCGTGATGCTGATTTATATTTTTTTAACGTCAGTCTTTCCACTCCCCTTTCATAATACCGTTCAGCCAGGGCAGCCGGGGCCGGGCTAATCCTTGCTGACAAAGTAAAAAGAAGCTTATCCGAATTTTTGGAATAAGAGAAATTGAACACAAAGTTATCGCGCGTGTACTGAAACCCAACAGCAGACTCATCAAAATCTAAATCTTCAAGACCCAAAAAAATTGTCACTTTTCGATTGAATTCAAAACCAAGTCCGAGGTGATTTGTGTTCTCACCTTTCTGAATATGATAACCGGTGTTCAATAGCAAACCCGGAGTAGGGAAAATATAGCTAAATCCGAACATAACTGAGGGTTCAAAGATTCTCTTGCCTAAAGGAATGTTATGAACCGTCATGCCAAAATTTAACTTATCCAAAAGTTTTGAGTTTGCAAATTCTTGCCATTGTTTATCCAATACTCCGACACCGGGATTGCCAAAGAAAATCCCCAAACCGGTAGACGCAAACAACGTACTGTCCTGTTTCAGAAAATCAAATTTATTTCCGACAAACACTCGTTTATAGAGTCTGCGGCCCCAGGCCAGAGTCCCCCGATCCACCCTTTCGGGTAAAGCCGGCAGTCGTGAAAGAGAGGCACCGAATGTACCTATTAAAGGCACAACCTGTGTGAGACTTACAAAATCAAAAGTAAATGGACCATTAATGCTGATCAGCATTTCCCTATCCTTTAATCCAGACAAAGCTGCCGGATTCCAATAAATAGTCGACGGATCTCGAGCCTGCACCACCAAAGAACCTCCCAATGCCATTGCCCTCGCATTGGGTCTAAAAACTTCTATGCTTGTTTGAGATAAGGTTAGGGAAGTAAAACAGAAACAATTCAGAATGGAAACGAACAATAACTTTTTCATAAATAATATGTCAAAACACTAAGCCAGGATTTCGCGATTATAGTCAACCTCGCATACATCGATTTTTTTGACTCTTCCTTTTACGGAAAGTGACTTAAGCCGGCTGGTTGGGTAAGAACCATTCACCTTGTTGGCAAGATCATATGACATTATTATCTGACCAATAGCGGCCTTGGCGCACAGCCGGGCGGCAACGTTGACAACATCCCCAATTACGGTATAATCCATCCGATCCGCTGAACCCATATTCCCCAGAACTGCCGAGCCATTGTTTATGCCGATGCCAATTTCAAGAATAGCCTTACCCTGGGTATCTCTTTCATGATTAATAAGGCGGATTTGACGCTGAATTTCTACGGCGGCGAGAAGAGCATTATCTGCCATGGCTCTACCTTGAAAAATAGCCATTATCTGGTCACCCATAAATTTATCAACAATACCCTTGTGGCTCTCAATGATTCGAGTCTGCAAATCAAAATAGATATTAATCAGCTTAACGATCTCTTCGGGTTTCAACTGTTCTGCAATGGATGAGAAATTTCTAACATCTGAGAAAAGTACAGTTACTTTCTGGTTTGCTGCTCTGGGTTTTTTCCCATCGGCGCTAACAGTATCCTTGATCATTTGCACCGTTAACTTTGAAACGAACTTCTGCATTTGCAATTTTTCCCGCAGCTGCTGGATCATATTGTTAAACTCAGCAGCCAATTGCCCCAATTCGTCTTTAGAATTCACAGAAATGACCACATTAAGATTACCGTTGCTAACGGCTCTTGCCCCATCGGAGATCATTTGAATCTGCTTTGTCATTTTTCTGGCAATCAAATTTATAAAAAAAATCGACACAAGAGTAACAAAAATCGCAGAACCGATAGCAATATTTCTAGCATTTTTGATTTGTAGCAAAATCGACTTTTTGGAAAAACTGATAAAGGCAACACCCAAAAGAATGTCCTTAATGCGGCTGTTCTCTCTCATCTGGTGTGTAATCGGGTAATAATATTCAAAATGGAGAGGCCTTTCTCTAACTGTAAATTCTGGTATCCTAAGGAGCTCAGCAGCGTTAGCAAATTTTACTTCTTGTCCGTCTACATCAAATGAGGCAACAGTCTCGGCTCTACGATTTAAAATCGCAACCCTCTGCAACCCATCGATGCTGGTTTTTTTAAGGCGAAAAACTGCTTCGGTCACCCCTTCCTTTTCGTTTAATAACAGACCACCCTTTGCGGTTTCCGCCAGGCTTTCAATCAAAACACGGCAGACCTGGTTCATACGCTGCATCAACGCAACTTTTTGATTCTGCAAAATAATCAAACTAAATGCCGTCAAAACAAATACGACAATAGTCGCAATAATCAAACTTAATTTGATTCTTATGGGAAGTATACGCCATGGAGAAAACAACGAACGGCTGAAAGTGAATTCGGGCTTGGAATTAGAGGCGACCTGATTATTTGATTTCCTTACTTGAGACACCTGTCCTCTTTTGAAAAACTAAATTGCAGGAATTTAGATGGCTGAACTTACTCTGGGGTTTCTAGAATTCTGATATCTTCAAGCTGAAATGTACTTCTCTCATTTTTTACCAATCCCCACAGATAAAATAAAGAGACCACCAATAGAGCAGCTAAAAAGAACTTACCTCGTACAGACTTTTTAGCAACGGGTGTACTACGAAGAATCTTTCTAAATTTTAGTCGAGATTCCGTTTCTTCACCATCCTCGACTACCGTCTTTTCATAATAAAACGGAATGAAACTAAATCTACGAATTTGTTTTTTTTGAAAAAAACCGTGTAAAAGCATTATTATTATAAATATACTTGCAATAACCTCTATCGAACAAACTAAACGAACTTCAGAACAAATTTTTCTAAAGAGAGACTTTTAATTATTAACCTGCATTATTCATAAAATTCTACCACAGAGGCACTAAGGCCTGTCCTGAGCGTAGCAGAAGGGACACAGAGAATAAAAGATTTATAACGAGAGTGTGTTCAAAACAAAGTTTTTGAAATCGAAATTGATTACGCTGACAAATGTTCAATCTCTCCAATATAATCAAACCTCTGTGCCTTTGTGTCTCTCTGGTTCATGAATTATTCAAGATAAAGGCTTAAGAGATTTAATTCACAATAAGTGTTGAGCCCGGATACTTAACAAGCTGAAAATAAAGATAAATATCTAAATTGTCAAGATGTTTGCAAAATAAAATTTCTTGTTTTAATAAGCAGAATCTTGCTATTTCCTGTTCTTGAATTTCATTGACAATCTACAGATATTTTACTACTTTGGGCCAGTTTAATGACTAATATACTGATAGCGCCGGAGATATTGCACCAGTCTCAAACACAATCTGGCATGCGATACCGTTACGCTAATTCCGCAACCATCGTTTTGAATCACTAACTAAAATAGTACAGACATGTCCGATCACGCGAGTAAAATTGGTGCCAAATTCGAAAAACTTGTTCAAATTATGGCGGAACTTCGGGGTGAACAGGGCTGCCCCTGGGACCAAGAACAAACTCACCAGTCCTTAACAAAGTATCTCGTTGAGGAAGCATACGAAGTCCTTGAAGCCATTGATGAAAACAATGACGATGCTCTAAGGGAAGAACTAGGCGACTTACTTTTGCAAGTAGTTTTCCATGCCCAAATTGCTTCTGAGAACAAAATATTTGATATTGCCAAAGTCATCGACGCGATTTCTGAAAAATTAGTACGGAGACATCCAAACGTCTTTGGGGATGTCAAAATTAAAACAGCGGAAGAGCAATCAATCAATTGGGAAAGGTTGAAAAAACAAGAGGGTAAGGAATCAATTTTGGATGGCGTGCCCAAAGCCCTCTCCGCTTTGCTGAGAGCCCACCGCCTTCAACAGAAAGCCTCGACAGTCGGTTTCGATTGGCCGGTGGAAGAGCCGGTTTGGCAGAAGGTTCTTGAAGAAGTTGAGGAACTAAAAAATGCGCATCAAAAAGAAAGTAAAGAGCGCGTTAAAGAGGAATTAGGCGATTTATTGTTTTCGCTGGTCAATCTTTCCCGCTTTCTCGACATTAATCCGGAGGATGCTTTACGTAAAACTTCGGAGAAATTTATTAGAAGATTTAAGGGTCTTGAGCGCGAATTCGAATTAAAAGGTGAAGAAATAAGTGAAGCGACATTAGAGGAATTGGATGCGGTTTGGGAAAAGCAGAAGGAACTTGAGAAGAAGTAAATATAGTCCTTCTGGTCGAAAAGCAAGAACCCGTTAAGTCACTACTTTCATGGTTCGCCGGAGTGTATCTTGAGCTGTCGAAAGGCTTTCCCCGCAGGGAATCAACTCCCCCTGAACGGAGTCGAAAGTGTCGCAAACTTCAAAATTTCATGCTCGGTCGGAGGTCTCTACAACTAACATATTTGGATTAAAAGTCCTCCTTCAATCTTTCCCAGGTTTCTCCCAAACCTTCAGAGATGACTTTAGTTTGCCCAACTACAGGCATAAAATTGGTATCAGCGACCCAGCGTGGCACGATATGAAAATGCAAGTGGTCGTCAATACCGGCACCTGCAATTTTACCGATATTTAAGCCTACATTAAAACCGTCCGGGCTGACTGTTTTTTTGAGTACATTCATCGATTTGGAAACCAAATTCATCATTTCCAATTTTTCGGCATCACTGAATGAATCAAACTCTGAAGTGTGGCGATACGGAACGACCATTAAATGGCCATTATTGTAGGGATATTTATTCATAATGACGAAATTCTTTTCGGCACGGAACAAGATCAGATTGTCCCGATCATTTTCCTGATTTATTCTCGTACAAAATATGCAGCCACTTTCTTTTACGCCCAAAATATACTCCATCCGCCAGGGTGCCCACAGAATTTCTGATTTTGAATCAGACTTCATTTAGATCTTTCTTCTTCGTAGGCCGCTTTCAATTTCTGGGTCACATCATTCGGTACCTCTTCATAATGTGAAAATTTTCTGCGATGGATACCGCGGCCCTGGGTCATTGAACGAAGCGAGGTTGAGTACTTGTACAGCTCAGACAAAGGTACTTTCGCCTTGACAACTTGAAAGGGGCCTTCCGCTTCCATACCGGAGATTTTACCCCTGCGGCCGGAAAGGTCTCCCATGACGTCACCCATGAAATCTTCTGGAACAGTCACCTCAACATCATAAACGGGTTCAAGAAGAATTGGCTTTGCTTCCACAAAAGCCTTTTTGAAACCCATAGAACCAGCCACTTTAAATGCCATTTCCGATGAATCGACGTTATGGTAGCTGCCGTCGTATAATGTAACCTTAATATCTACAACTTTACAACCGGAGATGACTCCTCTTTCCATCACTTCTTTTATACCTTTTTCAACAGCTGGGATAAACTTAGATGGAATCACACCGCCGACAATAGCATTTACAAACTCGAACCCTGCCCCCCGAGGTTGGGGTTCAACTTTTATCCAGGTGTCGCCATATTGTCCTCTGCCACCCGACTGTTTTTTGTACTTGCCCTGCGTTTCCGCTTTGCCTTTAATGGTCTCTCGATAAGGTATTTTAGGCTCAACCAGATTTACATCAACCCCGAATTTCTCTTTAAGCCTTTTAACCACGACAGCTAAGTGTAATTCGCCCAGCCCGGAGATAATTGTTTGACTCAGTTCCGCATCGTGGATTGAAAGAAAAGTCGGATCCTGCTCATGAAGCGTGTGGAGACCACTCGAAATTTTATCCTCATCACCTTTGGCTTTCGGCTCAACAGCAATCCGAATAACCGGATCCGGGAAATCGATTCCTTTCAGCTCCACCGGCTCTTTTTTATCGCTTAAAGTATTTCCAGTGTGCGTGTCTTTAAGTTTAACGGTGGCCCCAATATCGCCGGCACCTAAGTTACCCAATTCTATACGATTTTTCCCATTCATGACATAGATTTGACCGATCTTCTCAGAAACTTTTCTGCTTGTGTTCATGACCTCACTGCCACTGGCAATTTTGCCGGACACGACTCTAAAAAAAGACAATTCACCTAAATGAGACTCGGAAACGGTTTTAAACACCAACATTGAAAGAGGTGCGTTGGGGTCGCAAGCACGCTCCTCTTCGTCTTCAGTCCCGGCCTTCTTTGCAATTTCTGCCGGTCTGTCGGTTGGAGCCGTGCCATATTCCGCTATGAAGTTCATTAAATGCAGAACGGCAATATTTTTCTCAGCGGAGCCACAAAAGACGGGGAAAATCGATTGACTCGCTATTCCAGACTTTAACCCTTTCTTGATTTCATCATTTGAAAGCGTACCCTCTTCGAAAAATTTTTCAAGTAATTGGTCATCGCTTTCTGCTGCCATTTCAATGAGTTGCTCATGAAGCCCTTCTGCCTGCGTTTTCAAGTCATCCGGTATATCAGATGTAGAAAATTTGCCCGAGCCGTTGGTTTCATATTTAACCAATGTCATTTTTATCAAATCAATAAAAGAATCGAAACCTTCACCGCCGTTGACAGGAATGTGAACCTGCATGACTTTATTGCCAAACCTGCCCCTCAAACTTTCAAGAGATGTGTTGAAATCAGCGTGCTCTTTGTCCATCCGATTCACAAAAAAGACGGTCGAAGCTCCGGCCTTGTTAGCCGCTTTCCAAACCTTCTCTGTACCAACCTCCACACCCGAAAGCGAGTTGATAACGACGACTCCACAATCGACCACCCTAAGTGCACCAATTACATCACCCATAAAATCCGAATACCCGGGAGTATCGAGAATATTAAACTTGCAATGGTTCCATTCACAGTTAAGGAGTGATGCATTAATCGAGATTTTCCTTTCGATTTCGTCACCGTGATAGTCGGAGGTAGTCGACCCATCGTCAACTTTACCCTGGCGATTAATGGCTCCAGCAGAAAAAAGCATTGCCTCAGATAATGATGTTTTCCCTACGGTTGCATGCCCAATAAGAGCCAGGTTTCTAATGTCCGCTGCGGAATACTCTTTCACTATAAACCTCCCTTAATTGAAAGTTTTGTCATAGTTCGAAATAATAAAATGAGTTCTTGGAATGTCTTACAAAAAATGGAATGAACTTGAATCTTTTCGGACCAAGCGGTAACTGCTAACGGAATTTTCTTCTTCTTACAAAAAATAGAGCTTATCAACTCTACGAAATTCTACTTTAATTTCGACATCGAAAATTAGAAGGATTCAGCCGCTGCTTCAGCATTCGGATGAGTTTCAAAAATGGTGTCCAACTTGGTCATAACCAGGACGCCTTCCATCAACTCATTAATGCCTGCGAGCTTGAGATTACCTTCTTTATTTCTTAACGATGTCAGAGCCTGAATAAGTAAACCCAACCCTGAACTATTCATCCTGCTTACATCTGCCAAGTTCATCACCACCTTGGTTATACCCTGGTCGATCAAAGCGTAAATTTTGTCTCTAATTTCATCCGAAGCCGGCGGACCCCCTAAGAGTTTACCACTTAAATCTAAAATTGCGACATCTCCAATCATTCTGTCAGTAAGCTTCATTTTTCCTCCTAATAAAGAGAAGTTTTTTCAGGTAACTGTTTTAAAAATACTCCAAAGACAACGTTTTTCAGTAAGTTAAAGTAGGATCATAATAAGGTAAAAGCCACTAAAAGTCAAGGAAAAATTATTACTAGGTCGGCAGTTTTTTATCGTTTTAAATACATCCAATACAATTAGCCGAGGAAGGGATCCATCAGATTACTAAGCTTCGGCCATTTCAATGACCTGCAATTTAAGAACTCCTAATTCATCGCGCACAGCGCTTATTTCTTCAGAGTGACTCTCCGTTTGGCTGCCAAGTAACAAAACGATTGGCCGCAAAAATTTGGCCAGAACGAAAGCATCAATACAGTCTTCATAAGGCGGAGAATTAATCAAAACATAATCAAATCTATCTTTTAGATCATCAATTAATTGTATGAATTTCTTTGACATAAGGAGTTTCACCGGATTGCTAACTGAATTTCCGCAACTGATGAAATATGTTTCCTTAATACCGGTTTCGTGCATAATAAAATCGAGGTCGATATTTCCGGAAACATAATCAGTAACCCCCATGCCAGGCTGTAAATCGAAAAAGATTTGTGAGATACCGGTTCTAAAATCGCAATCCAGCACAAGTATTCGATTTCCATGCTGAGCCAAAATTTTAGCAAAATCGATAATACCATTAGCACTTTCTGTATGCTTTGCAGGTGAATTAAAAAGAATCACGCGGCATTTTTCAGTCTGCTCTGATTTACTTAAATAATCATAAAACATTTTTAACTGAGGGAATGATACTTTGGTGTTTTCATTCAAAATATTAGACTTGAGTGAAACATCCTGTGGGATTATTTGCAATTGCTTCGAGCCTTTTAAGTAATCAAGGTCATGATAATGAACATTTTGAAATGACTTTTTACAAAACAGGTGTAGGCTGGGTAAAGTTTCCATTTTATTCCTGACCATTTTTATATCAAGGTTCTATTTTTTTTCTTGGCGGTTTTGGATTTCATAATAAAAACTACGTCGTAAGGGGCAAGTTGAAAGTTTCTATTGGCTACTTTACCATCTACTTTTTTACCGATCTCAAATTTATACATTTTCACGCCCGCATCGCCGCGATTTCGAAAAACAAATATTTCAAATTTACCGCCTGATTTATCCCTCAATCCTCCGGCCAAAAGAACTCCCTCAACAATGGTGAGATTTTTTTTAAACCTTACCATTCCAGGTTTTTTAATGTGGCCGCCAACATAGATAGAAAACTTTGAGGACGAATGAACTTTGAGGTGGAGATTGGGCGCTGCCAACGTCTGGCTGTATTTTTCAATTAAATTTTTTCTCAGCTCACTTATTGTCAAATCGATGACTTGTAATTCTTCAATAGCACGAAAAGAGGTTCTACCGTTTGGTCCAACAATTACCGTTTGATCGTAATCGGGATAATAATCAAATTTAATCTCGAGTACATCTCCCCTGCGGACTTGATAGCCATTACTCTCCAACCCTGTAGTCCTTACAAGTTGACTCGAACAGGCCATGAAAAAATTTGAAATGGCAAGTACAAAAACAATAATTGCGGAATTAACTTTGATGTTTGGCATATCCATCTCCTCTGGTTGGCGGTTATTTCACCTGCTAAATGGCAATGGATATGCCAGAGTTTTTAATCGTGGCAAAAAGTAAAACGGAGTAGAAAAATCAACACCTTAGCCTATCAGGCAAGATAAACTCTTCATTTTTAAAAAAGAACAACATGTCATATAAAAAAAATCTGTCTCACGGATGGACACTACAATGTTGTTTAATGCGGACGGCTAAATTGAGGTTTGGTTTTATCAAGGAGAGAGGCACGCTTTACTATATTCTCGCCATACTTGTCTTGAAGTGAATCCAGCAATTGGGTCATTTTTATGTCCAAAGGCGCCTCCTGATCAAAGAGGCCAAGTTGCTCACCCGAAACCGAGTTTAGCTGCGACACAGCGATTCCCAATAAGCGGACTTTCATATTTTTTTTGTCAAACTTTTTGTAGAGCGCAATCGCCACTCGTTTTAGGATTTGGGTCGAATCGACAAAATCGCACAGGGTCTTGCTGCGAGTAAAAGTTGAAAAGTCTTCAAGCCGGATCTTTAGGGTTACGGTTCGACCTTTTAAGCGGCTTTTGCGCATCAAACGGGACAAAGATTCAGCCAGCCCAAACAGTGTTTTGTGAATGATTTCTTCGTCGCCGATGTCCGAGTCAAAAGTAGTTTCCTGGCTGATGGATTTCTGTGCCACCCGGGGTTTGACGGTCCTGTTGTCGATTCCGTTAGCAAGCCTCCAGAGCGCATTGCCCCACTTACCAAATCTCCGGTTCAAATCCTGTTCCGGAGTTTGAGCAATTTGCCCAATCGTTTCGATGTCCATTTGCTTTAGAACCGCTTCTGTTTTTTCCCCGACTCCCCAAAGCCTTGAAATCGCAAGCGGCTTGAGAAACTCCTTCTCCTCTCCTTCTTTTACCACTACAAAACCGTCAGGCTTCTCTAAGTCTGAAGCTACTTTTGCCAGGAATTTATTTGGTGCAATTCCAATCGAAGCGATTAAACCAAGCTCATCATAAATTCTTTTTTTTATTTTATGACCTATCTCTTCCGCGCCGCCAAACAGGGACAGGCTTTTGGTTATATCGAGGAAGGCTTCATCAATACTTATTTTCTCGATAACCGGAGTGAATTCATTTGAGATGGCAATCACCTGGCGGGAAATTTCCGAGTAGCGGTTATGCCGTCCGCGCAGGTAAATTCCATGGGGGCAGCGTTGGAATGCCTGCGAAATAGGCAAAGCAGAATGAACGCCATATTTTCGGGCTTCATAACTTGCAGTAGCCACCACCCCGCGCCCCGCGCCACCCTTTGGATCTGCACCTATTATCACCGGCTTTCCACGATATTGTGGAAAGTCCAGTTGTTCCACAGCCGCAAAAAATGCGTCCATATCCAGGTGCAAAATCCGGCGGCTCATCGCTTAATATCTCTCTGCCAGCTAATTGAGAACTGCCTGGCAGGTTCCAGGTTTCGTTCAACTTGATTGTATTTATATTGCAGAAGGTTCTCAGCGTTCAACATCAACGTGGTCTGTCTAAAGACCACGCCACGGGCATCGAGAATCTTAGTCGCAACCCTGGGATCGTCCGGAAAAATTTCCAGCTGCTCTTTCTTTAAACGGCTTGCAAATCGATAGTCGGCGCCGAGTTCAAAGATGCCTTTCTTCAAAGTCAAGGTGGTGGTCAAAAGGTGTTGCGGGCGATAGCTCAGCAGGTTGCCCGTATTTAAATCCCTTGGATCTACGAAAATATAAGTCACGACTGCATTTAAATGATTGCCGAACCAGATGGAAGCTACATTTGTTTCGATGCCTCTGATTCGGGCAGCTTGAACGTTGTTAAATTGGATTCGCAATGCTAATGTGTCATCAACACCAAGCGATGGATTGATAAAATCAAAATAACGCTCCGGGTAAACCGCTACATCCCAGAGGATATTTCTGCCAATGGTCGTTTTAAATCCTATTTCACCGGACCATGAACTTTCGGCCTTCAGATCGGGATTCGGGATCACCTTAAACCCGGAAGCCGACGTACTGGTAAATAATTCAGCAATTGAGGGCGCGCGAAAACCTTTGCCGAGGGAAGCGCGAAATGTTGTTCTGTCGGCAGCATCGAAAATCAAACCAAACTTGGGACTGACCTGACTTTCGTCGTTGCCTGAAAAAATCTTGCTGATATCGATACGAATACCGGCGGTGCCAGACAAACGGTCGGAGATTTTAAACTCATCCTGTATATAGGAGCCCGACATCAAAGCCATCCGTTCACCAAAAAAGTTTCCTTCTACAACATCATAGGTCCCTTCAATTCCAAAAATCAAAGAATGATATACGCTGGGCTCTATGTCAGCTTGATATTCGGCCCGGAAACGTTGAGACTTGGAAAAATCCTGGTTATCAATAAAATCATTCTTAAAGCTATTGCGAAAATAAGAGGCGCGAAATTTAAGCGCTAATTTTTGATTAACCAGTTGATTTAAAGTGGTGTTTAAGAAAAGCTTCTTTGATAGTGTGGTGTTTTTTTCTTCACCCAATGGAGCCAAATATGGCTGAACACCCTGACCCAGGTATTGCTGCCATTGAATAGATTGCCCATGATCATCGTAAGCATAACTTCCGGTAAAGATTGCATTGAAAGAGGTCGTAAATTTATATTTAGCTTTGCCAAAAACATTCCACCTAAAAAATTGCGAGTTTTCCTTGAAGCCTCGAGAATCCCTCAAGCCGGCAGCGAGGACATAGCCGAAAGCATTGATGGATTCCGAGTAGAAAATATCCCCCTGGGTTGTTAAAAGCCTCCTGTCTGTCCAATTGGATGCGGGATCATATATCCCTTGCGACGATCTAATCGAAAGCTCCCGCCCTTCAGCAGGTTCTTTGGTAATAATATTTATAACGCCGCCTATGGCAGAGGAACCATACAAAGCTGAAGCAGCTCCTTTAACAACTTCTACCTTTTCAACCGCGGTAAACGGCACGATATCCCATTTGATATCTCCACTATCACCGGGCATTGTCGGCACACCGTCGGTCAATAAAAGCACCCGGCTGCCGGCACCGCGGCTAAAACCAGTGGTTCCACGAATATTGACCTGCCCGCCAATGAAGGTTACTCCGGGTGCATACTTGAGCGCATCCGGAACATCGACGCTATTGCGCTTGCGAATATCCATGGCAGA
>SMVA01289990.1_pt1 | contig 37804 bp, 38 predicted proteins | sample 2456451 | NCBI WGS metagenome assembly SMVA01 (sample SAMN11095933, study PRJNA526329) | marine sediment metagenome | biome: Marine sediment; feature: Surficial sediment; material: Deep marine sediment; isolation source: Hadal surficial sediment | place: Pacific Ocean | collected 2014-05 | depth...
CTGAGACAACACTGCGGCAAATGGACGAGCGGAACGCGAAAATCGACGCATCGATCATGAACGGTAACGGCCATGCCCCGAAGGTGCGCAGCCAGCGGCCGAAAGCACAGCTTGTAACAATGTCTGATGTCGAGCGCCGAGCGGTCGAATGGCTCTGGCCTAACCGATTTGCCATAGGAAAGCTGAGTTTGATTAGTGGCAATCCCGGCCTTGGAAAGAGCACGTTGAGTCTCGAGATGGCGGCGCACGTCAGCCGTGGGACTCACTGGCCCGTAGATGGTGGAAACGCTCCTCAGGGTGACACAGTCATTCTATCGGCTGAGGATGACATCGCGGACACGATCCTTCCTCGCTTGGAGGCGATGAAAGCCGATGTGAGCAGAGTTCATGCCCTGACGATGATCGACTACCCGAACGAGGATGGTGGCACCTCCCAACGGATGTTCTCGCTGGAGAAGGATATCGGTCTGCTCGATGAACAACTCGCAGAGTTACCCGAATGCAGGCTCGTGATTATTGACCCGATCAGCGCTTACATGGGCCATGTGGACTCGCACAATAATAGCGACGTTCGTGGATTGCTCGCTCCCCTCGCGGATCTAGCCCAGCGTCGGCGCGTGGCGATTATCGGAGTCACCCACCTCAACAAAGGCTCCAGTAAGGCGATCTACAGAACGATGGGATCTCTCGCCTACGTCGCGGCTGCTAGGGCTGTGTGGGGAATCGTCGAGGACGAAGACAACCCTGGACGTGTACTGATGCTTCCGGTTAAGAACAACCTCGCTCCTAGGGGAGACGGACTGGCGTACCAAATTCAGTCTCATGAGCTTGGTGGCTCCTATTTAGACTGGGAATCAGAGCCGGTGGATGCGTCGATGGACGAGGCGCTGTATCGGGATGATGAACGGAGTGCTGTAGACGAAGCCGTAGAGTGGCTCCGAGATGTTCTAGGCAATGGTCGTGTGGCTACCAGCGATATTCAGAGGCTCGCCAAACAGGCAGGTCAGTCTTGGGGCACAGTGCGCCGAGCGAAGGACAAGATCAGGGCGGAGCACGAGCAGGAAGGCTTCGGTAAAGACCTCAAGCACTATTGGCATCTGCCCATAGATGCTCAACCCCATACCCACACCGTGAGCGCCTATGGTGAGAGGCCCACCGATAGTGGCTTTCAGCCTGTTGGGAACGGTGAGAATCCCCATAGATGCTCAACGTTGAACAGTAAGGGGGATGAGCGCCTATGTGACGGGCAAACCCCGGCGGAGCGGTTCTGATGGAAGCCAGAAATCTGATAGACGAGCTTCGGGGTGGAGGCACTGAGATCCACATCGTTGATGACGGCTATATCGAGGTGACTGGCAATCTGACTGACGAGCAGCGAGAAGCTATCCGAGTCTACAAGCCCGAGCTATTGAAAATACTTGAGGACGAGGAGTGGCGGCGTCGGCAGGAACTGATACCTACGTGGCACGAGTGCGAGGAAGATGCTGGCGATCTGTGGGAGACCTTTACCAGGGGCGAACGGGAGGGCTATCGGCGATGCCTGACGACGAGCAACCAAGTCAGAGCCGGGATCGTTCCATCGAGTTACAAGTACATTGTCGATTGTCGGAAGTGTGGGCCTGTCTATACTGATATTTCGATTGATACTGGGTGTCCTTGGTGCAGGAGAGATGTGCCGAAAGAGATAGTACCGAAGCCATCAGTGGACGCGAAGTAGATGGACGGGCACGAATATGATTGACCAGGATGAGCTAATGAATTTGGCTGGACTCAAGCAGAAATCCGCCCTGCGCCGCCATCTGAAGAGGGCCGGTATACCGTTTAAGGAATTGAATGGTAGGATTATCACCACCGAAGAAGCTCTCACCGCCTCGCTGATAGGACGTGTCAAGCCAACTAAAGGACCAAATTTTGCAGCCGTTGCCCCCAAACGTTAGGGTCAAGAACGGCTCCTACCACTACGACCTCGGGCGCGACTCCGAGGGACGCCGACGCTGGCGAAAACTCTGCCGAGTATCGGACGGACACCACGCCCTCTACAAAGCCCTGGCAGACGTTACCCGACCACACACAAAGACTCTCGGCGGTCTGTTTGACGCCTATCTAGCCAAGGGTATCCAAGACCTAGCGCCAACGACTCAGAGGGACTATTTCGGATACGTCAGCAGGACACTCAGACCCGTATTCGGGGAAACGCCACCTGGAGATGTCCACGCCGGGCACATCGCCCAATACCTCCAACATCGGCTTGAGTCCGGATCTGGAGTCGTAGCGAATCGGGAGATAGCGTGTCTTTCGAGTGTTTATAACTTCGGGATGAGGCGCGGTGACTGTGAGTACAACCCCTGCAAAGGCGTCAGACGGAACAAGCAGAAGCCTCGAACCCGATATGTCCGAGACGATGAATTTCTCAAGGTATTCGAGGCGTCATCGGAGCCGTTTCAGGACTTCCTAGCTGGCCTCTACCTCACGGGATTCAGGCAGCAGGATCTCCGATCACTTCTACGGAACCAGCTTACGCCAAACGGTATCAGGATCGAGGAGAGCAAGACGGGGAAGCTCCGCATCGTTTCATGGTCAGAGTCGCTGCGGTTCTTCATCATGCGGGCTTGCACTCGGGTAGACAGCCCCTACGTGTTCACGAACAGCCACGGCAAGCCCTGGGGGCAGTGGGCCGTGCAGAGCGTTGTGCGCCGTCTCAAGGCTGAGATCGGCCACGACTGGACGTTACACGACATCCGGGCCAAAGCGGAATCAGATCATTCAGAGGGGCTTGGATTGCTCCCACTGTACAAGCGAGCGATCCGAGTAAAGCCGGTTAGGTAGACAATCTTGGATATGGTAGACACTGGAAGCTGTAGGAGTGGTGGGCCGTATAGGAATCGAACCTATGACCAATGGATTAAAAGTCCAGTGCTCTACCAACTGAGCTAACGGCCCACACTGTTGAAAGCTCTATTGCGGCTAGGCGGCCGCTGCCGCAGGGAAGTGGGATGATCATACCTGATGCCGGCGGCCTGCAAAATAGTTCACGGCCGGGCGGCCGCGCCTACGCCTGGTAACGAGTTGGATCTTCGATCTCCGCGTCGTCGAAACCCTGCCGCCGAAGACGACACGCATCGCAGCGACCGCACGCCCTCCCCTGGTCATCGGCTCGATAACAAGACACCGTCAGCGCGTAGTTCACGCCGGCTGCCGTACCTCGCCGAATGATCTCCGCCTTCGTCAGTTCCACCAGCGGAGCCTCGATCGTGACCGGCCGGCCCTCGACGCCCTGCTTCGTGGCCAGTGCGGCCAGCGACTGAAACGCCTCGATGAACTCGGGCCGGCAATCCGGATAGCCCGAGTAGTCGACAGCGTTTACCCCGATGATGATCACGTCCGCGACCAGCACCTCCGCCCAGGCCAGCGCAAGCGATAAGAAGACCGTGTTGCGGGCAGGGACGTAAGTCACGGGGATGCCGTCTCCACCGTCTTCCGGAATATCGATATCGACGTCGGTCAGCGCCGACCCACCGAGCGCCCCGATTGGAATGTCCATGACGCGATGTTCGACGGCGCCCAGATGCTGCGAGACTCGAACCGCGGCTTCAAGCTCCGCGCGATGCCGTTGGCCATAGTCGAAGCTCAGCGTGTAGCAGTCCAAACCCTGCTCGCGCGCGAGCGCCAGTGCGGTGGCGGAATCGAGACCGCCGGACAACAACACCACGGCCCTAGTGTCCGGGCACATCGCCCCAGAGAATCTTGTGTAACTGGACCTGCAACCTCACGGGCAACTGGTCGGCGAGGATCCAGTCCGCGAGCGTCTCCGCCGCCAGTTCACCATAGCTGGGTGAGAAAAATATGGGGCAAGGCGCTTGCAGCTGATCCTTAAGCGCCGCCGACGCCCAGTCATAATCCGCGCGATCACAGATGACGAGTTTCAGGGAATCTCGTTCGGTCAACAGTGCGAGATTCTCCCAGCGGTTGCGACTGGACTCACCGGACCCGGGCGTCTTAATGTCCACGACGCGGCTCACGCGTTCATCAACGTCCCGTATGTCGAGAGCCCCGCTGGTTTCGAGGCTGACGTCGTAACCGGCATCGCACAGTGAAGTGAGCAGCTGCTGACAACGAGGCTGCGCGAGAGGCTCCCCCCCGGTTACGCAGACGTACGTCGTACGATGGCGGGCCACCTTCGCGAGAATCTCATCGATCGTTTGCCAACGGCCGCCGGTGAACGCGTATTCGGTATCGCAGTACTGGCAACGCAGTGGGCACCCCGTCAGGCGAACGAAGACGGTCGGGAGGCCGCTGAACTGCGCCTCGCCCTGTATCGAGAAAAAGATTTCGGAGATCTTCAGCCGCTCGGAAGCTTGATCCTCGCTAAGAGAGGCCGCCACACTCAGCCCTGCTCCTGCGTCAATCGATCCAACCGCTGGCTCGCCAGTCGTGCGGCAGTCGTAGCGGGGAACTCCCGGGCGACACGCTGCAAAGCGGCGCGCGCCGCATCCCACCGCTGCAGTTCGTAATTGCAGAAGCCGATCTTCAACAACGCATCCGGCAGCTGGGAGGAATCGGGATAGGTATCGACGACCGCCTGGAATGTCGGTAGCGCAGTCGTGAATTGGCGCTGCACGTAATACGTTTCTGCCAGCCAGTATTGTGCATTGTCAGCTAATGGGCTCGACGGGAAGATGGCCAGGAACTGATCGAACGCTTGGGCGGACTCCACATAGCGACCGTTCTTGAGTAGATCGAACGCGAGCTGGTAGTTATCCTGGTCGCTGCCGGCGAGTACCCGAGGTCGTGAGATCAGCGGCTGTGACTCTTCGGGCCCCAGACCCGAAATCGCGACGGGCGGCAGAAGATCGCCGGTATGAGACTGGGTCACCTCCAGTGTCTGCAGCCGGCTGTCTATGTCCAGGTAAAGCTGACGTTGCCGGTCGGTTCCGTTGTCGGCTTCATAACGAAACGTGTCGACTTCACCCCTTAACTCGCGGGCCTCGGCTTGCAGCCGGTCGACCTGTGTCGAGAGTTCGATCAGGCTCTGATTGTCGATCACTCGCTCGATGCGATTCAGTCGCGCTTCGAGGTCCGTCAGCATCAAGTACACCGGATCTTCTTCCGTGGGGACGCTCATACAGCTGGCCGTCGCAACGGCCAGCATGGGGACCAGAAGATAGTTACGTCTCGCTGCAACTGCCATCTTTAGCCACCTCATGCGAATTATTGCCGATACACCAGTTCGACGCGGCGGTTCAGGCCGTAGGCTTCCTCGCTACTGCCGATACTCGCCGGACGCTCTTCGCCGTAACTCACCGTAGTAAGTTGCGCCGTTGCGGCTCCCTGCAACAGCAACACGCGGCGCACGGCCTGCGACCGCTCCTCGCCGAGACCGATATTATACTCGCGGCTGCCACGTTCATCGGCATGCCCTTCCAGTCGGACCTGAGCATTCGAATTCGTTGCCAGGTATTCGCCATGGGCCGCCAGCATCGCATTGAATTCCGAGGCGATATCGCTCCGGTCGAACTCGAAATAGAGCACGAGCCGGGACAGGAGCCCCTGGGCGTCGTCACCCGGAACTTCCTGGAAGACTTCAGGGCCGCCCGTACCACTGAGCCCTGCTGTACTCGCCCCCTCATCGGGACCGGGCGTGGACGTAACAGGCATCGTTGTCGATGTGCTGGCGGGCACTGTCGCAGAATCCCCACCACAGCCGGGCAATACTACGCCCGCACCGACCAGAAACAGCAGCAGAACTTGTCGAGTCATTTGTGAGATCCCTTTATCTATATCCAGAGCGGCATGTTACAACAGTTAACCAAACTTGACTCGCGTTTAGCTCCGCGGGAACGGCGACCAGACCGGCTCCCGCACATCCCCTGCCGCCGACGCGATCTGCCGGTGGATGCGGCCGTCCGTGCTGACCGAGGACAACACCCCCACGCCCCGCTCTCGAGTCGCGTAGATGATCTGGGCGCCGTTGGGAGCGAAACTCGGTGACTCGTCCAGAGTCCCGTTGCTCAGAACCTGGGTGAGTCCGGTCTCGGGATCCACGATGGCGATCCGGTAGCTGTCTCGAACTCGATGGATGACGACTAGCTGTGTGCCGTCCGGGGAGATCCTTGGCCGCGCGTTGTAGCTGCCCTCGAACGTCACGCGCTGGACCGGTGCGCCTAGCCGGGTCGCCACGCGATACACCTGCGGGCCGCCGCCACGATCCGACGTGAAGAAGATACTCTCACCGTCAGGCGCCCAAGCGGGCTCGGTATCGATCGCCGTGTTTCGCGTCAGCCGCGTCAAGACCTGACCGGCCAGATCGAGCATGTAGATATCCAGGTTACCCCGGTCTCTGGACAAAGTAAGCGCCAGCATCCGACCATCGGGCGAGAAGACCGGCGCGCCGTTAATGCCGGCGCGCGCCGACACCTTGTCCCGGACCCCGGTCCGGAGTGTCTGTATATAGATCGCAGACTGGTCCCCCTCGAATGACACGTAGGCGAGCTTGCGGCTGTCCGGCGACCAGGCTGGCGACATCAGTGGCTCAGGAGAATCCGCGATGATTTGTTGATTAGCGCCATCGACATCGGAGACGATCAGCCGGTAACGGATATTGTCGCCCTCCCCCTCCTGGCTCACGTAGGCAATACGCGTACTGAACACGCCGGGGATACCGGTCAGGGCCTCGAAGATCATGTCGGCGATGCGGTGGCCGGTCACCCGGAGCTCCTCGCCCGTGGACGTCAGCCGATACCCCAAGAGCTGCTCGCCGCGCAGCACGTCGAACAACTGAAAACTCACGGCGTATAGATCCGGCCCCATCGACAGCACTCGGCCGATGACCAGTACGTCCACCTCCAGAATCCGCCAGTCCTGGAAAACGACGTCGACCGGCTGCGTGGGCCGCGACACCATGTCGCGGTCCTCGAGCGGATCGAAGCGCCCACTCTGACGCAGATCGGTCGAGATCAGGCCGGTGAGGTCGAAGGGCGCCTCTCCGCCGGGCCCTTCCCAAGCGAACGGCACGATGGCCATCGGGACGGGCCGGTCGACACCGCGCGTGATCTCGATACGCAACTGCGCGTTGGCACCGGAGTAAACAGACACGCTGGCGAACACACAGGCCACGACCCTCCATTTGGGCAAAGCTCTAGACACAATCCTTCTCACAGCGGGCATGACCTCTACGCGTCCGGCGCGAAAACAACGTTGAGGGTGCGCTCGAACAACGAAGGGACGGGCGGCCTCGGCAACGGCGACGATCTGAGTACCGCCGCCTCGATTGAGCGAATTACCGCGTCATCTCCGTTACAGCGATCGACGCGGACGTCCACGATATCACCGCTCGGTATCTGCATCACCCGCACCTCACATTCCAAACCTGGTTGTGCGGTCGCCGGACGGATCCAGTTCTGCTCGATGCGATTCACGATCAGACGAATGTACTGGTCAAGCTGGCCGGATTGCTCGGCGCGGCGGCGCTCATCTTCTACCGCCAGCACCCGTTGCAACTCAGCCTCCGACTCGGCTCTACGACGTTGTTCTTCCGCCTCCCGAACCAGTCGTTCCTGTTCTTCGCGCTGGCGTTGCGCCTCCGCCTCCCGCTCTTTAGCCAGCCGTATTTCCTCTTCGGCCCGCAGGCGCTCCTGATCTTCACGTTGCTGCCGGAGATCGGCCAGGCGCTGTTCTTCCAGCCGGGTCGCCCGCAGACGATCCTGCCGCGCACCCTCGAGCCTCCGCTGCTCTTCTTCGAGCTGCCGGCGCGCCGCGTCCGCTTGCTCGCGCGCGACCCGTTCGTCTTCCTGCTGGCGGAGTATCTCGGCCTGCTCCAGCTCCTCGAGTCGCGCCATCTCCCGCTGGATCATCGCCTCATCCACGATCGTCGCTTCGATAGCCACCTGTTGCCCCGGCGCTGGATACTGCGGCCGGCCCGATAGACCCACGCCCAGCGTCAGCACCAACGCCACGACGACATGCAGTCCGGTAGACAGCATGACAGCGCCCGTGTGTTCTCGCAGATACGAACCCATAACGTCGCTCGTTGCGTCTCCTCAGGGTACCCGACGGAAGGTTTCCACCGGATCCGTGATAAAGCCGATTTTCTCGGCACCAGCCTGCTGCAGCAAGACCATACCGGTGACCACGCGGCCATACGGCACTGCCTCGTCCGCTTTGACCAGTATCGGCGTCTGAGCGTTCCTTCGGAGCACTGCCGCGGTTCTGGCGAGGACCGTACGCTCGTCGATGGGCGACTCTTGATCGTCCCCGATATTGAGATAGAGATGTCCGTCCCGATCGATGCTCAGGACTAACGGCTCGTTGTCCCGCAGCAGCTCGGGATCCAGCGGGTCGGCTGCCGCATTCGGCAGGTCCACCTTGATTCCCTGGGTCAACAGGGGTGCCGTGATCATAAAGATAATCAACAGCACGAGCATCACGTCGATGTAGGGCACGACGTTTATTTCGCTCATCAGTCGACTATGACGTGCGCGGCTCACTCGGCAGCTCCTTCGGCCTCTGCGGCATGACGTAGCAGGATCGCAGAAAATTCCTCCGTGAACGTATCGAATCGAACTTCCAGGCGCCCCAGCTTATCGGCATAGCGGTTGAACGCGATCACAGCCGGGATGGCCGCGAATAAGCCCATCGCCGTAGCGATCAATGCTTCCGCTATTCCGGGTGCCACCAGAGCCAGCGTCGCGCTTTGCACATTCGCCAGTGCCTGAAAAGAATTCATGATGCCCCAGACGGTACCAAACAGCCCGACATACGGGCTCGTTGAACCGACCGTCGCCAGAAAAGCCAGGTTATCTTCCAGCCGGTCTACCTCTCGTAACTGCGACACACGCATCGAGCGACGCGCGCCCTCGAGCATCTGATCGCCGCTCATCCCGCGTTGTTTTTTCAACCGGCCGAATTCGGAGAAGCCGGATTTGAAGATTCCCGCCATGCCCTGCTGCGGGTCGCTGCCAGCGGCGATATCACGATACATCGCCGCCATGCTTCCACCGGACCAGAAACGCGACTCGAAGTCATCAGCCGCAGCCATGGACTTTTTCAGCATCCGGCTCTTCTCAATGATGACCGCCCACGACGCGATAGAGGCGAACAGCAGCAGCAACAACACAAGCTGTACGACCAGACTCGCGTTCCATACCAGAGAGAGAAGGGACAGATCGGCATTCATTGTCTTAGCGCGTTCACGAGGACCGCCGGCACGCGCCGGGGTCTCAGTTGCTCGGGGTCCAGGCACGCGACCTCCGCGACCCCGCGACACATCAGCTCGCCGTCAGGAGACTCTCGGTAAACGCTCTGATCGAGAATGACTCGGGCTCCCTTCAGCTTCGACAGCTCCGCGGTGACATACAACATGTCATCCAGCCTGGCCGGCCGAGTGAATCTGACTTCGATGGCCACCAACACGAATATCACGCCTTCCTGTTCACGAACGCGATTGTGTTCGACCCCGTGGGCGCGCAGCCACTCGGTTCGCGCCCGCTCCAAATAGCGGAAATAACTCGCGTTGTAAACCACGCCCTGCGCATCGGTATCCTCCAGATACACCCGAATCGGGAGCACGAATTGGCTCATCGCACCCTCCGGCGTCAGTCAAACAGGCCCGGTCCATCCGGTGCCTTCAAGGACTTCGGTAGAGCGATGTCGAGGTGTTGATAGGCGTTCGGGGTCGCAATCCGGCCCCGTGCCGTGCGCTGCAAAAACCCTTCTTGTATCAGGAACGGTTCGACGACGTCTTCGAGCGTGCCACGCTCCTCACCGATAGCCGCGGCCAGATTGTCGATGCCGACCGGCCCGCCTTGAAACTTCTCGATGACGGTCATCAGGAGCTTGCGGTCCATGCTATCGAACCCATGCAGGTCTACCTGAAGCAGATCCATCGCCGCTCGGGCGACGTCTTCGCTAATGCGGCCATCGGCCTTTACCTCGGCATAGTCACGTACTCGCCGGAGCAGCCGGTTGGCAATTCTCGGCGTACCACGAGAGCGGCTCGCTATCTCCTTGATGCCGCGCTCATCGGCCGGCAGACCGAGTATCGATGCCGTCCGGGCAACGATCTGGGCCAGCTCCTCGGCATCGTAGAACTCCAGACGCTGAACGATGCCGAAGCGATCCCGCAACGGGGAGGTCAACAGGCCGGCACGCGTCGTGGCGCCGACCAGCGTGAACGGACGCAAGTCGAGCCTGATCGACCGTGCACCCGGCCCTTCACCGATCATGATGTCCAGATGAAAATCTTCCAGCGCCGGGTAAAGCACCTCCTCGACAATCGGACTCAGGCGATGGATCTCATCGATAAAGAGGACATCGTTCGGTTCCAGGTTTGTCAGTATCGCGGCTAGATCCCCGGGACGCTCGAGCACCGGCCCGGACGTCTGGCGAAGATTCACGTCTAGCTCGTTTGCGATGATGTGCGCCAGCGTCGTCTTGCCCAATCCCGGGGGGCCGAAGATCAGCGTATGATCCAACGCCTCGCCGCGATTGCGCGCGGCCGTGATGAAGATCTCCATCTGGCGCTTGACACTGGTCTGGCCGATGTACTCGTCCAGACGCTTCGGCCGCACCGCACGGTCAAAGACTTCGTCCTCTGCGACGCTTGCGCCGGCCACTACACGTGCTTCTTCGCTCATCATCCTTCGCCTGTCGCGTTGCTAGCGATCCCGGACCTGCCGCAACGCTTCGCGGATCAGTTCCTCAGTACCGAGTCGAGTAGTGTCCAAATTCTCAAGCATCCTTGAAGCCTCTGCCGGTCTATAACCCAACGCCAGCAGCGCCCCGTGCGCCTCGCCCTGCGCCTTCGCCACGCCGTCACCGCCATCGCCGCCGCCGGACAGATCCTGGGCGGGCAGCCGATCGGGCATCTCGACCAGCAGACGCTCCGCCGTCTTGCGCCCGATGCCTGGCAACCGGGTCAGTGCCACGAGATCCTTCTCCACGATGCAGCGCCGAAAACCCTCGACGCTGATCCCCGACAAGATACCGAGCGCGATACGGGCCCCCACGCCGGAAACCTTCAGCAGACTTCTGAATAGCGCCCGCTCCGCCTCGGAGGAGAACCCGTAAAGGATATGAGCATCGTCGCGAATGAGCAGGTGCGTCACGAGCCGTAACGGCTCGCCGGCGTCGGGCAGGCTATAAAAGGTCGACATCGGCGCCTGAATCTCATACCCGACACCGCCCACGTCCAACGTCAGCTGCGGTGGCAGCTTGGAAACCAACGTACCTTCGAGGAACCCGATCACGACTGAACCGCTAGCTCGCGAAGCAGCGCATGGGTACTGCGCTCGTGGGAATGGCATAGTGCCACCGCAAGGGCGTCGGCGGCATCGGCCTGCGGTTCGTCGTTCATGGCTAACAACATCTTGACCATGTGCTGGACCTGGGTTTTGTCGGCCGCGCCGCTACCGACAACGGCCTTCTTGATATGCCGGGTTGCATACTCGAAGATCGGTAACTCCGCTTGGAATGTCCCGCACAGCGCGGCGGCTCGGGCCTGACCCAGTTTCAGGGCGCTATCGGCGTTTCTGTGCACGAAGACACGTTCGATCGCCACCTCAACGGGCTGGTATCGGGCCACCAGCGCGGCGACTTCACCAAAGATCTGTCTGAGCCGGCTACTGTGGTCACCCGCGGTACGGATCGTGCCCCAATCGACCAAGACGGTCTGGCCACCGCGGACGTCGATGAACCCGTAACCCGTGAGCCGGGACCCGGGATCGATGCCGAGTATGCGGGTACCCCCTCTCACCGGTCGTCCATCCGTCCGTTCATGCCGGCTAGCCCTCAAGAAGTTCTTGCGGAATGTCCGCGTTAGAGTACACCTGCTGCACATCGTCCAGCTCATCGAGCGCGTCCAGCAGCTTCAGCAGAGTCTCGGCTTCGGGCACCTCGAGCTCTGTACTCGTCGAGGCTCTCATCGTGATCTCCGACTGCTCCGGGATCAGCCCGGCCTCCGTCATCGCATCCTTCACGGCACCGAATTCCGCGGGTTCGCTGAGCACATCGATCGAGCCATCGTCGTTCGAGATGACATCCGAGGCATGGGCCTCGATCGCGACTTCCATGATCTTGTCTTCGTCGGACCCGCTGGGGTAATTCAACAAGCCCGTGTGGGTGAACAGGTAGGCGACCGAGCCGTCCGCGCCGAGATTGCCGCCATATTTGGAGAACGCGTGGCGTATATCTGCCACCGTGCGGTTGCGGTTGTCGGTCAGGCTATCGACCATGACCGCGACACCGCCGGGGCCGTAGCCCTCGTAACGCACCTCTTCATAAACCGCCCCGTCGTCTCCACCCGTGCCCCGTCTGATGGCGCGGTCGATATTGTCCTTGGGCATGCTGTGGGATTTGCCTTTGTCTATCGCGCTCCGGAGGCGAGGATTGGACGCGGAATCACTACCGCCCGTGCGAGCGGCGACCGTGATCTCGCGAATCAGCTTGGTAAAAAGCTTGCCGCGCTTAGCGTCCTGGGCACCCTTCCGAAAGCGGATATTCGCCCATTTACTGTGGCCAGCCATCGTGTTCCCAGCGTACCCGTATGCTCCGTGCGTACTCAGATAGACTGCTAGCCCCAGCCGCGAGGGGCTATCCCTGGTCAGTAGTGCTCCGTAACTCCAATGGCAGTAAGCAGTTAGCTCCCGCCAGCGCCTATGATAGCGGGATTTGGGCACTCAGGCAGCATGTTGGCCGCCGCTCGGCGGCGGCACCGAGTCACGCCGGTGGCAGGGGTCGCGTGTAAGGCTTAGCGCGGCCTAGCGGTTGATCGCGTGAAGGGCGCGATTATCCGCGGCCAGCGCCGCTTCGTGGAGGGCCTCGGCCAGTGTCGGATGGGCGTGGACGGTCCGCTGCAGGTCCTCGCCCGAAGCCGAGAACTCCATCGCCAGCACCGCCTCGGCGATCAACTCACCCGCGACCGGGCCGATGATATGTACGCCCAGCAGCTCATCGTCCTCTTCTGCGGTGATGAGCTTCACGAAGCCCGCCGTCTGTTCCATGCCTTTAGCGCGACCGTTGGCCGCGAATGGGAAGGTCCCGACCTTGTAAGCGTTACCGCTCGCTTTGACCTCGGCCTCCGTCTTGCCAACCCAGGCAATTTCGGGCGCCGTGTAGATCACCGACGGAATCACGTTGTAGTTGACCTCAGCGACTTTACCGGCGATCAGGTCGGCAACCATAGTCCCTTCCTCGGTTCCCTTATGCGCCAGCATCGGGCCTCGTACCACGTCGCCGACCGCCCAGACCTGAGCGGCCGTGGTCTGGCAGTTCTCATCGACCTGGATGAAACCGCGTTCAGCGACGGCCACGCCCGAGTCCTCCGCCAACAACTCCGTAGTAAATGCCCGCCGCCCGACACAGACGATCAGCTTGTCGACCTCCAGCGTTTGGCTGCCGGCGCTATCGTCGTAACTGACGCTGACGCCCTTGTCCCCGACCTTGGCGCCGGTCATCTTCGCGCCGAGGCGAATATCCAAGCCTTGGCGCTTGAACTGCTTGCCGGCCTCCTTCGCAATCTGGGCATCCACCATGAAAAGAAGGTCGTCGAGCGCCTCGAGGATGATTACCTTGGCGCCCAGCCGATGCCACACGCTCCCGAGCTCAAGCCCGACCACACCCGCACCTATCACGCCCAGCCGCTTCGGCACCTCGGTAAATTCGAGCGCACCCCAGGAATCGACAATATGTTCGCCGTCGAACGGCGCCATGGACAGTTCGATCGGAACGGAACCGCTGGCGAGTATCACGTGCTTGGCACTGAGCGTTTTCTTCGCGCCCGCGGGAGCCGTGAACTCAACGCGATTGTCCGACAGGAGGCGCCCATGGCCCTGCAGGCCCGTGACGCCGTTGGCTTTGAAGAGCGCCGCGATACCGCCGGTCAGCTGTTTCACGATGCCGTCTTTTCGCGACTGCATCTTCGCGACATCCATGGCGAGGTCACTTATCGCTATGCCGTGGGCTTTAAACTCCGAGGCAGCCCGATGGTAGAGCTCCGAGGATTCGAGCAGCGCCTTCGAAGGTATACAGCCCGCGTTCAGGCAGGTGCCGCCAAAACTGCGGCTGCCGTCGTGGTTCTGCCATTCATCGATGCACGCCGTGCTCAAACCATTCTGCGCGGCACGTATGGCCGCCGGGTAGCCGGCGGGTCCGCCGCCGATCACGACGACATCAAATTCTTTCTCGCTCATTTGTCTATTAAACCTGCAAAATCAACCGTGCAGGATCCTCTAGTAGCTCCCTAAGAGCAACCAGAAACTGAACGGCTTCACGCCCATCCACCACACGATGATCGTAGGTCAAGGCCAGATACATCATGGGACGAGCCTCGATCTGTCCATCAACGACCGTCGGACGTTGTTGTATCTTGTGCATGCCGAGGATGCCGCTTTGGGGCGGATTCAAGATGGGTGTCGACATCAATGAGCCGAAGATACCGCCGTTGGTGATCGTAAACGTCCCACCGGTCAGATCCTCTATATTGATACCACCACTTTGTGCCCGCGCGCCGAAATCGGCGATGGTCTTTTCGATATCGGCGTAGTTCTTGGCTTCGGCGTTGCGGATGATCGGCACCATCAGCCCCCGGTCCGTCGATACGGCGACGCCTATATCGAAGTATTCGTGATAGATGATGTCGGTGTCATCCAGGGACGCATTGAGCACCGGGTAGCGTCGCAGCGCTTCGATCGAAGCCTTGACGAAGAATGACATGAAGCCCAGCTTGACGCCGTGGCGTTTCTGAAATTCGTCTCGATAGCGAGCGCGCAGGCCCATGACCTCAGTCATGTCGACCTCGTTGAAGGTCGTCAGCATCGCGGCGGTGTGCTGTGCTTCGACGAGACGCTCGGCGATGCGCGTCCGCATCCGCGTCATGGCGACACGTTGCTCGACGCGTGAAACCCCGCCGCCTGCCGACGGCTGCGTCACCGGCGCGTCCTCTTCCGGCTCCGCCGGCGTGGCACGGCGGCTTTCGAGAAAGTTCAGCACGTCCCCCTTCGTCACCCGGCCGTCCCGGCCGGTACCGGGGATAGCCGAAGCGTCGAGGCCACGTTCTTCCACGAGCCGTCGAGCGGCCGGCCCCAGTTTCTTAGCTGATGCTTCGGCTGGCGGATCTGCTTCGGCGGGCGCCGCGTCCGTTAACAATGCTTCCACACTCGTCGAGGAAGCGGTCGTCGCCGCCTCGCCGGGCTCGAGCAGTGCGAGCACCTGCCCACCGGTCACGGTCGCGCCATTGTCGATCTTCAACTCCTTTAATATACCGTCGCTCGGCGCCGGGACTTCGAGTACGATTTTGTCGGTCTCCAGGTCCACGAGGTTTTCGTCGCGGCGAACGGAGTCGCCCGCGCGTTTGTGCCACGTCAACAAGGTTGCGTCAGCCACCGATTCAGGCAGTTGCGGCACCTTGACTTCAATGCTCATTCATCGCTCCTGTGCGGGCCTTCATGCAGAGTCCTCCTCACCCTCTGGAGTATCTACTCCCAACGCGGCAGCCACCAGTGCCTGTTGCTGCATGACATGCAACGCATGAATGCCCGACGCGGGCGCGGCGGCACTGGGCCGGCCTGCGTAGGAGAGTCGGCGCTTCTGACCCAACGCCTCGTGTAGACGATGCCGTATCTGGTACCACGCGCCCTGGTTCTGCGGCTCTTCCTGGCACCACACGATCTCGGCAGCATTCGGATAGGTCGCGAGCGTGCGCGCATAGTCTTCGATAGGGAATGGATAGAGCTCTTCCAGACGTATGATCGCCACTCGGCCGATCTCCCTCTCCCGGCGCACCTGCGCCAAATCGTAGTACACCTTCCCGCTGCAGAGCACGATACGCTCCACGCTCTTCTCCGGCAGCGCTTCCGCCTCGCCGATCAGCGGCTGAAATGCCCCCTGCGACAGGTCGCTGAGCGATGAGACGGAGGACCGATGACGGAGCAGACTTTTGGGCGTCAGCACGATCAACGGCTTGCGAACCAGTTGCAGGCACTGGCGACGTAGCATATGGAACATCTGCGCCGGCGTCGACGGGACGCACACTTGCATATTGTGCTCGGCACAAAGTTGTAGAAACCGCTCCAGGCGCGCAGACGAATGCTCGGGGCCTTGACCCTCGTAACCGTGGGGAAGGAACAGCGTCAGCCCGCAGAACCTCCCCCACTTCGCTTCACCGGAACTGATGAACTGATCGATGACGACCTGCGCGCCGTTGACGAAATCGCCAAACTGGCCTTCCCAGATCACGAAACAGTCCGGCGAGGTCGTACTGTAACCGTATTCGAAGCCCAGAACCGCTTCCTCCGATAAGAGCGAGTCGGCGATCACGAAGGCCGTTGCATTCTCCACCACATGGCCCAGCGGCGTGAACTCCTCACCGTTCTTCTGATTGAAGAACGTGGCGTGCCGATGGAAGAAGGTCCCGCGGCGGCTGTCCTGGCCGATCAGCCGAATATGGTAGTTGTCCTCGAGCAGGCTCGCGTAGGCGAGCGTTTCCGCGAACCCCCAATCGATCTCCAGCTTACCCGCAGCCATCTTGATTCGATCGTCCACGATTCGCTGCACGCGAGGATGCAGCTTGAAATCCTTCGGGACGGTGTTGACCAGTTGGCTGAAGCGCTTGAGTTGTGTTTTCGGGACCGACGTCTTGACCGCATCGCCCAGTCTGCCCCGCCAGCGACCCCAGTCGACCGTGTATTGGTTGCCGATCATGCCGAGACATTCCTCGTTGGGGCAGCGGCCTGCATCAAGGCAATCTCGATAAGCTATCGCCATCGCGTCGAGTTCCTCGTCGTTCAGGATGCCGCGGTCGATGAGCGCCGCGCCATACCGGGTGCGGACGGTCGGATGCTTCTTGATGGCCTGATACATGATGGGCTGAGTCACGGATGGCTCATCCGCCTCGTTATGACCGAGCCGCCTGTAACAGACCAGGTCGATCACCACGTCTTTATGAAACTTTTGCCGATAACGCAGCGCCAGTCGGAGGGCCGCCACCACGGCTTCGGGGTCATCGCCGTTAACGTGCAGGACCGGCGCCTCGACCATCTTCGCGATGTCGGAGCAATACGGCGTCGACCGGGCATCCCGTATGTCGCTCGACGTGAAGCCGATCTGATTGTTGATGACGATGTGGATCGTGCCGCCGGTATAGAAGTCGCGAGTCTGGGAGAGCTGGAAGGTTTCCGCGACGACGCCTTGTCCGGCCATCGCCGCATCGCCATGGATCAGCACGGGCAGGACCTGGTTCCCCTCCGCATCGCCTCTACGATCCTGGCGGGCCCTGACCGAGCCCTCGACGACGGGATTGACGATCTCCAGATGGGACGGGTTAAACGCCAGGACGACGTGAACATTCTCGCCGGGAGTACGAATGTCCGCTGAGAACCCCATATGATACTTGACGTCGCCCGAACCCTTCAACTCGGACCGGTCGTAGGCGCCCTCGAATTCGGAGAATAAGTCCTGCGGCAACTTGCCGAGCACGTTGACCAATACGTTCAGCCGGCCACGATGCGCCATGCCGATGACGATTTCTTCCAGCCCCTGTTCGCCCGCACGTTGGATCAGGTCGTCCAGTAAAGGGATCAGCGCCTCCGAACCCTCGAGCGAGAATCGTTTCTGCCCGACGAATTTGGTGTTGAGATAGCGCTCGATCCCTTCGGCTCGAGTGAGACTCGCGAGAATCCGGCGCTGTTCCGCCTCGTCGGCGCTACGCCCGACCCTGTCGGCCTCAAATCGCTCTCTGAACCAGAGACGCTCCCGGGACCGAGACAGATGGGCGAACTCCGCGCCGATCTTGCCGCAGTAGATCTTCTTCAGGAGCGCAAGGATGTCCCTGAGGCTGACGCGGGCGTGCCCCATACCGGCCAATCCGCCCGTGAAGAACTCGGTGTCCAGGTCCGCATCATCGAGGCCGAGATAGCCGAATTTCAGTACAGCGGGAGTGCGACGCTCCCACAGGCCGAGCGGATCGAGGTCCGCGATCTGATGACCCCGCATGCCGTATACCTGGATCAGCCGTGACACGGCGGCTTGCTTCTCGCTGGCCTGGCCGGAGGGAGCAGCGGCTGCGCCGCCATTCAGGCCGGGGACGCCAGGCGATCTGAGCCGGCGGGTCAGCGCCGCAACGATCGGCGCATGGGCCACGTCCTGGGCCGCATCACCATCTAAATCGTTAAACAGGCCGCGCCATTCGGCGGACACGCCCGCCGGATCCTCTAGATAGGTTTCGTACAGTGCCTCGACGTACGGCGCGTTGGCGCCATGGAACGGTGACGACTCATATTGCCGCTGTAGTAGAGAGCCCGTGATTTTGTGGGCCAACGAGACGGGGACCTTTGCGGTTACAAACGGGGTTTACAGGACTGATTCGTGTCAAGCGCGTCGAGGAACCGACGTAGTTTAGCCGAACGGCAGGCAAGATAACATGGCGCCAGTAGCCGCTTTCGCACGGCGTCGACCCCGACTCAGAGGACGGTGTTCATCATCCACACTTCGTACGCGATCACAGCCACGTAGCCAGCGAGAATAAATTGCAGAATGGTTTTCACTCGCACGATCCTGAACACCCGCGCCCGAGCCATCGCAACCAGTACCACGACCCCGACGCCCGTCAGCGTCATCTTGAAGATTGGGAAGAACCCTGGGAAGTGCTGGAACACATATGCCAGCAACGGGTTGATTTCCGTGGCGCCGTTGGCCAGCAAAGTCACGGTGAAGAATGCATCGGTGATGCTCAAGAGCAGGATCGTGAGCGCCAGGAACAGAAGATCGGGCTCATGCCAGTCGACAATGCCGTCGCTGTCGCCCCGTCGCCGACCATTCCGACGACGTGGGGTGACGCCGCTCCGAAGAAGGGTTCGAAAGGTCAGTCGCCGCCGCTCAGGGAATCGGCGCCGCTCCACCCCGGTATACAGGGGCGCCGACTGTGCGCCGCTGTCTATGTTTTCACGCACTAACAAAGCTTCCATACAATACGCCGAACGTCATCGCAATCTAACTGACACCCATCGTCAATGGCTGGGTAGCGTTTAAATTAGACCACAAATCCGGTTTGCAGTTTCCTGTACCGACAGCGTAGGAAGCGAGGCGTCGTAGACGCTAGGTCACTCCGCAAGACCGCCCGTCTTATGTAACAAGAACGCGACTAGATCGCGCCGATCGGTCGCCGAGTTATAGCCCGCGAAGACCATGTCGTTACCGGGAAGGAACGCTGCCGGATCCGCCAGCCAGGCCTCAAGCGCCGCGGGCGTCCAGACGAGTTCGGCAGACCGCAGTGTCGGCGAGTACTCGAAGCCATCCTTCCCCGCCGAGACGCGACCGAAGACGCCGAAGAGATTCGGCCCGATTAGATGGGCCTGACCCGCGCCCAGCGTATGACACGCCTGACACGCCAAGCTCAGGACCTCACCTCGCGTGACGTCGGCTTCCGCGAACCGCGGCTCCTGGAGATACGCCGCGGCCGTTTCGATCTCGCGGCCTCCGGAGTCCTCCGCGATGCCGACTCCCAACGGCGATGGAGTCAGTCCGGCCGAAGTCGTTGCCGGACCGCCATCGATGTTATCTGAGGATTGCGTGCAGCCTGCGATTAGCAGCACACCCAATAGAACCGTGAGAGCTCGACGCATGACTCGGACGATTATAAGGGGATCGCTCAGAGTGCCCAGGAAAAGTCCACGTGCAGGGACACATCCGGGGCGGTGCGAACGATCAGGTCTTCGCTGAGCGCGAAGTTCAGGGTCCGGCGATCGTCGAGTGCCCACCAGCCGCCAATACTCGCCTGGACCGAATCCTGACCCAGTTCGAACAAGGCGCTGTCATAGAAGCGGCTGTGGTAATCGAGCTGAGCCTTGAGCCCGACATTCGGGAACGGCTGCCAGCTTCCACCCAGTACGCCCAACCCCACCCACTCCTCGCTACGCATCGCGATGAACTTAGGATCGCCGAGTCTCATGACGCCCAAACCCCAGTAATAGCCGAGCTGATGGGACCGCCACGACGTCAGGCGACGGCGAAGCACGGTCATCGAGAAATCGGTGGCGCCGCTTCCGGCCAGCATGTCCGCGTCGCCGGTAGGAAGTTTCACGATCGCGCGCAGCAGTACGCCGGAGTCGCCGCCGACCATTCGCGCGACGCTGATCTGCGTGTCTCCCAAACCAGTACTGCTATTGCTAATCGTGAAGGCGTTCACGCCACCGTCGATGTAGATAAAATCCAACTGGCCCTCGGGCAGCCTGTTGCGGTTGCCGTCCGGGAGGTTAAACAGCGCATGCCAACCGTCGACCACGTCGTCCAGTACGCCGCCGGACTGCCGCACCAGCGACACCTCGACGCCGAATGTCCAGCGTTCGGCGAAGCCGCGCTTGTAGAAGAAGCCCGCACGCCAGGTCTCCCCATCGAGTATGAGTTGCTCCTGGCCACGCGCCGACGCGCGGAAATGGCTGGCCATCTCACCAGCGACCGCGAACTCGCCGGAACCCGCCTCGAGACCGGTCTCCCAGGTCGGTAAGCCGAAGATGGCCACGATCGGGCTCAGATTGCGGGTGCGCAGCGGTTCCGTGTCCTGAGCGACGGCAGGACATGCCAGAGTGAGGCCCAGCAAGATCGCGGGAAATCCGTTTCGTCCTCTCGATCCTTGCATAGCACTACCTCGGTTGCGACGCGACCGCATCGGCCCGATACCACGGTCCGGCCGACGGCCGGGACACGTCATGCGGCCTGTCGATGACCGGCCGATCCCGCCACACCATCGCGCCCGGGATGCGGCTGGCATTGTAGTGCAGAGCCTGTACCATTGCGCATCTCGTAAACCGAGTCGCCCGTATGAAGCCGCAGTCGCTGATGACACTCGCCATCCTACTCAGCCTGGGGCTGTCGGGCTGTGACGGCGGACGAGTAAACCCACCCAATGTAACGGTCTCGTTTATTCACGCGGCGCCCAGCCAGGGGATTATCTCGGTTCGTCGCGAAGAGTCGCTCGCGGCTGACCTGAATTACAGGGAGAGCACCACTAGGTCGTTTGATGCCGACATCTATGACTTTCATTTCGATATTGTGCCTGCCGGCTCCGTGACGGTACGAGCCGTCTCGTTTACCTACGAGCTGGTGTCGGGAACCGACTACACGATCGTCGCGACCGAACTCGGCGGGCAGTTTCAACAACTAATCCTGGAAGCCCCGAGCTTTGACCCCGACTCGACGAACGCGCAGGTAGCGTCCCTGCATATGGCGCCGACGCTCGGTACCGTGGATGTCTTCGTCGAAGCCCCAGGTGCCGATCTGCTGTCCGCCGTACCGCTTGGGACCCTCAGCTTCGGCGAAAATCTAGCGCCCGGAACGATCGATGCCGGGGATTACGAGTTCACGCTGACAGCGCGGGCGAGCCCCGGCACTGTGTTGCTGAGGAGTCTAACGTTCACGCTGGATGCCGGCCAAGCGGCGCTGTTCACACTCATCGACGGCGCTAATGAGGGGATCGCCCCGCTTTCCGTCACGGTGTCGGGCAGCACGAATTTTGCGTTCGTCGACAGCAGCTTACTATCGGGCATCCGCGTCATTAATGCGATCTCGGACCGGAGCGAATTGGACGTTGGCATCGACAATGAGTTTTCGCCACCGCTCTTTCCCGAGCTTATCTTCGACACCGTCTCGGCCTACGACGAGACCGTCGCGCCCGGAACGCACGACCTGACTGCCCGCCGGACCGCCAACCCCAGCGTCTTAGAGGTGGACTTCGCTTTCGCGTTAAATGCTGGGCGCTTGGGCACATTCTTTATTGCCAACGCCCCAGGCGCGACAGCAACCAGTTTCTCGGTCGACGACTATCGGCCCATCACCGGCGAAGGGAAGATCAGCCTGTACAACGCCGCTCAACTGTTCGCGTTCGTCGATATTTTTATTGCGACGAGCGGAACCGATCTGAACACGGTTCCCGCCATCGCCAGCCTGCTACCCGGCACCAGCTTTCCCGGTATCCGGATCGCCGAAGGCGACTTCGACCTGACGATTCGCGAGGGCAGCACCGAGACCGTCCTGGCAGGCCCGACTCCGATTACGCTGAACGCGGGCGGCTTCTACGGAATACTGATTACCGACTCGGCCAGCACCCCCGGCGCTACCGTCGACCTGTCCCTGCTGGACGACTTCCCCTGAATACAGGGCGCCGGCTTGATACAGACAGGTGTTTCTCGCTCAAGCGGTGCAACCTGGTTGGAGATTCTGTCCGATCGGAGGCACAATCCGCGTAGACCGACCCGGCAACAAGAACTAAGGGGATCCGACTATGTATAAATCAGCCTTCGCCCTTCTGCTTCTATTCAGCGTTCATGCGGCCGCACAGGACGCGCCCCGCTTTGAAGTCGACCCGACGTGGCCGAAACCATTGCCCGAAGGCTGGATTACCGGACAACTCGGAGGCTCTTGCGTCGACTCTCATGATCATATTGCCGTCCTCGATCGCCGCAACATCACCGAGGAAGAACACGAGACCTCGATGCAGGCACCGCCGATCCTGTTCTTCGATATCGAAGGCAATCTCGTGGACTCGTTCGGCGACCCCGAAGTCGTGCCCGACTCCATTCACGGCTGCATCTTCGACACCGACGACAACATCTACGTGGGCGGGAACGACGACGGCATCGTCCAGAAATACAGTCATGACGGCGAACTGTTGCTGCAGATCGGTACGCGCGGCACGTTCGATACCTCTGACGGCACGATCGATGGCCAGGCACTGAACGCCAGCCACGATCAGCTTTTCTATCCGTCCTCGATCGCGGTCGACCCGGACAACGGCGATATCTATGTGGCCGACGGTTACGGCAACCGGCGCGTCGCCGTGTTCGACCGAGAAGGCGTGTTCCTGCGTCAGTGGGGCCGGCAAGCCACGATAGAGGAGACGCGTGCCGGCAAAGGCGGTGTCTTCGCACAGGTCGTTCACTGCATCGCGATGAGTAACGAAGGTCTCATCTACGTCTGCGACCGGCAGGGTGACCGCGTTCAGGTCTTCGACAAGATGGGCAACTTCGTCCGCAACATCTGGATTCGCACGGGCACTGCAGAGGTGCCCGACGCCCGCGGTACGGCCTGGTGGGTCGCCTTTTCGCCTGACGCCGAACAGCGGCACCTGTATGTCATGAATGGTCGCAACGAAATGGTCCACGTGCTGGATCATCAGAGCGGCGAGATATTGTCGTCATTCGGCCGCCCCGGCCATCAGATCGGCAACTTCACCCATGGCCACACGGTCTCGGTGGATTCGCAGGGTAATCTCTACGTCGCCGAAACCAACTACGGCAGGCGGGTCCAGCGGTTCAAGCCCGTGATGGGAGACTAGCTGGACGCGTAGCAGGCGTTCCCGCCGGCGGGACTAGACAGCCCCGCCGTCTGCTCGCTGGCGGAAGACTTAAGGATACAAACTCGGCAGACGCTCGGCGCGGTAAATTAGCGCCGCGCCCCCTTCGCTCTCCCGTATATGCAGCTCGAAGACCGTTTCGGCCGGCTGCGTGTGAGTGACCTCTACGACACGGCCCCAGAACGCAGGCTGCTCCTCAGCCTCAGCCGGCTCGTTCGCCTCGTGCTCACTGTCAGAGTTCTCCCCGCCAGCCTCTTCCTCGTCAGTTTCAGCCGTAATCCCATCGAAGGCTGGGAGCCGGGCACCGTCGGTAATTAGGAGGTTGCCCGTCACCGGGAGCCAGTCCACATCACCTAGAAAGCCGGAGTGAAACTGCTCCTCTCCCGGGCCGCCGTAGCTCCAGACTTGCTCGACCTCCATGCTTTCCTCGTCGATGTCGAACTCTACGGCACGACTGTAACGCTGCTCCATCGGCAATTCCTCCTGGAACGCGCCGGCGCGAGGACCACCGTTATCGAACAACACCAAAGTTCCATGTGGCGTTAGGGACGGTCCGTGCTCGTGATACTGCCACTCCAGATCGCCGACCGGTTGCAGCCGACGCGAGCTCCACGGCTCCCGCCAATTCTCGGGCGAACCCAGAATCCAGAGCAGCTCGCCGCTGTCCCGATCGATCTTGATGACGGCGTCCTGGTGCGGCATGGACACGATATAGGAGTCGTCGCTGGAATCGTAGATCAGGGCGTTGGCGTGGGCCCAGTCGCGGATGGGTTCCGCTTCCACGTCTTCTATCAGATCCCCGTAGCGCACGACCCAAAAGCCACCGTCAAGCGAACCGTAGCCGATACGATACGGATCCACAATATCCAGTAGCTTCCACTCCCGAACGATCGTCCCGTCCCGGGAGAACTCGACGATGACATCGCCGATTACCGACGCAGGCCCAGGCGGGGCATCCGGGTCGGTCTCACTCGTCGGAAAATCCTGCACGACTCGCAGCTCGGTACTCAAGGTGAGCAGGTTCCCCGACGGCATCTCGGAGATCTCGTGGTGTATCGAACCCATCTCCACGGGCGTGCTCCCTTCGGGGACGTCCGTTGCGGTGCCCACTGCGTGCCATTGCTGAACGACATTGCCGAGCATGTCGATCTCCACGCCGCGACTGGCGTCCCCGGTACTGAGGAGCAGATTGCCGTTGCTCAGCCGACGCGCGTCGCCTACCTCAAGGTCAGGATGGTAATACCAGACGATCTCGCCTCGATCGTCGACGATGTATAGCGCGCTTCTTGTATCATCCGGCTGCTCGCCTCCAGGAGGAAGCAGGAACATACTGAACATCGTTACGCCCGGTTCCATGAGCTCGGCGTTTCGAACGATCAGCTCCGGTTTCGCGAGATGCGCGGGAAGCGGCGGCATCTCCAACGGCAGCGGTGGCGTCTCGCTGACATTACCGGCCCGGTCACTGACGACGGCGCTGATGTGGTGCATTCGCCCCAAACGCATCCCGAGCACCATCAACGAGTGTTCCGTCGCGAAGCCATCGCTCGACGTGGCGTCCCAGACCCGCTCGCCATCGTCAATCCTGACCGTCATCTCGGTCGGCTCGTCCGTCGAAAGACTCAAGATTGCAGCCAGCGGTACGGTCGGGTTGGGATTCCTGTTCAAAATGACGTAGCTGATGACCGGCGGCGTGGTGTCACCGGCGGAATCTTGTTCCGTTGCAGCGGGCGGCCGATTTTCACAGCCGAGCAGCAGAGCCGCGCAGCTGACGAGCAGAAGACGTAACGCTGTCATAATTATTCCCCTCGTGCGGTCGTTCTATTTTTTTGAAGTATCAGAAATTCGGTAACAAGCGCAGGTACGCTATTAAACACCAGAACCGCTGAGATCGGAACGTTGGTAGGCATTTAACACTCTCCGTCGCGTGTCGGCCGGTCCGTTCACTCGCCTTCACGCGTCAGCCGATAGATCAGTAGGGCCGCCCTTTTTATTGCGGTCGGCAGAGAATCGAGATCGAGCCGTTCATCGGGGGAATGGAGATTCTCTCCATAAGCCCCGAGCCCCGCGAGCGCGTCCGTATACGGTGCGACGAAAGAGATGTCCGCCGCGCCTCTTCGGGAGGGGTCGAGCGCCGGCAGCGGATCTCCGCCTAACTCCTGATTGATATCGGACAACATCGTATGGAGCCGTGCGTTGCCTTCGGTCGGAGACATCGCGGGATACCGGTCCGTGAAGGTGATCGCTGCGTCGGTATTCGGTAGATGCTGGGCCACCACGGCGCGCATGGCAGCCCGAGCGCGCTCCAGCTGCTCACGGGAGATCGCACGAATTCCGCCGTGCACTACGACGCGGCGCGGCACGACATTCGTCTTACCGAACACATCGCCGCGTGTATTCTCGAAGTCGTATTGGACGTCGGTGCCGCCCAAGACGGTCCCGGCGTTGAATGTCAGGTATTCCTCGCCACGCACGGTCTCGTAGAACTCCGTGAGAATCCGCGACGCCTCGAAGATCGCCCCCGCGCCTACGTCGGCGCTGAATACCAGAGACGAGTGAGCCTGCCGACCCGTGACTTCGAGGCGCCATTCGCTTGAGCTGCGGCGTGCGATCGTCGCCCATTCCGCCTCCCGATCCCTGATACCGTACTCGAAGCCAAGTGCGACGTCGGCCCACCGCCCGACCTCGATCAGGTCGCGGCGACTGACTTCGAGCGGCGCTCCCACGCTCTCCTCATCCCCCGTGTAGGCGACAACTATCTGGGATCCGTCCAGCGCGCCAATCTGCGCCAGCGCTTTCAATGCGAAAATAATGACGACGTTACCCGACTTCATGTCCACCGAACCCGGGCCGCTCGCCCAGGAGCCTTGGCGCACGAACTCCTGGAACGCATCGTCCTGTTCGAAGACGGTATCCAAGTGGCCGATCAGTAACAGGCGCTTGCCGCGATCACCAAAACGGCGAGCGAACAGATGACCCGCCCGTTCGACTTCGGCGGGCAGCTCGATCCACTCGGTCTCGAAGCCGAGCCCGGCCAACTCCTCGTCGAGGATCGCGCCGACCTCACGCACGCCCGCATCGTTCATCGTTCCACTGTTGATGTTGACCAACCGTTCGACCAGCGCCTCAACCTCGACAGTCTGGCGCTCGATCCAGGCGACCATCGCCGCCTCGCCCGCGACGAGTTGCGCACGCGCGGCGCCCGCCAGCAGACCGAGCAGCAATATCGCGGTGAGCCTCATGCTCGAAGCGCGTCTTCGCATCAGGAACCCCCGCCGTTGTCCCTGGCGTATCTCGCCACCTCCTCGTGAGTGGTAATCCAGACGTCGGGGCGCTCACGCATGTACTGAATGAGCTTTTCCAGCATCGTGATTCGTGAACGGTGACCGATGATCTGCGGATGCATGGTCAGTAAGAACATCCCTCCCTCATCGTAGGCCCGGTCGAATTCCGCAGCCCAAATTTCGTAGACACTGCTCGGGGGAGTATAGGGGCGCGTGTCGTTCGCCCGGTTCATGCCGAAGTAGGGATAGTCGTCCAGAATCCATTCCACCGGGAGTTCCGTCACTCCGGTGGGCTCGCCACTCGACAGCAGCTCGTACGGTACGTCGTCGGCCATCAGGCTGCTGTCGTAGAGCAAACCGAACTCCCGGATCAGCTCCAGGGTATTGTCGCTGTATTCCCATGATCCGGTACGGATACCCACGGGCCGGCGGCCCGAGATCTCTTCGAGCGTATCGAGAGATCGCTGCATCAGCATCCGCTCCTCGTCCTTCTTCAGCGTCGACGTATATTCGTGAATCCAGCCATGGATGCCTAATTCATGGCCCGCATCGGCGATTCGCCTCACCTCGTCCGAGTAGAGCTGCGCGCTCACTGCAGGGATGAAAAACGTCGCCTTGATGTCGTAACGTTCGAGCAGATCGAGCACACGGGGCAACCCGGCACGGGCGCCATACTGGCCGGTCGAGAGCTTGGACGGTGAGGTAATGCCGCTGCGTAACGACAGCGTCTCGGTGTCCAGGTCGAAGGAAAGGGTCACCGCCACCTTGCCTCCATCGGGCCAGGACTCTGGAAGGAGGCTTCGTCCGGCACGGACTCGACCAACGACCTCACGCCAGCGTGATTCCGGCCACTGCCAGGACGGGCCATCCGCAGCAGCGTCCTGCGCAAATGCTGGCCACGCCGGCGTCAGCGCGAACACCGCCGCCAGCAGCAACGAAGAAACCAAGCGGCCAGATCGCGTGAGCCCTGCCGTTAGAGTGAAATTTGAGAGATTCATAAAGTTCCCCGATTGTTTTTCTTGCCAGAGAGGTAGTGCGCGCGACGACTGTCGGTCAGATTGCGTCAATATGCAGCCGTGAATCGCGCGCGAATGTACTGCGGGTCTTCGATTTCATCGATCATCGCGACGGCGAGATCCTCCATCGAGATCACGCTTTGATCTTCGGTATCCCGAATGACGATACCCGGGCCCACTCGGAACGTCCCGGTGCGCTCGCCGGGCCGCATCTGCAGCGCCGGGGCGACGAATGTCCAGCGGACGTCCTCGATCATACGCAGGTATTCGAGCGCGAGCCTGTGCCCGATCATCTGCGTGCCGCGTGGCCCTTCCGGGATGTCATCCGGGTCAACGAACGGCACGCCTGGAGATTCATCCAGCGTCGTGCTGCCGCCGCCTACAACCATCATTCGCGGCGCTTCGTCACCCAACGAACGCAGCGCGGTAACCAGCGCTTCGGCACCCTGCCGAGGGACGCTGTCCAGGGGATCATCGGAGTCGGGATTCGCCCCGCCGACCGCACTGATGACGGCATCGTGTCCCTTGACGAGCCTGGCGACATCGGCTGAATCACGGATGTCTCCCGTCGCGATGGAAAGTCGCTCGTGCTTCAGGGTAATGCTCTCCGGCCTTCGGCCGATGCCGGTGACGTAATGCCCCCGAGACAAGGCCTCGGCGACAATGCGCGAGCCCACGCGACCCGATGCGCCATAGACCGCGATTCTCGCAGGCTCCGCTGCGATCGTTTGAATCGCGTCGTCCTTCAAGTCGGTGCACGCGATGGTATCGAACGGGACGTCTGAGAGATATAACGTGTCTTGCCCGGTAAATTGACCGGTGAAATAGAGCGGGTCTTCGGCCACATACGTGCGCAACAACGACTGTTTCTCGACGTCATACGAGAAGCGCTCCACCGTATGCATTTGATCGCTGTGCATCAGGCTGAGATCACGCCTCGTTATCAGCACGCCGGGCGCGAAGCCGATCGTGTCGACTATAAGAACATCATCTTCCCAGGAGCCGATGGAGTGCCCTTCCCTGCTCGGCGTGATGTTCTGCGGATGCTCGGCCATGCCGAGGTAGATCGTACGATCCAGATCCATGAAACCGTAGCGCAAGATGATCGAGGCATCGTCTTGAATGATCCGATTGACGTGGAAATCGGCGGTCCAGTTCAGAAAGATATTAGTCGGCAGACAGTTCTGACGGGGATTGTCCCGTTGGACATCGAAACCCTCTGCTGCCCGAATTCCTGCCGGAGTCAGCTCTACGCCCTCTGGAACACCACCGAACTGCACGGCGTCGGCACCCCCTTCGCGGGGCGGGGCGATGCCGGTCACGACACTACTGGTTGGGGTGCGGAGGCCTTGCAGCCCTCGAGCGGACTCTCCAAACAGAAGCAACTGCGGCGCCGCCCAGTCGCCGCCGAGGTTCGGCCGCCCATTCGCCAGTCGCGGCGCCCGCTCAACGTCATCGATCTCGCGGCGCTGTTCATACCGTTCGAGTGTGGTCCCGTTGTCGAAGGTCACGGTAATCAGGTAACACGTCTGCGCATCGCGGCGGTCCGGCGAACCCACGATCGCAATCTCCGTTCCGGGAGTGAACAGTTCTGGGGTCCAGCCTGATCGCCTGAGTGCAGTGGCAGCGCGCATCTCACAGCGCCAGGGAAGCACGTCTCCGGCATCAGTCTCGACGTCGAAATAGACGTAGGAATGAGGGTTGACGAATCTCATGTCGGTGACGACGCCCGTCAACTCCACGGTCTGCGTCGTATCGAACTGCCCGGTAATCCCGTGGTGTGCGCTCGTCGCACCCGCCCAACCTGTTACCAGGATCATTATTAAAGGCCTGATCATCTGAGTTCCCCGAAGGCCGACATTGGTTCCCCCAAGTCTTCCCTAAAGACGTCCACAATGGAAGAGTCTACCGGGTTCGGTCCTGATTACACGCGAGGCGCAGCGATCGCCTGAGGCCGAGACGTTTTACCGCGATGCGCGGAAACGCGAGATCTGTATCTCTTCTCCGAGATCCGCGTAATCGCCCGCGGCGCGACCCGCTCGAAACTCGCCCCAGTTGATCGGCTCGTAGAGAGGCGGATTGTTCTCGTCGCAAACACTAGGCAACGGCGCATAATTCGCCTCGTACGATGGATTGAAGAAAAATACTGCGCTATAGCGCTCGAAGTCGCTGCTCGCGACGACACGGTGCACCGGCGCCTTGTAGCGGTCATTGGACCAGACCTGAACGATGTCGCCGATGTTGATGACCAGCGCATCGTCCTCGGGCTCCACGAGATGCCAATGACCGCGTCGCTTGACTTGCAGCCCAGCAACCGAACTTTGCATCAGCACGGTCAGGGCCCCCGCGTCCGTATGGTGACCGATGCCGAGATGGCCCTTCTCGGGTACGGTCAGCGACTCCGGAGCCGCTGGTTCCGCGCACAACGGGTAATAGTTCAAGCGGAGGAAACTGCTGTGCTCTGGCTCAAACGCTCTGGCGAGATCAGCCGGCGCTGCACCCAGGATCGTCGCGATGCTCGACAGCAGTTGTCGAGCGATTCGCTCGCAGGCATCCATATAGGCTCGCAGCGTTGACTTGAATCCGGGCAGTGACTCGGGCCATTGCGGAACGGCTCCCGCCAGTGGCCCCCGAGTCTCCGGCGGCCCCACATCGAAAATTTCTTTCCAGTCCCGAACATTCTTCGTCAATTCCTGATCGAAAAATCCCCAAGCGTTGTCTGCCGTGCGGATGATGGAGCGTTTCTCGGCGCGCGGCAGGCTAAAGAACTCGCCCATTTGCCGGAGGGTTGCTTCGCGCAGCGCTTGATCGATCCCGTGTCCCACAATCTGGAAGAATCCCCACTCCTCGCACGCGACGTCCAACAGCCTCATGGCCTCGGAACCGTCGGGCAGGTTCCGGATATCGATAATAGGTATCCGATTCTGTTCCAATGCGGATCACTCTACTGTGTCGGGTCTGGAGCCTCTTGATCGAAGTGTTTCTTCCAGTGGGAACCATCACAGAAGGGCTTGTTCTTCGAATCGCCACAGCGACACAGATCAAACTTTTCCTTGAAGGCGCCTTCATTCCACTGGGTATCTTTCAACTCGACTTTACCTTGAATCGCGTAGGGCCCATTCGGGGCGACGTAAACCGATACTGAGTCCGAGGAGAAGACCTGTTCCTCGCCGTTAACAGAATAACTGAGCGCTCCAGACGGACACTTCTCGATGGCGGCAATGATTTCCTCTGTGGACGCTCCATCGGGATCGACGAACGGTTCTTCGTCGATTCGAAACACCGATTTCAGTGAGTCGGTGCAAAAACCAGCATGGGCACAAATCCCGCGATTGTCATGTATCGTGATCTCCTTGCTGACATAGTCGTCACGCTTATCTTGCGTGCGGCCCTCGAGTTTCTCACTGGCGAATCCGACTCTCCCATGGGTGCCGTCACAAAAGGGCTTATTACTGGACTCCCCACAACGACACAGCGCCGCCGTGGATGTGAGCTGAATCTCTTCGCCCTTGGCATTCTTAATGCTTCGAAGCCCCTGAAAAAGATAGGGTCCGTTTTCCATACAAGTGACTTTGACATTATTAGTATCCGCGCCCATATCCACCACTCCTTATTAACAGTCGATATGGTAGCGCGCTTTGAAAGAGCCCGCAGGACGATGTGTTAGGCTTGCCTCGCTATGACGACAGAAGAATCGATTCGGCTCACGCAATACGCGAGCGGCGGCGGCTGAAGCTCGAAGCTTCGGCTAGGAGACCTGGTTCAGGTTCTCGGAGATGACGCGCTCACGGGCCGCGCCCCCGCGGCGAGCGGTGGGGACGCGGGTGCGGAAGGCATCATCGTCGGCACCGAATTTTCGGACGACGCGGCCGTCGTGCGCCTCCCCGGTAATGCCGAGCGTTCGCTGGTCCTGACGGCGGACATCATCGGGCCGCTGGTCGACGATGCCGAGACCTTCGGTGCGATCGCCGCCGCGAACTCGCTCTCCGATATCTACGCGATGGGCGGACGGCCGCTCTACGCGTTAAACCTGGTGTTCTTCCCCGATCAGCAGCTGCCGATCGAAATTCTCCAGGCCATCATGCGCGGCGCGGCGGGCGCATGTACCAGCGTGGGCGTACCCATTGTGGGTGGGCACACGGTCCGCAACCATGACGTCAAGTTCGGTCTGGCCGTGGTCGGCGAGGTGGCGCCAGGGTCCGAGCTCTCGAACCGACGCGCCTTGAGCGGACAACACCTGGTCCTGACCAAGGCGCTGGGCACGGGCATCGTGGCCGGTGCCATCAAGGCGGGAACGGCCGAGCGCTCCGTCGCCGAAACAGCCACGGCGTCGATGGTCCGCCTGAACGACAGTGCGCTGAAGATCGGGCTTCGCCACGGCGTGCTGGCCTGCACCGACGTGACGGGCTTCGGGTTGCTCGGCCACCTGCGCAACATCCTGCTTGGGTCCGAACTCGCGGCGACCCTCCACGCCGATGCGTTTCCCGTCCTGCCCGGTGCCATAGAGCTTGCGCGCGCGGGCGAGATCCCGGATGGCACGCACGCCAACCTGTCGTTTATCGAGCCCGATCTCGATACGGCCGACAGCGTCGATCCGCTGCAGGTACTGATCGCCGCCGACGCGCAGACGAGCGGCGGTTTACTACTCTGCCTGGATGCAGACGTCGCAGCCAAGGCGGTAGCAGACCTCGAGGCAGACGGTCACCAGGCGGCCGATGTCGGCGTGCTCGAGGCACCGACTGCCGACAAACCGATCGGTCGTATCGCGCTTCGTCCATGACCGACGCGTTGTATGCGGCTTGCGGGAACGGTCCCAGCGAGCCGCTGCTGGATTGGGTTGCCGACGCGCGTACGCGGACGATCGAGCTTGTGGATGACCTGACCGATCGTCAACTGCGCGTAAAGAAGCTCGAGATCGTGAACCCTCTGGATTGGGAGATCGGCCACGCCGCGCATTTCGCCGAGTTGTTTGTGCTGCGCGCGACACAGGAACGACCGCCCCGGCTTCCCGGGGCCGATGCGCTCTTCGACTCGATCTCCATCGACCACAATGTGCGTTGGGACCTGCCACTACCGGATCGAAGTCGTCTCTACGATTACCTCCACGAGGTCCGCGACGACTTGCTCGAGTTCATCGCGAGCGCGACGACGCCCGGGCTCGGTTCAGAAGCGCGCTATCGGTGTCTTCTGGCCGTGTTTCACGAGGACATGCACACCGAGGCGTTCACCTACACACGCCAGACCATGAGCTACCCACCGCCCGAGCTTGAGAGTGTGGGTCTTGCGCCGGCGCACGGTGCAGGGCCTTTACCGGGTGATGCAGCGGTGCCCGGTGGCCGGATCCGTCTCGGCGCAGAATGCGATGCGGGCTTCGTGTTCGATAACGAGGCCTGGGCGCACGAGGTCACCGTCGAGCCATTCCAAATCGCGCTCGCCGCCGTCACACAGGAAGAGTTCGCGCACTTCGTCGAAGACGGCGGCTATCAGAACCGGCACTACTGGAGCGAGGACGGTTGGGCGTGGCGGGAGTCCGCCGCGGCGACGGCGCCGCTCTACTGGCGTCGGGACGCCGGGGACGGATGGGAACGGCGCGACTTCGATCGCTGGGCGCCGCTCGAACCCCACCGCGCCATGATCCACGTGTGCTGGTACGAGGCCGACGCCTTCGCACGCTACCAGGGTCGGCGCCTGCCGACCGAACTCGAGTGGGAGGTCGCCGCAGCCGCGGAGCCGACAGCGGATGGCCGCGGGTTGGCGCAGACGATGCGCCGCTACCCCTGGGGAGCCGATCCCCCGACTGCGAAACGCGTCAACATGGACTGGGCAGCGATGGGGGCGCTGGATGTCGGCGCGCTTCCCGATGGCGAGAGCGCCTTCGGCTGCCGCCAGATGCTTGGGAATGTCTGGGAGTGGACCGCGGATACGTTCGCGCCCTACCCCGGCTTCGAGCCCGGTCCGTACCGCGAATACTCCGCGCCGCTCTTCGACTCGACCAAGGTTCTGCGCGGCGGCGCATGGCCGACTCGTTCGCGCCTGATCCGAAACACCTGGCGTAACTACTACGAGCCTCATCGTCGAGACGTATGGGCCGGACTTCGAACCTGCGCCCTCTGATCCGGATCGCCGTGCCCCCGGGCGCGGGCACGCGTTCCGGCAACCGGATCTCGGCGTCCCGCTGGGCGCGCCTGATAAAAGACCTCGGCTACCGTGCGCAGGTTCGAGAAGGCTGGGCCGGCGAGCCGGCCGACTGCCTGGTGGTGCTCCACGCCCGCCGCAACGCTCGCGCCGTTCGCGCGTTCCGCCGCGCCTATCCCGACCGCCCACTCGTCGTCGTGTTGACCGGCACCGACCTCTATCGCGACCTCCAGACGCACGCCAGCGCACGCCACTCGCTCGACCTCGCTGACCGCCTGGTGGTCCTCCAGTCCGAAGGGATCGAGGCGCTGCCGCCCGTCTTTAGGGATCGCGCGCACGTCATCTACCAGTCGGCTCAACCACTCCAGCCGGCGCCCACTCCGCGGCGGCGCAGCTTCGATATCGCGTGCGTCGGGCACTTACGCGCCGTCAAAGATCCGCTGCGTGCGGCGATGGCCTCTCGCGCACTGCCTAAGGCGTCCCGGATCCAAATAATCTCTGCGGGCGCTGCGGTGACGCCCGCGCTGGAAGCGCGCGCTAAACGGGAGACTGAACGGAACCCACGTTACACCTGGGTCGGAAGCCTCACGCCCGGCGATGCGCGCCGGTTGATCGCCAGAAGTCGCGTCCTGGTCGTGAGCTCGCGCATGGAGGGGGGCGCCAACGTGATCGCCGACGCCGTCGTCGACCGGACCCCGGTTCTCGCCTCCCGCGTATCCGGCAACATCGGCATGCTCGGCCGCGACTACCCAGGCTATTTCGAGTTCGGTGACACCGCCGCGCTAACCGAACTCCTGCAACGGTGTGAGCGCGATCAGGGCTTCCTACGGACCCTCCGGGCTCGCTGCGACGCACGCCGGCATCATTTCATGGAGTCGACCGAACGCAAGGGCTTCGCAGAGCTGCTGGGTTCGATTCTCGCGCACCCTCGCGGATAAGGCCCGCTGCTATCAGGGGTGCGTAACGCTGAAAGCCTAGTCTGCAGTGAAGCTAAGATCTTCCCTGAAGGCGTAGAAGTAGTCTGTCTGGGCTACAACCATCGCATCACCTTTAGCGAGCATCCGGTCATCCAGGTCGTTGTCCCCAGTCGGTGGCCAGCCGTCGACGAAACTAAGTGTTACCCAGGTTCGAGGGCTGCCTCCTAGGACTGACCGGAGCACTCGTACATCACCCACCTCAGCCTCTCGAAGGGCGGGCACCAACTCATCTGTCAGCCACGCCTCGTAGTCCTGATTCCGGCCAGCGGCCACTGTGCGAAGGCGCGCGTGCATGAAGTTCGCGCCTGGATGCACTGATCCGCTGTCGTTGGTGTTCGGGTAAGATCGAAGCGTATTGAGAGATTGGCTAACCAAGGTGTTTCGCAGCGCGGCCACCCAGCTCTCAGATCCAGGTACTCCTGTGGGTGGCCCGCCAATGATCGTTCCCGGCGTAATGATCAGATACGTGTCCAATGGTCCACGTTGACGGGCGAAGATGTGAAAAAACGCCTGTCCCGCTTCCTTCACCACCTCGCTCCTTTCCTTCATGATGCTCTCCCATTGAGCGAGCTGGTCCGGCTTTACGGTGACGACGCGAAGGTTGATGTAAGCGGGTTCTTCATCCTGCGCCAGAATCATTGTCGAAGCAGCAATCAACGGTACCGCAAGAATCAATAAACGCAGATACTTCATGACATATCCTCCTTCTACCGGCTTTTCTTGAAGAATCCAGTCAGTGACTGGATCGTGGGTTCTTCTGATTGTTCGGCCAGAATTGCTCATGCGTTACTGGTTGACCCAAAGATGAGTGACTAACGCACGCGCATGAAGGTCCATCCGCCTGAAACATGGACCTCGGAGACCTCCGTCGCCATCCCCTCGCCTTCGGCTGTGAAGATGAAACCAAGGCCGCAGCTGCACTCGAACGCGATCTCGGACAGCGGAACAAGCCGCGATTTCGGCGCCTCAGTCGATCCAGTCGTATAAAGCGGATCCCTTAGCAAAAACAGCGCGCCGTCCTCCAGCGTGACCTCGACCGTGATCAGGTTTCTCAACCAGTATCCTTGGTACGTACCGATGTATTTGGCGAGGATCTCCGGAGCGACGTCGACGATTTTTTCCTCGGCGTCCGTGATATCGCCGCCCCAGTGGCTGAGTCCCTCGGAGGCCTCGTTGCAAACGGTCTCGAGCAGCTCATCGTCAGCCACGAATTCCATCTCGACGACCGCATGCAGCGATGAATCGAAAGCACCGGGATCTTCGTAGGTCACGTCGAGCTGGACGTGCCCGAAGTCCGAACGATCGTAGCGCTCCGTTATGCGCAGGCTCTCGGTGTGCGGCAACCCTTGAGAGTGCAGCCAGGTTTTGTCGTTGTACCCGTTGCTCTCAACAACCAGAGTATCCCCGTCCCAGCGGCCGACGGAGTAGCCCATCCAGGTTGGGAGCGGATCCGGCTCAAGCTCGCGGCCGTCCATAAAGATCTGGCGATAGGCCAGGTCGGCGTAGAGGAATGCAATCACGGTCGGATGCTGGACGATCCTTCGCACTCCTCCCGAGAGGCCACTCGCGGTGAGGTAGGCCGGCCCACTCGGTAGGCATCGAAAGCGAGGGCTATCTTCGAAGAAGCGTCTCTCGCGCTCAACGATCAGCGTGCGCGCCCACTCATGGATCTTGCTCGTATCGCGCAGGTCGCCGCTCACTCCCACGGGGACCCACAATCCCGACAGATCGGGGTGACCATCTTCGGCGCGCGGCGCGGGCGCGGACAGATCCGGTTCGCCGTCTGCCGTGCGCGGGATATCCGGGGTCGGCTGTGTCAGCCACTGTGCCGCGAGTGGCGTCGTTGACGCCAATAAGACTAACGTCGCGAGTCGCCGTTTCATACTGCCCCCTAAATCAAAGCCGGTTCCAGGATTGACTGTTTCGTAGCCGACCTCTACGCTGCCCATTATACGTAAGTGGCTCGGCATTTGATGCCTGAGGGGAGTCCGGTCATGAGAGCGATGTCTTCAGTTTTCCTCGGCGCGGCGTGGCTTCTGGCGGCCGTCCCCGCCGTACCGCACCACTCGTTCACCGCCGAGTTCGACGTCAACCGGCCCATTGCGTTGACGGGCACAGTCACGCGAGTCGAATGGACGAATCCGCATGCGTGGCTCTTCATCGACGTCGACGTCGACGTCGACGTCGAAGACGATGACAATAACGTTCAGAGCTGGGCGATCGAGCTCCTCGGTATAAACACTCTGCTCCGGCGCGGCTGGACACGCGACACAGTGAAAGCAGGCGACATCGTCGACGTTGAAGGGTTCGGAGCAAGGGACGGCACCAATACCGGAAACGCGTCCGCACTCGGTATGGCGAACACGGGCGAGCGGCTTTGGGAGAGTTCGGATAAATAATGGCGACGGCCCACTCTCGAAGTCGTGGAACTGAGCAGTTGAACGTCCGCTTTTATCTCCAAAGCGGTCATCCAAAACCACCGATTTAGACTCACTCCGAATGTCTGCTTACGCCAAAAACGGACATTCGTTAACGTTAATTAACGACGTTCTGATCCATCCACTGGACGAAATCGGGATGGAAACTAAAACGGCCGATCGCCTCCCATTGTTTGGCCATAGTCGGAGCAGCACTGAAAACATATCTCCAATTCTCAACAGGGACATTGTCCTCTTCGATGAGTCCCTCCCGGAACTCTCCATATACGTACTCCCACCGCACGAATACTCCGTTGGCCGCCAGGTTCAGATACATCTGATCGAGCTCGGATAGCGATTCGCCGCTCTGTTCTCTAGCAAAGGCGCGCATGAGTTCAGGACTACTGAGTACGAGATCGCTGCCGTCCATTCGAACCTGTGCTCTAGTCGCTCGGGCTTGAGCGCCAAGCAATGAGTTATTCTGCTGCAGCTCGACCCCCAGAAATACGATTCCCGCAATCACACCAAGATTGGCGAGAATCCTAAAGATTTGACCAAGGCCGATCTTCTTCAATTCTTATCCCCCAGATATGCACCAGCCTGCATCTTAACTGTTAACCGACGACTGCTTTCGGCCATAAGC
>SMVA01336998.1_pt1 | contig 37792 bp, 34 predicted proteins | sample 2456451 | NCBI WGS metagenome assembly SMVA01 (sample SAMN11095933, study PRJNA526329) | marine sediment metagenome | biome: Marine sediment; feature: Surficial sediment; material: Deep marine sediment; isolation source: Hadal surficial sediment | place: Pacific Ocean | collected 2014-05 | depth...
CTTTCCATAGCGCCGCCTTTTTCTTTGACGGCGGTGATGAGTTGATCAAAATTTTCTACGGAACTTTCCTTTTTGGTGCTGACTTTCTTAGTAGTTGAACAACCTATTAAAAAAGTGATGAGAAAAAAAAGATAGATAGTAAATTTCATCAAATGGCCTTCCTGAGCGTAATTCGGATTCTCTTCCTAATCGTAAAAACTGTTAGGAAAAATTAGTTATTTCAAAGACCTAAGGGATGTTGCGTTACTTGGAAGTATTTTCCTCATTTAAATGGTTGATTTTATTAATAATGGTGGTTTTGAAAGCTTATCTCCCAGCAGACCAATTCTTAAGTCAGGTACGCTGGGAACGTTTATTTGACCCTTGAGTTAAATGGTTGTTGACATGAACCCTGAAAAGTTGCTATTTCAATTATCAACGAATTTTAAGAGCGAAGCATTAAGGCTGTTAACAATATGCAAGTGCCTGAAATCATATGAGAGACCTTTCGAGTTGATGCAAGGAAAGAAAGTTTTACACAAATCGTTAAAAAACAGTAATTTAGTGATATATAAAATTTAAACATACTAAGTAATTGAATAAAAATAGGGGAATTAATAATGAATGACGTTAGAATCATCAAAAGGTACCAAAACCGTAAGCTCTATGACACTCACCAAAGCTGTTATGTAACTTTGGAAGAGATCGCCCAAATCATCAGAGAAGGGAATGAGATCAAAGTTATTGATAACAAGACAAAAAATGACATCACTTACATGACTCAGATTCAACTTCTTTTTGATCAAGAAAGAAAATCTACTAGAGAAGGTAATGTTAACCTTCTAAAAAGAGTCATCAGATGCACTGAGGGTACCTTTACCGGATACATCAAAGGTCTAGAAGGAACTGAGGAAGCTCCAAAAGCTCCAGTTGAAGAATCTTTCCAAGCTTTTATGGGAAATAACTCAGAAATGAGTACTTCTTCAGTTGAAACACCAAATACATTAAACTAGTATATAAATACTAATTTAACGTCTTTAGGTGGGTAATGCTGAACTCCCTAACAAAATTTAAAAAATATTCACTGGCCTTCTTTTTGATGGCCAGTTTTATTTGTGCGCCTTCCTTTTCCCAAACCAAAATGGAACAGATGACCACCAGTGACAAATCGCAGGATCTTCCCCCTCCACCAAAAAAGTTTGATGACGATATTCATATCCATTCTCTAGGACTTGGTATTGGTCAGGCCTATTTGACTGGAGATTTTGATGATCATGGGGCAAGTGACCTCTCTTGGGACGTGCTTTACAATTACTCTGCCAGCCACTCTTTTGATCTGCTGATGAACCTTCATACCAATTCTTACAGTCAAGGTAGCCAAGAGGTATCCCTTTTTGCTCTGGCCGCCTCGATAAAAGGAAAGTTTTTTCACTTTGATAATTTCATTCCCTTTGTTTTAGGAGGAATGGGATTGTACGCGCCCAAAATTAGAAGTGGGTCTTATGAATCCGAAAGAAAAATTGCCTTTGGACTAAATGCGGGGGCCGGACTTGATCTTAAGCTGAATCGACACTTTAGAATCGGTGGCCTATTTCAATTTCATAATCCTTTTGATGTGCAACCAGAAAATGGGCCAGAAATTAGCGGGGCCTACTACAAACTACTGTTCACAACCTTTTACTCTTTCTAATCGTGAATAAAAGAATTTTTATCATTACAGGCAAAGGTGGTGTCGGGAAAACTATTTTTTCCCTGGCATTAACTAAATATCTTAGATCCAAGGGACAAAAGGTCCTCTATAACCATTTTGACCAAGACCCTCCAAGTAGTCTTTGCGACTCTTTAGATATTCCAGTTCTAAAGCTTGAAGAAGAAGAAAGTTTAAAGGTCTACCTTGGCAAAAAACTACATTCTAAAAATTTAGGTTCCTGGGTGATTAAGGTGCCTTTTTTTCACTCCCTTTTTAATATTATTCCGGGACTTAACAACCTGGTAATTTTAGGACACCTAATTGATAAACTAAGGGATGATCCAGAGCTAATCATAGTGCTAGATTCTCCCTCTTCAGGTCATGTATTAACCCTTTTTGAAACGACTAGGAATTTTAAAAAGATTTTCAAGACCGGCCCTTTGGTGGAAGATATCTATAAAATAAATAAAATGACCAAAGATCCAGAGATTTTAAAGACCATTATTTTATTTTTGCCCACTTTGATGGCCTTAAATGAAGGGCTCGAACTGGAGAAGAAAATAATCTCCCTAGATTATCCTCCACCCCAGCTAGTCATGAACAACTCTTTTTATTACCGCTTAGGGGAACATAAAGGTTTACCCGAGTTTCTACAACACAAAATCAAGCTAGAAGAGCAGGTGATTAATTGGTATAAAAAGAATCTGGGCAATCTAGAAAATTCCATTCCTCATGTTTTTGAAGAAAAGGCCAAAGACATTGTGGAAAAAATAACTCCATATATGGAGGCCCTTTTATGATCCCAGGTAAAAAGCTTGAAATCTTTTGTGGAACAGGTGGAGTGGGAAAAACCACTTTGGCCACTTCCCGAGCGGTTAAACTAGCAAGCATGGGGCGAAAAGTTCTTTTAATCACCATCGATCCGGCCAAACGACTAAAAGAAATTTTAAAGTTATCAGAAGCGCGGGCGGGAACTGTTGAGACCGTCAGATCCTCGACTCATTTGAATATGGAGGAGGATTTTTCCTTTGATGCTCTCCTTATGTCTCCGCGCGAGACCTTTAAGCGAATGGGCGGGGAAAAGGTCTTGGAAAATCCTATCTTAAAAGTCCTCACAAGACCTAATGGTGGCATGAATGAAATCCTGGCCTTGGTGGAAGTGGACTATCAATTATCTCAAAATAAATATGAAACCATCATTTTAGATACACCTCCAGGCCAACATTTTATTGATTTTTTGGAGTCCTCCAAAAAGATAAAGCTCTTTTTTAAAAAGATTTACCTAGATATATTTAAGCATCTAAAATCTGGCGGGAAAAAGTCAACGTTTTTCACCTCCTTGGTATCCACCGGAATTAATAAATTACTGGATCTCCTAGACAGTGTTACCGGCGCCCACTTTGTAACTGAATTTATTGAAACCATAGGAATCGTCTACAACAATAAGGACGATTTTATTAAGGCCCTAGAGGTCCAGGAAACCTTAAGAAACAAAGAACTCTCCAATTGGTTTTTGATCTCCTCAGTTGATCATAAAAAAATTACCGAGGCGGCGGAAATGAAGGCCAAAGCAGCATCTTTCCTGCATGAAGATAACTACTTTGTTATAAACCGCAGCTGGTCCCCATACCTTGCCAAGTGGCATCCCCAAGAGGAAGAAATGGCAAAAATTAGGGCCACTCTGTGGAATAGAGAGAGGGAAATTATGGACTTTGCGGAAAAAAACTATATAAATATCCTACAGTTTGGCGAAATATTCAGCCTACTTCCTGAGGATCAGGTTTGCCAGCTGGCAAAGAGTTGGTAGAGGAGAAAGTAATGCTACAAGGCGCAAAAGCTAATATTCTAGAGGTTATCGGAAATACCCCCATCGTTAAATTAAATCACGTGGCATCAGGCGTGGAATCTGAGATTTATGTCAAGTTAGAATATATGAATCCTGGTGGTTCTATTAAAGAGCGAATTTGTGCTTATATTCTAGATAAGGCGGTTAAAGACGGACTTTTAAAACCAGGGGGAACTATCATTGAAGGGACCTCGGGAAACACCGGAATAGGACTTGCCATGTATGCTGCCGTTCATGGATATAAATGTGTTTTCGTTCTGGCGGATAAACAATCAAGAGAAAAAATAAACAATCTTAGGGCCTTTGGCGCCCGAGTGGTTATTTGTCCCACCAATGTGGAACCGAAAGATCCAAGAAGTTATTATAGCGTGTCCGAGAGACTTTCCCAGACTATTCCCAATTCTTATTACGTAAATCAATACGAAAACCTTTGGAATACAGAAGCTCATTACAGCAGCACGGGGCCGGAAATTCTTGAACAAACCGGAGGAGAATTTGATGCCTTCGTGGCCACTGTTGGAACCGGGGGAACAATTACTGGAGTTGCTAAATATTTAAAAGAGAAAAAACCCACAATCACCACCGTTGGGGTTGATTGTGAGGGTTCAATTCTCGCCCACTACGCTGCAACGGGTGAGATGATACAGGCCCATACCTATGTACTTGAGGGCATTGGTGAAGACTTCATTCCCGGAAACTATGATTTTGATGTTATCGATAAATGGGAAGTCGTCGGAGACAAGGAATCCTTTATTATGACCCGAAAGCTTCTTAGTAAAGAGGGAATATATACCGGGGGCTCCGGTGGTGGAGCGGTTGTCGGCGCTATCAAATATGCAAAGACTTTAAAAGAACCCCAAAAAATTCTAGTTATTCTTCCTGATTCAGGAAACAGATATACCTCTAAGATATTTAACGACGATTGGATGAGTGATAATGGCTACACCACTCCATCTTTTAACGTAACCTTAGAAGAGCTGATCTCTGCTATTGGCAAAGATAGAGAGGAGCTAATTACCATTAAGGATAACACCACGGTGGGAGAGGCCATTGAGCTAATGAATGAAAAAGCGCTATCTCAACTTCCCGTTACGAGTAATGGAACAATTAATGGTGTGGTCACTGAAAGAGTTTTACTTAAGCCGATATTAGATGGTGAGCTGGCGCCAAGCGATCCCGTAACCCTGGCCTATGATGATAAATTTAAAATTGTAGATTGTGGCGAGCTCCTTTCCAATGTTTCTGATACGCTAATAAACAATAGAGACATTTTACTGGTTACCAGAAAAGACCAGGCGCTAACCATTCTAACTAATATCGACGTCCTAAGATTTGTTTCAGAAAAGCAAAATTATTAAAGGCATATTAATGAAAATAGGTACCAAAGTTATTCATGTAGGAAATAAACCGGATAAGGAAACCGGTGCCGTTATCCCTCCTATTTTTCAAACTTCAACCTTTGCTCAGAAGTCTCCCGGAGTGCACAAAGGTTATGAATATACCAGGAGTCACAATCCCACGAGAACCAGACTAGAAGAGTGTTTGGCCTCCCTAGAAAATGGGAAATACGCCCTGGTTACCTCCTCAGGAATGGCCGCGGAAATGCTTATCATGCATGCAATAAAACCCGGTTCAACAGTTCTTTGCGGGGATGATGTCTACGGGGGAACCTATAGATTATTTACGACCGTTTTCCACCAGCTTCACAATTTTATTTTTATTGATACTACCGATACTAAAAAGGTCGCTGCCGCCATTAAAGAGCACAATCCGGATATGCTATGGCTTGAAACGCCAACCAATCCCACCTTAAAGATTTCTGACTTGAAAAAATTGTCTGCCATGGCCAAAAAGGCGAAAGCTAAAGTTGTTGTGGATAACACCTTTATGAGCCCTTATTTTCAAAGACCACTGGAGCTTGGAGCAGATATTGTTCTGCATTCCCTGACCAAATATTTAAACGGCCACTCTGATGTGATTGGTGGTTGTTTAATTTTAAGAGACAAAAAACTCTACGATAAATTATGGGTGCTACAAAATTCCATCGGGCCCAGTCAATCCCCTTTTGATTCATGGTTAGTTCTAAGGGGTTTAAAAACCCTAGGTGTCAGGATGGAAAGACACCAGGAAAATGCTTTTAAAATTGCAAAGTATTTAGAAAAACACCCTAAAGTTGAAACTGTCATCTATCCCGGACTGAAATCCCATCCCCAGTATAAAATCGCCAAAGCTCAAATGTCAGGGTTTGGCGGGATGATTAGCTTCTATATTAAAGGAGGGCCAAAAGAATCTCGTGCCTTCTTAAAAAAGGTCAAACTATTTATTCTGGCGGAAAGTTTAGGGGGAGTTGAAAGCTTAATTGAGCATCCAGCAATTATGACTCACGCTTCAATCCCTAAAAAAGTTAGAGACGATCTCGGTATCACTGACAACCTAATCAGACTTAGTGTGGGAATTGAAGATGCCTCTGATTTATTAGAGGATCTAAAAAAGGCCCTGGGCTAAAAGGATTCTGAAGGTGTGGCCTGCTCAGTTTCTATAACAGGTTCCTCTATCTTTTCTACCACTTCTTCAACTCTTCCTGGAAAAATCTCTTTTGAGTCTGGACTGTAGATTGTTCCTTCTCTTAGATATCCCTGAAGTAGCATGTAAAGACAATAAACCTTCCCATGATCGGAGGACAAATCCTCTTTAAGTCCTTTGGCAAAAATTAATCCCTCATCGAGAATTAATTTTTCAAGTTCTTTTAATTGTTGGCAATAAATATTACCCACCACATCTGATGTATAGGGAGGGCAGCTTCCTTTTCTTTTATAGATATCAACTGCACCTGTTCCATATTTTATATGTACCGGAAGGCGGCAAATATCTATGGACCATTTTTTCTTTAAAAACTCCCATTTCTTACTTTCAATTTCTAAAACACAATAGTTTTTAGAAATTGAAAGCGTATTTTCAAGAAGTCCTAAAGGTTTTGCCTTATGGGAGACTGTCGTTTCAAATCCGTTACCCAAACAAGCGGTATCGCTAAATCCAAAAGCAATTCCTGGAATAAGAACAAAAATTAAAAATTTAAATTTGAAAAATAACATTTTCATCTACCTCTACTAAAATTATGGCGGCATCGGCCGGTAAAAACTTTTTCTTAAGATTTCGCTTTAACTCAAAAAAGAGCTCATCCAAAGCTTCTCTTGGAGTCAGCAGTCTTAGCTCATTTAACTTATTGGTCAAATCCAATTTGGGGTTTAACTGCTTAAAACTTTCCATGGCCCCGGAGGAAAGAATTAAAAACCTCTCACCTCTTTCCAATTTGATATTAAATGGTTTTAAATCATCAAAGGTTGATCTGACTATTTCCTTATCACCTTTAAAATAGAAAAAACAATCAGAAATATTAAGGCCCGAAAAACTCAAGGTTTTTAAATCAATTTGTCCCAGGAAAATTTCTTGTCCATCTTCTGGGTTTAAACTTTTCACGAATTCTTCTAGTTTTGGAAGATCATATTTTGTTTGTTCCCAATGCTTAAAATGATCTAAGAAATTATTTGAGCCTTTATAGGTTTTGGTCCTATTCCAAATGATCAGTGACTCTAAAGAAACATTTATAAAATCAAAGAACTCCCCGCCCTGAGACATGCCTGAGGCGAATTTGACATAAATATTCACACCACTATTTTTAGAAGATCTAAGAGGGACCAGTTTTTCAAAAGTTTTTTTTATAATATCTAGCTGTGAGGAGGTCCGCGCCCTTAGGTTTTTTACTTTTTCCTCTATCTTTTCCAAATCCTGGGTCTTTTTTTTAATTCCTAAAAATTCCCTAATTAAAGGAATCTGGAGTTTGAGTTCCTTGTCTAGATCTAGTAGTCCAAAAATAAGTCTATTTTCTTCTATGGACCGCTCCAATTCTTGAGTATCGGTTTCAAGGGGGGAATAGGCCAAAAGAACAGGCCCCCCCCCATCTGGAATTATACCCGGATATAAAACGATCAAACTCGCATCCGTCGTAAGAGTATAGGAAATAATTTCCAGTGCAGAAAAATCTGGAATTTCTTTAAGAGGACTTAAGAACTCTCTTACTCTATTGCCCTGTTCAAGGATTGCAAGTACCACCATGCTCTTAAGGATATCAAAGTCGATTCTGGTAAGGCCAACCCCAACCGTAGCCGATAGGTAAACATAAATTAAACCCGAGTAAAAATATGGGAAAAAGCACTCCAAAAAATATTATTTCTATCACCGACTTAACTCTTATAAAACAAAGTGAAGAGATTCAAAACCTCAAGGACCAGCACAGGAAAACCTGTGAAATGGCAGTTAGGACCATCCTGCAGGCACTTGACGCAAAAGACCATTACACCTACAACCACAGTACTAGAGTCGCCTGGTACTCCCTAAATCTAGGGCGGGAAATGGGATTTAAGGAAAAGGAGCTATATGACCTGGAAATGGCCGGTCTATTCCACGATGTTGGGAAGATAGGAACTCCAGACTCTGTTTTAAATAAGCCTACCAGATTAAATGAAGATGAATTTGAGATTATGAAGGAACATCCAGTAAAATCTGCTGAAATTCTTGAAGGATTTAAAGATTTTAAGATCATAGCCAAAATAGCCAAGCACCATCATGAAAGATTTGATGGAAGAGGCTATCCTGATGGCCTAAAGGGAGATGAAATTCCCCTTTTCTCCCGGATCATTCTTATTTCTGACACTTTTGATGCCATGACCTCTAGTCGCCCCTATCGCAAGGGCCTATCCAATAAAATTGCATATGAAGAATTGGATGAGTTTTCAGGCTCACAATTTGATCCAGAACTAGTGAAATTTTTCATCAAGGCAATGAAAAAAGAAGAACAAAAAAATGAATCTACCTTCTTTTTAAAAATAGTCGATAAAAATTTTGCTAAGAAAGCTGCCTGATTTATTTACAAAAATCAGTTTTTAGATTGGTGTTTATAAAATTGGTCTGGATAATTCGACAATCATTTTCATTTTTATATACGTCTTTTGTAAAGCACTCAAATCCCTTGCCATTTTCCTTGGCCCATTTGAGGTTATCCCTGCAGGCAAAATAAGAGTTTTTATCTACACATGCCCAATGCTTACCTTTGCAATTATAGACTAATCCTCGACCCACTTCATCGTAAGTGGGTGGATCAACATACTCGGCCGGCCCTTTTAATTCCTCTTCTGTAGGCGCACCAATTTCTTCCACAATCTTTTCCACTTCTTTGGCCAGTTCCTGAGTTTCTTGTTTAGGTGTTGGGGGTACTGAGCTTATATCTCTTTTCACCGTTGCTTCAGGTTCTTTCACTAATGCGGGTGGTTGGACCTGAAGAACTGGTTTGGGTGCCTCTACCTTTTTAGCAGGTTTTTCTACCTGCTCTTTCTTGGCGACTTTTTTCTTGGGTGCTTTTTTAGGTTTAGAGGCCTTTTTCTTTTTGGCCCTAGTCTTTTTGACGGGTGCTTTAGGCGCATCTCCTGAATCTTTAGTCATTTCATCAAAGGCGAAAAAGGCCACAACAATGCCAGCAGCAATTTTAATATAGAGACCTTTTTTCTTCTTGGCGGCGGCCTCTTCATCTTCCTCTTCTTCTTCTTCCTCGTCCTCTTCTTCACTTGCTTTGGTTTTTACTTCGACTTCTTCCCCTTCTGGGGTTTCCTCTGCTTCGACTTCTTCTATTTCAACATCTTCCTTTTTTCCAAAAGGAATCAGATCCATGATTTTTTCTTTTAGGGAGTTTAAGTCTAATTTCATATACAGGTCTTATCGAAAAAAAACGATTTTAATTAAATAATAAAAGCATAATTATTTAAAAACAAAGGATATTGCTATAGTATAAACTGGTCAAGTAATAGCGATGGGGAAAAGGGCCTCTTCCCTATAGAAATCTTATCCCATATTTTTTGTGCCATAACATTAATCTCTGCAAGCGTTTCCCCAGATACAAAGAAAGAAGAAAATAGGCCATCTTGAGGTGAAAGGGGAATGACCCCTTTCTCATTTTGATAAAGTAAAGTTGTCAATTGCTCTAATCTAGCAGCAAAGTTTTCACATGGTGATAGATCTTTGGTCGCGAAATTCAAAAATATCCCTACTCCACCCGGAGACAGAAAGGCCCTTAGCCGGTTAATAAAAAGGCCAAAGGATTTACGGTAATTTACTTCAACTAAAGGGTAATACTTAATCTGATTTTCTTCTTTATACAAAAATGAATCAATTTGAATTAAACCCTCTGCCCCCTTTTTAAGGTATAGGTCATAAATCTTATGCTGGGCATCCCATATTACGTCTCTATTAAATCCCCATTTTTTTTCGATAAAGTTAAAAAGATCATTAAAATCTTTATAAACTATGCCTCCTTTAAATTTTCCATCCTTAGAGTTTAAATTCCAAAGAACTTCGACTTCACTCTGGCCAAATATAAACCCAAGATCCATCAAACGCCTAAAATAAGGGGCCATAACAAGGGATCGTTCATTTAATCTATTTGAAAGTTTTTTTTTATTAAAATTTTTAAGCGATAGGATCAAGCTATTATTTCCCGCGGCCAAATAGGGATCCCTTATAAAATAATCCCTATCAGGATTACTTTTTAAGATTTTTTCAATATCTTCAATATTTTTTACTTCCCTGACCCCTGTGGGACAAAACCCATTTTCCTGGGCAATTTCAAGGGCGGTAATTTTAGAATTTAACACTCTACTTTTTTCACTCAGTTCCCCCCACCAATCTTTTGGATTTAGGTCTCTAGGAGAAAGCTCAGGAATTTCAAGTCCGAGATGCTTTAAAAACTCAAGATAATCTTTTGGATAGTCTCTGATATTTTTAAGTTTTTTACCCTCAAAAAAGAAATAGATGTATTCAAATTCCTTATTAAAACTTGTTTTGCTCTCAAGCTTATAAAGCTCAGGCTCAAAATCTATATTTACAAAGTCACTGGACATCCTCTCTCCGATTAAAAATCCTGTTTTCTTCGCGATAATTTTTTATCTTCTCCACAAAAGCGGGATCAAAACCTAAATCTCGTCGAACCTGGGCATTAAAATGGATCCCCTTAGATCTAGAAGGTGAGAGATTTTCAGGCAAAAGAGATTTATAATAATCAAATAATTCCTGATCCTCTTTCCACTTATCCAAAAATTTCAGGCCTAGTTTTACGTGGGAAACTTCATCCTCAAAAATCGCTTGCATAATCTTAGCGGAATCAAAGTCATGAACTTCACTAAATACTTCACGGTAAAAAAGGCAAAAGTCCAAATTTGCTGTTTCAAAAGTAAGAGACATTACTGCCAAGAATTCTTCCTTCGTATCCAAATACTTCATCTGTTTCCAGAAGAAATCATTTAACGGATAGTCACCAAACTCCACCCCAAGATCACCCATTCTTTCAAGATACATTTTTAAATGTTTTTGCTCGTCTTTTAAGGCCGAAAGAACACCAGATTTTAGTTTCACATCATCCTTACTCTCAGTTGGAAACTTAAGCAAAAAGGCGGCCATCATCTCAATCGCTAAGAGTTCATGATTGGCAAAGAAGTGGAGCGCCATGCCTCTTTTTTCATTTTGATGAAACTGAGAGACTTTGGGGAATTTTAATTTCTCACTGGAAAACTTGAGTTGATTAGATCTTGCCGGACTGTCGGGAATGCTCTCGCCTTTCCCTAATTTAAATGAAGATCCCTCGAAGGAAGCTAGTTTATCAGCTAAGCTTGAGCTGCATAAAATATTTCGCGCAAAGTTTTCTGGCGTCATCGTCGTCGTCTTTTTTTAGATGGCCTTCCTTTTCCTTCAATTTTTTTTGGAGGGCCCCTTCTATTCCTTGAAAATCTTCGTTGCTTAAAACAGTCTTCACAAATTGCAAACTTGGAATATTCCTGCAATTTTTTGCCGCAACTATTGCAAGTGGGAACGATTTTATCAGAAAGCAGATCGTTCAGTCTTTCAATCGCCTTTCCTTTATTTTCTAAAAGGAGTTCATCATCAAATTCAAAATGTTTATTATTAAAGTGCCGTGAGAGCCACTGATACAGTTCCACACATTTTATAGAAGTCTCTAAATAATCAATATCGCCCGAATCTGAATTAAGAGGCTCATGGAGGATTGGGCCTCCTCTTACAAAGTGATTTAAGATCCAAACATAATATTGAACATGCTCTAGGAGTCCTAAATTTACCGGGGCACAGGCAAAACCAAAAATTTCTGAGGAACTAAGTATACTTTCTGAATCGGCATTTTCCACCATTTCTGCCAACTCGATCATCTCTTTTAAATCTACGCAGTAAAAGGGTTTTTTAAATTCCATGGTATTGAAGAGTTGGAGGAATTCAGAGAGTTTTAGTACCGGAAGGGCATGCCCCTTAAGCGCATTATTAACCTGGCTAAAAATATCCAGATCTGGACCTACCATACAATTTATTTTTTGCTCAAGGGTAGATTCCAAAGCATGTTTAATCATGTTAAGTCCATCTTCCACTCGGGTAAGACAAGATACCTTCCCTTCCGGAAACCTTTGATATCTTCCGGCCCTGCCGGCAATTTGTTTGATCTCACTCTTAGTTAAGACGTATTCTTGATTATCAAAAAACTTTGAAAGCGTTGAAAAAATTATTCTCTTAATAGGAAGATTCATCCCCATGGCGATGGCATCCGTTGATACCATAACATCGGTCTCACCCTGATCAAATTTTCTCGCCTGCTCTCTTCTTACTTCAGGACTTAACCTTCCATAAACTACAGATACTTTAAACCCCAGTCTTTCGAGATCCATTTTATACCTAAGAGCATTTCTTCTAGAAAAAACCACTAAAGCATCATGTTTTTCAAGTTCTCCAACAGTGTAAGTTCTAGGGGAGATGTTTAGATCTGTCATACGCTCATAGTACTTTACTTCCAGGGTATCACCGCAGAGATCGACAATTTGTTGGACCAAATCAAGAACTGAAGGGTCTCCACAAATATGGACTTCCTCGGCCATAATATTAACCAAGGCCCGGGTCCAGGCCCAGCCTCTTTGAGTATCAGTAATCATTTGAATTTCATCGATTACACAAATATCAAAATTTTCCGCCAAACGGGCCATTTCAATGGTTGAGGAATAATGAGTTGCCCCTTCTGTTTCAATGACCTCTTCACCGGTTAAAAGAGTTGTCTTAACTCCTCCCGTATTCATTGTATCGTAGAGCTCACCCGCGAGAAGTCTAAGAGGTGCGAGATAACATCCTTTTTTTGCCTTCATCAGAGTCTTTACCGCAAAGTAGGTTTTACCTGAATTGGTGGGGCCGGCGTGATAGATAATCTTTCTTTTAAGCGTCCTGGCCAGGGAGTGAATCCAAAACTCTCCTAGATATTCCTGAAGAATCTTTCCGGAGATATCCTTTCTTTTAAGTATCATCAGGGTATTAAGGAGTTTTTTAAATTCTCTTTCTAGATATTTTTCATTTTTCCAAATATTAGAGGAAAGTTGGCGAAAAAATCGGTTGTATTCATTTTCACCTACAAGATCCTGTCTTAATCCTTGTCCTTTAAGGATATCCCTAAAAAATTTCTCTAAGGTACTTGAGTGTTCTTTAGCGAGGGCCGATGGGTAAGTAAAATAGTTTTTTACCTGATTTTTCACCTGAGACTCGAGTCTATTAAGAGAGGATTTTTTTAATTTTTTTCTAAATCTAAAAAATAGTTTGTCGAGATCCTTTTGCAAAGAATAATAAATATTGCTTACCGCCTTGATTCCATCATCAAGACTCTCTTCAATGGCCTCTCTAGTATCTTCGATTTTTTCAACACACTCCTTGTAAAGAGTCTCTCTGATTCTTGATTTATAATCTGCCAAACAAACTCGGCAAAGACAGCTGAGCTCACTAGAAGAGAGATCCAAATAGAAGTTTTCCTTTAAATTATCTAAATTCTTTTGATGGGCCAATTCTTTTTTTCGCGCCCATTCCTCAAAAGACTCGCTAATCTTTTTAATTAAGTCCTCACCAGGGTTGCCATCTTCTGCAAAGGCCATTTGGGCCTTCTCAGGGAATAGATAATCATCGAGGAAACAAAGTTCGACAATATATTCCCGCCGGAAAAACTCCCCTAAAGGCATAAATTCTTTTTCAAAATCAGGAATAAAAAAAGGAAATTTTTTGAAAAACTGCCCTAGCTTGGTTTGTAGCTCGCTCAGAAATTCAAGTACCACCTGGGCCTTTTCAATAGATCTGATGAAATCATCTTCTTCGGAAAAGGCGTTCACCTTAATAATGGTTTCGCGTTCCGTCTCTAAATATTCCTTTATGTCCTGAAAGGGAGGCAGTGGGGGTAAATTCTCCATGACCTAATCTACCCCACCTTACTCGAGGCGTAAATGCTATTGATCCATCTCGAGAAGATAGCTGATACCAAGTTTTGCAAATTTAACTGCATGCAAGGCCCCATACTCTGATTTATCAAGGGTATCCCTACTAGAGTGGATATGAGGATTAGCATTTCTTATTTGGGCCTCAAAGGGAAAGGAGGCGGTAAATCCGGCCTGATTCCAAGAGGCGTGATCAGAGCAGGCATACCCACATCTGCCATAACTCCAGGTGGCCCCCACATAGCGATCAATCAGTTTGGCCAAGAATCTATTTTGTTCACTTGAGGTAAAATCTGAAACCAAGGTGATATCATTGTTTGAGCCTTTGTAATTGGTCATATCAAATTGAATGACTCCTATCACATCTCGGCCTTTTAAAGAGTTGGCAACATCCCTTGACCCTCTAAGGCCAACCTCTTCAGCAGCGTAGGAGATAAACTTTAAAGTCCTTTGGGGTTTATAATTATTAGCTACCACCAACCTTATAAGCTCAGTGATAACGGCTATTCCCGAGGCATTGTCATCGGCACCGGGTGCCCTATTGTCTTGTCTTCGCCCATACCTAGAGCCGGAGATGGAATCTCCATGGCCACCAAAGACGATAATCTCCCCAGGAGTTTTACTACCTTTAATGGTAAGGATGACACTTGATTGCCTCCAGCTATGTTTGAACTCTTTAACCGAGATATCATTTCTTTTCTTAGTTAGTTTAGTCCAATAAGATTTGATCCATCTTTGCGAGGCCAGTCCTGTCTTGTTTTTATAGTGACGATTGGGATAGCTCGATAATTTTTCAATAACTTCAATTATCTTTTTTTCATCCACCTGCCCAAGATAGCTAGAAACTAAATCTTGCCGGTTAATGGAATAATCAACGAATAAAGAATCTTTTTTTAAAACGGGTTCAAAAACATTTTTGGCATCAGAGTAACTCTCATGAAACATGAATCCACCACAACGATGAAACTCACTGTGCATAACTTCTGATATTTTTTCAATATCTGCTTTATTGACTTCCACAACAGCAACTTTGCCATCAGACTTAGGTACGTATGAGATAAACTTTTCTTTTTTCAAAATAGATAAAGTATCAGCATCAACTGAGATAAAGACTTTTTCTGGGGTGCTGGCAAAGGCATTGCCTGCCATAAAAAGTAAAATAAGAATCAATTCTTTTAAAGGGAAAAACATCCTGTCCTCCTAGTTTTGTAACTCCATTTTACCAAGACTGAGACGCTCCGAGTCTAAAAATTGCTTACATATAATGCGACGCATTTGTAGCTTTTCTTTTGACGGGACAGAGGATAATATTTTGCCAAAATTACGGGAGAGCTAAATTGATTAATACCTGGTTAACTGAAACTTTTAAGATCAAATACCCCATCATCATGGCACCTATGTTTCTCATCTCCAACAAAGAGATGTTAATTGAAGCGGCCAAGGCGGGAATCATGGGATGTGTTCCAGCGCTGAATTGGCGAACTGAAGATGAATTCAAAGAGGATATGCTCGATCTTAAAAAAAATATCACGGGGCCTTTTGGTATTAACCTCATTGTAAATAAATCCAATATTAAATTAAAAAAGCAACTGGATGTCTGCCTCGAAATAGAACCTGACTTTATTATTACAAGTCTTGGAAGCCCGGAACAGATTATTAAAAAATTTAAGGATAAAAAAACCAAAATCCTTTGTGATGTAGTGGATTTGAATTACGCCCTAAAAGTTGAAAAACTCGGCGCTGATGCCGTTATCGCCGTCAACTCAGGGGCAGGTGGACACGCGGGGCCTGTTCCCGCCAGCGTTTTAGTACCAAAGCTAGTTAAAGGCCAAGTCCTTCCGGTTATCTCCGCTGGAGGGATTGGAACAGGGGAAGGCCTACTATCAGTATTAACTCTTGGTGCTGGTGGCGCATCTATTGGGAGTCCCTTTATCGCCGCGAAAGAAAGTCCGGTAAGCAAAGAATACAAAAATGCATGTGTTAAATATGGTGCCGAAGATATCGTTCTCACCACAAAAATATCAGGTACGCCTTGTACTGTTATCAATACCCCTTACGTAAAAAAAATTGGTACCAAACAAAATGCCGTTGAGTCTATGCTCACAAAAAATAAAATGCTTAAAAAATATATAAAGATGCTGACCTGGTATATGGGAACTAAGGCCATCGAAAAGGCCGCCTTTAGTGCCACTTATAAAACGGTATGGTGTGCAGGTCCATCTATTGAATTTACCAATGAGGTAGAAGCAGTATCAGATATTGTTGAACGAATGATCAGCGAATATGATAGGGCCTTTAAAAATCTAAAGGCCCTAAGTCCTTTTAATGGGGAAGTAAACCACCCCGTTTCAAAAGGGCATGTGTAGAGGGCTTTCTTCCTCTAAATTTTTCATATAATTCCATAGGATGTTCAGTTCCACCTTTTGATAAAATATTTTCTTTAAAGCTATCCGCTACTTCTGGATTAAAGATTCCCTTTTCCTTAAAAAGTTCAAAGGCATCTGCATCTAAAACTTCTGCCCATTTATAGGAATAATAACCTGAGGAATATCCGCCAGCAAAAATATGAGAAAAGGAGACACTGGTATTAACCCCTTCAACAGCAGGAAAAAGCCTAGTGGGCTCACTAACCTCTCTTTCAAAGGCATCCACATTATCTATCCCTTTAGGGTCATCCTTATGCCAGGCCATATCTAGCCTTGCAAGGCCCGCCTGTCTAACTGATGCACAACCTTCAAAAAAACTAGCACTATCTTTTATTTTTTTAATTAACTCTTCAGGAATTTTTTCACCAGTTTTGAAGTGTTCGGCAAATAGATCTAAACATTCTTTTTCAAATGCCCAGTTTTCCATAATTTGCGAAGGAAGCTCAACGAAATCCCAAAACACATTAGTTCCTGAGGTTGAGCTATAACTACAATGTGAGAGCATTCCATGTAGAGAGTGTCCAAATTCGTGGAATAGGGTGGTCACCTCATTAAATGTTAAGAGCGAAGGTCTATCCCCACTTGGTTTGGTAAAATTACAAACAATTGAGATATGTGGCCTTTGGTCAACGCCATCTTTTGTCTTTTGATCCCTAAAACTTGTCATCCATGCTCCGCCTCTTTTCCCTGGACGAGGAAAAAAGTCAGCATAGAAAACGCCCATGTGCTTACCACCTTTATCAGTGACATCAAAGACTTCCACATCTTGGTGATAAACAGCAACACCATCAACTTTTTTATAATTTAGTCCGTACAATTTATGGGCAACATCAAAAACTCCCTGAAGAACTTTTTCCAGCTTGAAATAAGGCCTTAGCATTTCATCATTAATATCAAAGTTTTCTTGTTTGAGTTTTTCCTTCCAGTAACCAAAATCCCATGATTGAAGAGTTTCCGGGCCACCATTTGCTTTAGCGTACTCACTTAGCTGGACAAGCTCCTTTTTAGCAGCAGGTCTAGCATAAGAAAGCATTTCATCCAGAAAATTCATCACGGTTTTAGTATCGCCGGCCATCCGCTCTTCTAAAATAAAATCGGAATGAGAATTATAGCCGAGTAGTTGGGCCCTAACGTATCTTAGGTTGACCAACTTTTTCACGATTTCTTTGTTATCATTTTTTCCGTTTTTAAAACCCCTAGAACCAAAAGCAATGGATAGTCTCTTTCTAAGGTCTCGGTTATCAGCATAGGTCATAAAGGGGATGTAACTTGGATAATCAAGAGTTAGGAGCCATTGTTTTTCGTAACCTTTTTCCTCCGCCATATGAGCGGCAGATTCTATGTAGGACTCCGGACAACCTTTAAGATCATCAATATTGGAAAGGATCAGCTCAAAGCTATTGGTATCATTTAAAATGTGGTCGCCAAATAGAAGTCCCAGACTTGATAGCTCTTTGTCTAATTCCCTTAACTTTTCTTTATCTTCATGGGAGAGAAGAGCGCCATTTCTTTTAAAGTCTTTATAGGTTTTTTCAAGCAGCATTTTCTGCTCAAGACTGAGATCTGCTTCTTCCATTTTTTCAAATACTGCCTGGACTTTTTTAAAGAGCCCCTCATCTAAAATGATATCATTTCCAAACTCGGTAACTAGGGGAGAGAAATCCTTCGCTAGCTTCGTGAGTTCATCATTGGTTTCGGCAGAGTGAAGATTAAAAAATACTCCTGAAATGGTATAGACTCTTTCGGAAGCGTTTTCCATCGCCACGATGACATTATAAAAGTCAGGTTCATCGGTGTTATCTTTAATGTTATTTATATCTTCTTTGGCCTTTTTAATGGCCTCTTTAATAGCGGGTAAAAAATGTTCATTTTTTATTTTGTCGAAAGGGACGGTTTCAAATTTAGTATCAAACTTCTCCAACAAGGGATTCATCACTTGGCTCCTTTATAAAATTGTAGGGTTTAGAAAAAAATTAATTGGCCGGAAGGTATTTATCTCCAATTTGGCCATCAAGAAAATCTTTTGCGCTGTTAAAATTGCAAAGATCTAGTGAGGTTTTGAATTTTAGACTACCTTGTTCCGTATTTTCACAGTTACATGCAATCTTTTTCATAAACTCAAAGAACTTAAAACCTGTCTCATGGCTCAAAAGATGTTCCATCTGACAAGAGTCAAATTCGGCAGTAGCTTCATCCACTCCCACAAAGTCTCTTAGAAAATAAAAAAGAAGAGTTCTCGAAGATAATATTCGATGAACTTCCATGTGACCTGCATCGGTGAGTACTAAAAACTTGCAATCTTCTTCTTCTTGGACCAAATCTTTTTTCTTAAGACTATTTAAGGCGGTAGAAACAGAACCTTTGGTGAGGTTAAGTTCTTTTGCAATATCGGTGACCCTGGCAAATCCTCTCCCTTCCTTTAACTTATGGATGGTTAGGAGGTAGTGAACCATTGAGTGGGATAAATTATGAATGCCTTTAATTTCTTTTTCCATACGCCTGCGTTTATACCAAAGAACCGAAATAGGGTCAAAATTTGCCTGAATATTTGTAAAAAGGTTAACTGATTCATGTGTTAAGTGATTGAATTTGCTCAATATCAAAATTAGTACTATTACTGGCCCACCAAGATTTCTAGAAGTGGTAAAATAATTAGTAGGTATTTTCTGGAAAATCATATGAAATATAAAATTATCCTTCCTCTTATTTTCTCTCTTGGGGCCTTCGCCCAAGTCATTGAAACCTATGGCCCCGACGATCAGGCGCTGACCGATGAAGACCACAAACTATCCCAGGAATTTATCCATGAGGGCATCGCTCAAAAGGTACTGCAAGAGGAATGCGAGGGGATGGAAGAAGAGTGTAAAGGACAAGATGACGATGGAAGATTTCTTGGTATTCCCAACCAAATGATCGAACTCATTGGACAGGCCTACTCCATGCTCTCCGGTGGGATCATGGGCCAGCTTAAATTGTCAGAAAAATCCCTCGCCGCTGCCCGGGAAAAAGATCCCATGGCCAAAGATAGCAAACCTGATTATTGCTCAAAAATTCCCATGGCCACTAATCTTCTGGCACAATTTAAGCAAACCAGTGAGCAAAAAAACCTCAAAGATCTTCCTGCTGAAGGTGAGACGGTTCAAAGGCAACAACTTTTAAAGGCCGCTGCATCTCATAAGTCTAGATCTGAGACTTCCGCCATTCAAGCGGGTGGTTATGGAGTCACATCAGCATGTTATGTGGGAATGATAGCCGCCGGTGGAGTGGCCATATCTGCAGTTGCGGTCAAGCTTCCCGCCTCTGCCTTGCTGACAGCTTTTTACACCACCAATGCTATTAGACAGAAAAAAATTGCTAACCGGGTTAAAAAGATCGCCGATAAAATGCCCGGGAGAGGATATTGTAATCCTATCACTGAAAGACAATGTTACTGCGATACCTATAAGGAACTTAAAAAAGATCAAGAAAAACTCGCTGAAGAAAATAAGAAAAACTTAGAGGCCACCCGATCTGCAAACATCAAAGAAAAAAGTACTGGTGAAAAAATTGGAAGCTTCTTTGGGATCGGTAAAAAGAAAAAACAACACGTTGATAAAGTGGTCATCATCGACGAGGGTGGAGCGGCCAAATACTGCATGCCTCAACTTCATGGTAACAATGTCGCAGATGATTCCATCAGGGTGTCCTGTCTCGATGAAAAGATGAGACTCGATCCCTTTTGTCATTGTAAAGGCAGAAACACCTGTTACGACACTGAATATATGAAATTTGCTGCTGATATAACCCCAGAGATGTTTGCCCAATCTGGTCTCACAGATTTTAGATCTATGACCAGAGGTGAGCTTATTGGGGGCAGAGTTGGCTCAGCAAGCTTTGGCAGAAACGCCATAAGAAATAAATCCCTGGCCAAACAATATGCCTTAAAAAATCCTTATAAAGGAAATCTTTCAGCAGATGCCATGGCCCGAGCAAAAATGGCGGAAGACACTTTTGGCATTCCAAAAGAATTGGCCGCCCAACTTACCTCAAGACCTATTACCGCCCAAGACCGGGAAAATGGAAAAAGATTAATGGCGGGATCGACCGGTAGTAAGAAAGGAAAAATGACCACCAAAGGGCCAGAGGGTAGAACGGTTCGAACCCTCACTTTTAAACCTCAAAGAAAAAAACAAAGGCGAGTTACCAGGGCCAAATCAGGAAGCAGCACCAAACTGCAAAGGGGTAAGGCCTCAAGCTCTGGTGATGTGATGAAGTTTGCCCGGAGGGCCCAGGCCAAGGCACAAATAGAAACTCGAAAAGGCCGAAATATCTTTCACATTATCTCCAGAAGATATCAGCTGAGTGGCCACAAGAGATTGACCCCGGCAAGGGATGAACTAGACTGATGAAACTTCCAATTCTACTCTATGATGAAAAATGTCCACTTTGCCTAAGGTTTAAACAGGCCTTTGAAAGAGTCCCCGGAGCGTCCAAAGTAAATATTATCTCTATTTATAACGAGGAAGTTTTTAAAAATTTTCCCCAGATTAATCCCGAAGCGGCCTTTCAAGAGCTGCACTATCTAGACGGAGAGGGAAAGGTTTATGGTGGAAAAGATGCCCTTACCCAGCTCATGGTGGAGTTTCCCCTGGTTAAAAAGTTTGCCTGGTTAATTGAAAGCAATATGGGCCAAAAGGCCTTAACCTACTTTAATCAGGTGGCCAAAAACTACCGCGAGCGGTTGATTAAAGACTGCATTAATTGTAAATAAGATACCTCAACCAGAGGTATTTATGCTCCCATATGAAAAAACTGTCATTTTAATTCCCACTTACAACGAATCCGATAATGTTGAGCGAATGGCCCGTACCATCCTTAAGTCCTATCCTAAAATTTCACTTTTGATCATCGATGATGGTTCTCCTGATGGAACAGGAAATATTGTAAAAACGCTCCAAAAAGAATACCCAGGCCTTCACCTGATGGAGCGAGCTGGAAAAGCGGGTATTGGCAAGGCCTATATTGCGGGCTTTAAATGGGCGCTAGAAAAGGGTTATGATTTTGTTTTTGAAATGGACTGTGACTTCTCTCACAACCCTGAGGATATCCCAAGGCTGCTTGAGGCCACCACAAATAATGATTTGGTTATCGGCTCAAGATATATCAATGGCATCTCCATCGTAAACTGGCCGTTTAAAAGATTGCTTTTATCTTATGGTGCTTCCATCTACACCAGGTTTATAACCAGAATTCCCATTAGAGATACCACGGGAGGATTTAAGTGTTTTACCAGAAAAGCACTAAAGACTTTAAACTTTGATAAGATTATCTCCAATGGCTATTCCTTCCAATTAGAAGTTAATTATAAAATATGGAGTAAGGGTTTAAGAATAAAAGAAGTCCCCATAATTTTTTATGAAAGAAGAGATGGACAATCTAAAATGGATAAAAACATCGTCCTTGAGGCCATCTTTGCGGTTATTTTCCTTCGACTTAAAAAAGTCTTCGGAACTCTCTAGCGCTCCAAGGAAGCACGGGAAAAAATATTTCGATTATACGGGTTCCAAACCATCAAAAATAAAAACCAGCTGGCGCTGAATTTAAAGATTTCCCAACCATTAGGCCAAAATGGCAGTAGTGCGGAAATTCCAAATAATATAATCTGAAAAGTCTTAGGAACTGGGAGGGCCAATTTATCAATTATCTTCTTTCCCTGGGCGGAAAATTTATAAAGTAGTTTTGTTAAAAGGTAATAAACCGTAATTACGGTTACTAAATCCCCTCTAAAGTTTCCGGTATAGACTTTTTTAAGCTCATCCAGGCCCCAAAATACATTTAAGAGGGAAAAGATAAAAAAGAGCACTCCCTGCAAAATCATAGAGTAACAAAATCCATCTAGCCTAAAAGGCCGAAGCAGAAAGGCCCGGTATACATATAAAAGGCCACATAAAAACATGGCCAGGAAAGTAGGCCAGGGAAGTATTAATAAATAATAATCTTTAAAAATCTGAGGATAATTCTCAGAACCCCACATGCCTAAAAAAATTAGAAGCAAAATGATGGGATAAAAAAATTTTTCGGCAGGCGCCAACTTAAAGTCTTTCACCTAAATCCTCAAAAAGGGCCAAACGCTCACTATGCCTTCCACCTTCAAATTCGGCCTTAAACCAGGCACCGGCAATATCTTTTAACTGATCTGAAGTATTAATTCTCCCACCTAGGCACAAGACATTGGCATTATTGTGCTGAATTGAGAGTTCTGCCTCTTTAGGAGACCGGCAAAGGGCCGCCCGGATACCACTATATCTATTGGCGGCCATAGAGACGCCGATTCCTGAGCCACAGATTAAAATGCCCTTGATATTTTCACCAAGAACAACCTTCACCAGTTTTGTGGCAAAATCTGGGTAATTACAACGCTTTGAAGAATAAGTCCCAACGTCTATGACTTCATGGGACTCTTCAAGATATTTTTTTAGTTCTTCTTTGGCCTCAAAGGCCGCATGATCGCATCCAAGAATAACTTTCAAGGAAAACTCCTAGTATCTGTAGTGCTCTGGTTTATAAGGACCTTCTACTTTCACACCAATATAGTCTGCTTGCTCTGGAGTAAGGGTCTCAAGTTCTGCACCAACTTTCGCTAAGTGCAGATGGGCCACTTTTTCATCCAAGTGTTTTGGAAGAGTGTAAACTTTTCTCTCGTAGTTATCAGATTTCGTCCAAAGTTCAACTTGCGCCATTACTTGGTTAGTAAACGAGTTGCTCATAACAAACGAGGGATGCCCGGTGGCACATCCAAGGTTAACCAGTCTTCCTTCAGCTAAAAGAATTAATTTTTTTCCATTGGGGAATGTGTACTCATCAACCTGAGGCTTGATGGTAGTTTTAGTAATCCCATCTCGGCCTAAGCTGGCCACATCAATCTCATTGTCAAAATGACCAATGTTACAAACGATGGCACCATCTTTCATGGAGTCCATATGGTCTTGATTAATCACTTTAAAGTTTCCGGTAGTGGTTACAAAAATATCACCGATTTTAGCGGCATCTTCCATTCTTCTAACTTCATATCCTTCCATTGCAGCTTGAAGAGCACAGATTGGATCGATCTCAGTAACAATTACTCGACCACCTAATCCTTTAAAAGACTGGGCCGAACCTTTGCCAACATCACCGTAACCGGCAACCACACAAACTTTCCCAGCGATCATGGTATCAGTTGCTCTTTTGATCCCATCAACTAGGGATTCTCTACAACCGTAAAGGTTGTCAAATTTAGATTTGGTAACCGCGTCGTTTACGTTGATGGCCGGAACCATCAACTTGCCACTTTTTTGCATTTCAATCAGACGGTGAACACCGGTAGTGGTCTCTTCAGATATCCCTTTTACTACTTCCATCATCTGGGGATATTTTTCATGCATAATAAGCGTGAGGTCTCCCCCATCATCTAGGATCATGTTTGGCCCTTTTCCATCTGGCCAATTGATTGTTTGCTCTACACACCACTCGTATTCTTCTTCCGTTTCACCTTTCCAGGCAAAAACAGGAATTCCAGAAGCTGCCATGGCCGAGGCCGCGTGATCTTGGGTAGAAAAAATATTACAGGAGGACCATCTAACTTCGGCCCCAAGTTCAATGAGGGTTTCAATTAAAACCGCAGTCTGAATAGTCATATGAATACAACCAGCTATTCTTGCGCCCTTAAGGGGTTGTTCACCTTTTAATTCTTCTCTAACTGCCATCAACCCCGGCATTTCCGCTTCAGCGATCCTAATTTCTTTTCTTCCCCAATCGGCCAAAGAAATATCCTTTACTTTATAATCCTCAGCTTCACTCATTGCTGTCCCCCATAAAATTTATTTAGTTAAAACTGTCCAAATTTATAACATTTGAAAGACTTACCAACAAGGATTGATTGTTATCCCGCGGGATATTAAAATGATTACAAGGACTATTACGCAAGGCATAAATATGGGTACTTTTACCAATCTTACTACTAACGAGGCCAATGAAATCCTCTCCCTTTATGGGCTTGGGCCTTTGGAATCCATGAAGGCCCTGGGTCTTGGAATATCTAATTCCAACTTTAAAGTTAAGCTTAAAGACAGATTCATTCTTTTAAAAGTATCTGATGATAAGGGGGAGAAGGAGCTTATCGGGGAGCAAAAAATCCTTCATTATCTAAAAGCGAAAAAATTCCCCTATTCCATCTGTCCCATCCCATTAACCAGTGGTGAAACCATCTATCATTACCAGGGAATGATCGGGGCCATATTTGAATTCTTAGAAGGTATTCCTCCAGGCCCCTCTGATGATACTTGCTATGAAATAGGCCAGGTCCTAGCGCTTCTTCATTCTCTAAAAAAAGATCAGTGCTTTTTAGAGCTTAGGCCTCATGAAGAGGTTGGATTTGGTGCCACCGAAGTGATAGATTATATAAATCAAAAAAATTGCCCAGAGGATTTCAAGGAGCTTTTCCATAAAATTTTTCCTGACAGTTTACAAGGCTGGCAGGGTGAGAAATTTGCTGAGGGAGTAATCCATGGTGATCTCTATTATGACAATACCCTTTTTCACAATAATCGCTTAAACGTAGTCCTGGATTTCGAACAATCGGGGCGAGGAAAGCTCCTTTTTGATATTGGCATCTCCATTTCCGGCACCTGTTTGGAAAAGGGAACTATTGGACTTAGATTGATAGATTCCTTCCTTATGGGGTATGAGTCCATCAGACCTCTCCCAAAAGCAGAAAAAGAGTATCTGAACCAGGCCATACTATTAGCACTCTTTTCCATTGCCCTTTGGCGAATAAAGAGATTTAAAGAGGGAAACCTAGATCGTTCTCGAGAAGACAGTTACCAGGAATTACTATCGCGAGCGCTAACTTTTTTTAACCTGCTGGAATACCTAAAAAATGAGCAAAGCTAAATATTTCGCCTCCTGCCCTACCCAATTAGAACCACTTTTAATCAAAGAAATTAAAGAGTTCGAACTTAGTGATATAAAAGAAGAACGTGGGGGAGCTTCCTTTACTGCCACAGAAAAGGAAATAATACAGTTTATCCTTCGTTCTAGAATAGCTAGCAGGGTCTTCAAACATCTAACTGAATTTTCTATTAAAAACGAAAAAGACCTCTACGAGAAGGCGTTAGAGTTTCCCTGGGACCTGGTCATGACTCCCAAACAAACGCTAAAAATCAAAGCTGTCCTCGACCAAAATGCCCAACAGGGTTTTAAAAGTGGGCTGTATTTATCCCAACTTTTAAAAGATGCTCTGACTGATAAGCTTAGAGAAAAGTTTGGCGAAAGGCCTAGTGTCGATACAAAATACCCCGACAATCTTTTTCTCCTGCGAATCTCTCAAACTGAAGATGAAAAATACTTTGTTAATATCCTGCTTGATCTAGTAGGGACTCCCCTTTCCAACCGCTTTTATAGAACAGGTCATCACCTAGCACCTCTTAGAGAAAACCTTGCTGCTGCCCTGGTGCTTCTCACCGACTGGGATCCAGAAAAAGATATTTTTATTGATAGCATGTGTGGCAGTGGAACCATTTTAATTGAAGCGGCAATGATTAAGGGAGGAATTGCTCCAACATATTTCCGTCTCTTATCCACCAAACATGCATTTGCCTTCCAAAAACAGCTCTGGTTTACAGAATCTTTAAATAATTTTTATCTAAGTGAAATAGATAAGGTTAAAAAATCCTCCAAGAAAGGTTTGGATGATCTGCACACCCATCAATTTTTTGGTTTTGATATCGAAGCGGCCAATATAGAAATTGCTAAAAATAATCTTCGAGCTGCCAAACTTGATAAAATCGTAAAATTAAAAAGGCTTGATTCCACCAGACTTTTGCCCCCAGGTGATCCTCCAGGAGTTATCATTTGTAATACTCCCTACGGTGAAAGAATTGGAGAAAAGAAATACCTGGAACAGGTTATCTACAACTACGGGGAAAATTTAAAGAAAAACTTTTCCGGTTTTCGCGCTTACTTACTAACTGTGAGAGATCTCAGGAAAAAAATCTCTCTCTCTACTTCCAGTAGAGTATCGCTTAAAAATGGCAACCTTGATTGTACCTTGGTTCGCTATGACCTCTATTGAAACCTATCAGCGATCTTAATGGCAAATTGCGGGCTTGAATATTTCATTAAAGCAGTGGGATTTACAATTTTGTCATCATGTTTTGATGAGCGGGAAAAGAAATAGTTGGATACCTGAGAATCCTTTAAAAAGATGGTATGCCCTTTCTCAGCAAACTTACGCGTAATAAACTTGGAATCGAGAAAACAGATTTCTCTAATCATAAAATTATTATGGATATAGATGATAATGCAATAATCGCTTAATTGAACTAACGACCTTCTAATCTTCACACCTTTCGGGGAGCTAAAATCTGCCCAATGGACCTTAACTTCGGCCGTCTTACCATCTAACTTAAAATCAAAACCACGTTGAGAAGTAGACTTTTTTTGATAGAGGCCGAAAATTATCCGCGCATACCACTCTCCAAGTTGCACTGGGAGATTTTTGCCATTTAACAAAATTTTGTTTTCTCGGAGATTTTTAAAGGCCTTATAAATACTTTCGATGGAATCAAATATTGATTTGTTCTCGGGAATTTTTAATATGGTCATCTTGCTAGAGCTTGCCGTGCCTAACTTTCGGGCAAACTTTCTCTCATACCATTTAGTAAAGGTATCACTGCCAAAAAAATCGATCGATTGGTATACGAAGCCAAGTCCAAGCAAATCAACTGGACTATTCAAGTTTTCAAATTTCTTTTTTAACAAGGAAAAAGGGGCATACTCTAAGGCCGTAGGACCTTGTACATAAAAATCTTCTTTAAAGTAGTTCGAGCTTCCCTGATTTTCTTTAGAAAATTCCCCTATTTCCTTATAAAGGTCTTCAAGTTTCATTTAAATTCCCATAATCCTTGGAAATCATAGCACTTAATACTTTAAATCTCTAATTTTGTGAGACCTTCGGGAAAATTTAAAACGCACTGAGAAATTGAAGTATTCCTCACTAGGTAATGCGCACAAAAGACTTTGAAATCCATTATCTTGGATAGGTAAAACCCTTTTTGCTCATCGCTTCCATCTTTTAGAAGTCGCTGTGCCTCTAAGGCATGCCTTAAAAGAATCCAAGAAACGATAAGATTTCCACAGTACGTCAAAAAGTCGGTGGAGTGCTCTAAAACCTGATCAACTTTTCCCTTTTGGTAGCATTCGGTAAATCTGGCCAAAATCTCTTGGACCTTTTCCATATTTTTCTTCATTAAATTGGTTTCGTTTTGCCACTCAGCAGGAATATCTTGCGCCAAAGTGGCCATGATTTTCTTACCTAATTTGCCAAATTCCTTTCCCTCATCTTTGAAAATTTTTCGCATTACAAAATCAAGCGCCTGAATGCCATTGGTTCCTTCATAGATGGTAGCAATTTTAGCATCTCTTACAAATTGCTCAATTCCATATTCACTACAATATCCATAACCACCGTGAACTTGAACCGCATCTACACAAACTTCAAAACCAGCATCGGTACAATATGCTTTGCAAATAGGTGTAAAAAGAGCAATCTCAGCTTCTGCCTCAGGATTATCAAATAAATCTGCGGTATAAAGAACTAGTCCCCGCATTCCCCGAGACATGGCCCGCATTTTAAGTAACATTCTTTTTACATCGGGAAGATCAATTATACTTTTTCCAAATTGCTCTCTCTCTCTGGCGTATTGAATTGAAAGAGAAGTGACCAAGTTCGCCTGGGCCTCACCTTGTAGCCCACAGAGAAGTCTTGCCTCATTCATTATTAAAAACATATGAGACATGCCTTTAAACTCTTCGCCAATGAGATATCCTTCACAACCTCCATTTTCACCAAAGGTAAGCTCACAGGTTGCCGAACCATGGATGCCCATTTTTTCTTCAATTTTAGTACATATCACATCGTTAGATTCACCATTTTCTATTTTAAAACGGGGGACGATAAAAAGGGATATCCCCTTTACCCCTTCTGACGCTCCTGGAGTTCTGGCCAAAACCATATGGATATTATTTTCAAAGAGATCACTCTCCCCGGAGGAGATAAATATTTTAACTCCATTAATTTTATATTTTCCGTCCTCGGTTGGCGTGGCGGTAGTTCTTGTTGCGCCCACATCACTTCCCGCTCCGGCCTCGGTTAAGCACATGGTACCGCCCCAGGTTCCATCCATCATCTTGGGAATATAAAGCCTCTTTTGCTCATCGCTTCCTAGCATTTTGATACAGTTTAGAGTTCCTTTGCTTAGTCCGGGATACATGGAAAAGGAGACATTTGCTCCTACATAAAAAGACTGGCAGGCCATATAGGTTGCGGTAGTGGCGGGCATTCCCTCCCACTCTTCTTCCATGCCAAGGGCAAACCACCCATTTTCATAAAATTTCTGCTTAGCGGCCAGGTAGGATTTAGGAACCCTTACCTGACCTTCCACCATCTTGACCCCGACTCGATCACCATCTTCTCTCGTGGGAAAAATTTCATTTTTGGTAAAACGGTCAAACTCATCGATAATGGCGCGTAAATCTTCTTCAGCATAATCCGGTTTTAAATCCTGAACTTTAAGCATGTTAAACAGGTTAAAATAGACATCTTCCAAATCAGTTTTGTATTCGGCCATTAAAATCCCTCGTAAAAAATATATAGTTCCAGATATAAATAAAAATAAGCTGGAAAACTAGTTTCAATGCACTATTAATAACTTATACTTACCAAATTATGTTGATTCCCATTCTTCTAGGTCTGCTGACCGGTTATATAATGTGTATTCCAATTGGCCCCTTAAATATTTTGGTTTTTAACACCAAACTGAAAAGAGGAATGGCACCGGCCATGGCCATCGCTATAGGCGGTGCCATAATGGATTTCATTTACTTTTTTATCATTCTCTCAGGTCTCTCACTTTTCACTATAAACCCCCAGGTTACTTATGGATTTCAAATTTTTGGCACAGTTATTTTATTTATACTGGGAATCAAGGAAATATTTTTTGTCCATGTGGATCTGAGGGAGCGCCCCAAATACAATAAAAAGTTTGGATCAAAAAGTTTTTTACTCCTTGGTATTTTAATTTATGTGGGCAATCCCACCATGTTTTTTTCCTTATCCACTTTGTGTGCTTTCATAAAATCATTTGCTTTTTTCCCCAGCACCTTGGCAAACAACGCTATCTTTTCCCTGTTTGTGGCACTTGGTTCAATCCTTTGGTTCTACACTCTGGTGGTAATCATTGAGAAGTTTGAGCATAAAATTACCAAACCTTTAATGATAAGAATCAATCAATTCTGTGGCATTCTTATTGTCTTTTTAAGCTTTTATCTGGGTTTTAAAACCCTCACCTAAGAGATTGCCAAAATTGGCGCATTCGGTATAAATTATTAGAGAAATGTTAACGCAGGGTGGATCCATTGTCATTTTTTGTGCAGACCTCAATCTCTATAGGTATTCAGATTTTAATCGGACTCTATTTCCTGGCCGATATTTTTCTAAGTTATAACACCCCCATAACTCCCATTGATCATTACTATTTTATCATTTATTCCTTTGGTATCTTTTTAATCATAAGGGCCTTTTTATTTTTTCCGTATCTACTTTTAAAAAAAATTAAACCTATAGTCGCAGGAATTTTCATCTCCCTATGTGAGTCGCTTTTAATATTCCTATCCATTATCGATAACATTGTATTTTTTAATCAAGGCCTGCATTTCTACGACAGTCATGTACTACAATTTTTAACCAATCCTAATTGGAACCGTGAGGTTCAAATTACCTGGATTGCTTGGGTCTCCCTCATCTCTATATTTTTAGTACTTTTTATTTTTCAACTGGGACTTTTTAAAATTCTTAATGAAAGGTTGAACAAACCCTCCATCAAAAAGTTAACTATCCCCTCCATGATCACAGTTGGCCTATTCCTAACCCTGTCTAATGTTTATGGTTATCAAAATTACTTTCCCAAAAAAGGAGAGATTCTAAATTCCTTTCCTTTCTATAACATCATCTACGACTCTCCTGGGCAGGAGCCTCTAGAGGTAAGATATAAATATCAAAAAGCGGATATAGATAAAAAGGAAAATCAACATATCTTCCTTTTAATGGCCGAATCTCTGCGAGCAGACGCCTTCACTCCTGAGTTAATGCCCCTAGTAAGCAAATTTGTGGAAAGGAATGGATGCTTTGTTTCCCCTAGGCATTACTCTGGAGGACATACCACAGAAAATGGCATCTTTACCTCATTTTACGGATTAAACGGGTATCACTTCCAAAATTTCAGGGCAAAAAGTCTGCCATCACCGGGACTTACATTTTTAAAAGAGGGAGGTTTTGAAATTCTCGGCGGATCGGCCTCGTCCCTTAGGGATTTTAACGGGTTGGGTTTTATTTTTGGGATCTTTGATCAGTTTAAGCAATTTTTAGGGCGTGACGTTTATAACGATGATCTAGATATGGTTAACTGGGCCTTGGAAACAGTAGATTATAACAAATCTCAATTTATGTTTTTATTTTTCAACAGCACCCATCACAACTACCACTATCCGCCAGAATTTGAAATATATAGGCCGGTGGTGGAAAAAGATTTTAATCATTTAAAAATTGCAGGAAAACCCCATTTGCAACAGCAGTTTTTCAATAAATATAAAAATAGTGTCCGTTATGTGGACCATCTATTGGCAAAATTTCTAAGAGAGGCCCTGGAAAAGACTAATGAGAAATCTATTATCGCCATTGCTGGAGATCATGGAGAAGAGTTTTGGGAAGAAGGCTTTCTCGGCCATAGTAATACCAATTTTATAAACCCTAAGATCCAAGTTCCTTTTATAATTTGTGATTTAAGTAAGAAATTAAAAAACCATTCTGTGAAATTAACTTCTCATGTGGATATTTTTCCTACAATATTAACCCTGCTCTATCCTGATAAGGATTGGTCAGCATACTTTGATGGGGGAGATATTTTCACCCCGCAAAACACCCCCTATAAAGTGGTGACCCCTCCCCTATTTCCCTATAAGAAAAATAAAATATGTCTGATTACAAAAGATAAAAAATATTGGTTCAAAAAAAGCGGTAAAAAGCTCCATCAGCTTAAACCCTATAAAATCACTGACCTTGAAGATAAAGTTACCACGGATAGTGACGGGGTAATGAAAGTGTTACTTGAAAGATTTTCAAAAGATGTCTATAGATATTTGGCCCCGGCCTCAAAGCTTTAATCACTTATTTTTTTACCTATCAAGGTTGGTACCGAGAAAATCCCTATAATAACACCAAATCCCAGGGCAATAGCGAGTGTTATGCCAAATTCTCTGATGGGAAGAAAGCCATAAGTACCAAAGATTAAAAAAGAAAAAATCAGCAAGATAGAACTGGCAAAAATGGGCGTTATGGTTGTTTTAAAATAGTGATCAAAGGTCTCGCCTTTTCTAAGGTTATAGACAAGATGGATACCAGTGTCGACGATTAACCCTAGAGATATACTAAAAGTCATTACGGTCGCAATATTTAAAGAAATCCCCAACAGATACATACAGATTAGAGCAGCAGATATGGGTAAAATATTAATCAATAAAAAGACAGGTATAATCTTTAAATCCCGGAAAAGGATTGCACTTAGAATGCATATAACAAACAAGCTCAGCAAAATACTTTTTCCAAGCACCTTGATAAGAGCATTTTGTGATTTCATCAAGTTAAAATATATCCCATTAATTTTAACTTTATAGGGTAATTCCTTAAAGGATTTCTCCACTGCTTTAATACTGCTGAAATAGGATTTCGTACCCGAGGGAACTCCCATTAGGGTAATTCTATAGAATTTTCCCGCAGGGTAATCCGCCAAAATTTCCTTTTTAATATTGGCCTTAAGTGCTTTATAGGGCCACTTCAAGAGCGGTAACCTGTTCTCTCCTGAGTAAAAATAATTGGCCTCGCGGACAAAAGTATTGGAAGAAAGAATTTGATATTTTTTCTCAAGCCCTATTTCTACCTTCTCAATGGCCTGTAAATCTTTCAAGGTAAAAATATTTGGGGCATTGGATATTAAGATCTCCATAAGGGGGATGCCAAAAACCTTCCGGCCCAACTCTTCCATACTGGTTTTTATTCCCGCTTCTGGTGGAAAAAATTCTGTGGCATCCGTTTTAATCGGTATCTTTCTAACAATTAGAAGGGCCGTGAGAATCAAGACGGTAGAGAAAATGGTTATAGTTTTTAGGGAGAATTGTTTTTTAAAAAGATCCCGATACTTATAAATATAGGGATATCTCAAATGCTCCAGTGAATGTCCTACCAGAGTTAAATACACCCATAAAAAAGTTAGCATTGATGAAAAGAGTAAAGAGAGGACACATAAAATAGAAAACTGCCGTATTACTTCTATCTCGCTTATGAGAAGAGATCCAAAACCTATACAAGTTGTCACTAACATTAAAAGAATTGGTTTCCCTTTTTTTAAAATGGCAGTCTTGACTGAATTTTCTTCCATAGAGGAAAAAAATAGATGGAAGGCCAAGGAGAGATTAATAACAAATACCAAAAGGGGAACAATAGATGTCACTAGATTTAGCTGTCCGTATAAAATCTTAATGATGGACATACTTATAAAAAGAGAACAAAAAGCTGGAATGAAGGTAGACAAAAGCCCCCAGACACTTCTTGTGAAGATAAAACAAAAAATGAAGGCAAAAGCAAACATCGAAGGAATCAGCTTGTACTTAATTCCATTAGAGTAATCATTTAAAAGATAGTTAATAAATGGTAATCCGCCGAGTCTTAATTTATGTTTAGTAAAATATTCATCAGAAATTATAGAGCTAATTAGCTTTTTTATTTTTAACGAATCCCAGGAAGGAGAAAACATAGTCAAAAATGCCAGATGATCTTTCCCATATAACTTAAACTGAATATTCTCATTTGCTGCTAAAAAACTCTTAATATTTTCTAATTTATTTCTTTTTATCACTTTTTCGTAAATATCAAAAAAGGTTAAAAACTGGACTTCTGGAAATTTTTTTCTAAGCTTATCAACCTCAATATTAAATTTTTTATAATCCACCTCACCAGGGCCGCCAGGAAAACTAATTTTAGAAAGAAGGATTTTCTTCTCTGCAAAATGACTACTGAAATCTTGATACAATCTAAAATCGCTCTTTTTTAAAAATAAGTTTTCTGAATTGACTTGCTCCAACCCTCGGGAGAAAAAAACCATCGATAAATTTAGGGATAAATATAAAATGATCCCTAAAAATCTGTAGAATGCTTCCTTGCTATGTGCCATAATTTCTTTGCTCAAACTTTTGTATTAATGTTATAGAAATAATTTTAACTTAGGCCCTGGAGAAATGCATGAACTCAATTAAAGGACTTAGCAAAAAAGTTCTTCTGGTAGTATTGGATGGCTTTGGTATTAACCCGGATTCACCCAAAAATGCCATCAAAGCGGCCCAAACACCTCATTTTGATAGCTTGTTTTATCAGTACCCCTATACCACCATAAATGCCTCTGGGATTTATGTAGGCCTTCCTAGGGGAATCATGGGAAACTCCGAAGTCGGACATATGAACTTAGGAGCAGGAAGACCTATTACTCAAGATTTAGTTCGCATAAACGAATCTATTAAAGATAACCATTTTGAAAATCTTCCTCCGCTTAAAGAGCTCATTGAAAAATCGAAGGCGGGCAATGGCCGAGTCCATCTTTTAGGTCTTTTATCTGATGGAGGTGTTCATTCCCATATAGATCATATTGAAGAAATTATTAAAATCTTAAATAAAAATGGACTTAAAGTTTTCCTACACGCCTTTATGGATGGACGAGATACTCCCCCACAAAGTGGAGGAACCTATGTAGAAATAATGAATAAAATAGAAGGTTTCAATTTTGCATCCATGCAGGGAAGGTCACTTGGAATGGACCGGGACAGACGTTGGGAAAAGATTAAAAAGTCCTATGACACCCTAATTGGCAAGGGAGACATTACGGGTGACTCTCCTATGGAGTACTTAAAGTCAGAATATAAAAAGGGAATCCATGATGAGTTTTTAACTCCTGTACTCTTTAATACAGATTTTGCCATCGGAGAAAATGACAGTGTCTTTTTTGTGAACTTTAGACCTGACAGGGCAATTCAAATAACTCTTGCCTTTACCCTTCCAGATTTTAGCGAATTTGAAAGATCTGTTATGCCCCGTTATTTCCTTTGTATGACTCCTTATGTGGATGATGAGGTTAAGCTTCCCATCCTTTTTGATAAAGAAAAGCTAAAGGGAACTCTGTCAGAGTATTTATCTGAAAAGGGGATCAAGCAGTTTAAAATCGCAGAAACCGAAAAATATGCCCACATCACCTTCTTTTTTAATGGGGGCAAAAAAGATACCTTCCCGGGAGAGGATCATTTTTTAATTCCCTCTCCAAGAGAAGTATCCACTTATGATCAAAAACCGGAAATGAGCGCTCTGCTTATTTTAGATAAGCTAATTGAAATACTGAATCAGGATAAATATGAATTTATCCTGGTTAATTTTGCCAATTCAGACATGGTTGGACATACCGGCAATTATGAGGCGGCAGTATCGAGTATTGAAATTCTCGACCATTGCATAGGTGAGCTAATGAAAAAGTGTGAAGAGAAAAATATCTCACTTCTCCTTACTGCTGATCATGGCAACAGTGATCAGATGGCCCATCATGATGGAACTCCCCATACCGCCCACACCACTGCTTTGGTACCTTTTTCTCTCTTTCATAGTTCCCTAAAAGATAAAACGCTGAAGGTGGAAGAAGGAGACCTTGCCTTAAAAGATGTGGCCCCCACCATTGTTGAGATAATGGGTTTACCAAAACCTAGTATATTTTCAGGAAAACCTATTTTTAAATAGAGCTTTTACGGGTAAAATTTTTCCATGCCTAGATTTAAAACTATTGGAATTTTAACTAGTGGGGGCGATTGCCCAGGAATGAACTGCTCTATCCGCGCCGTAGTTCGAACTGCCTTAGGTGAAGGTATCAAGGTTAAGGGTATCATTGGTGGGTACGCTGGAATCTTTAAGGAAGATATAATTGAGATGTCAGCGTCCTCAGTGGGAAATATTCTCCAAAGAGGTGGGACCATCTTAAGATCTAGCCGATGTCTGCAGTTTCACGAGAAATCAAAGCGTAAAAAGGCCTATCAAATTTTAAAAAAGCATGGCATTGAGGCCTTAGTGGTAATGGGTGGTAACGGAACTTTTGCTGGGGCATATGTTTTCTACCAAGAACATAAAATACCCATAGTTGGCATTCCCGGAACCATTGATAACGATATCCAGGGAACTGAATACTCTATTGGCTTTGATACTGCTATCCAGACGGCCATGGAGGCAGTGGATAAAATAAGAGATACTGCTTTTTCCCATGATCGCAATTTTTTAGTGGAAGTTATGGGACGGAAATCTCCCGCCATCGCTTTAAAAGTCGGAGTTTGTTCTGGGGCGGAAAATATCATTTTCAATCCCGAGGAAGAAGATCTGGCCCATATAGTACAAGATATTAAAAGGGGTATAAAAAGAGGTAAAAAATCCTCCATTATCATTGTTGCCGAAGGCGAGAAACCCGGCCTTAGCTATGCCATTCAGGGTGAGCTTAAAGAAAAATTTGGCATTGAATCAAAAGTCTGTGTTCTAGGCCATATCCAAAGGGGGGGAAGCCCTACCGCCTTTGATCGCTTTATGGCATCTAAGATGGGCTTTACTGCAGTAAAGGCCTTAGTGGAAAAAAAATATCCCACAGTCACCGTATATAAAAATGGAAGGGTTACTCTCGCTCCATTAAATAAATGTCTAGAAACCAAAAAAAGACCTAATAAGGATGCCCTAGAAATAGTCCGCGCCCTTTCCATCTAAGAAATAGCAATTTAGAGTTTTCATGCCATCTTCACTGGTAATCGAGCTATGTACTAGTGGTATCTCTCTCGCAATTATTTTGTGGATTCTTTCACATCCCCCTGTCTTTGAATCACAAAAACTTCCATGTTTTTTATCACAAGCTATTTTTAACTTGGCCCCACTACCATTTTGACAAACGACTTGTTCATTTTCCTGATCGATAAAACTTTTTATCAAGCTGCCACCTGATTTTTCTTGGCAAAAATCATTTATCTTAACGGCAACTCCCATACAATCAAGTGTTATGCTATTTTTAACTTCAATTATAGGCGCAGGGCTTATGCCTTTAAAGCGGCATACTCGAGCGTACTCAAACTTTTTATCCTGGGGATCTATTATTTTGATTTCTTTAATTTTAGCTAAAAGGCCGGTGGAATAAAATAAAAGGACAAGACTTAAAAGCTTCATTAAAAGGGAAGAGAGTATTTGATTTGGATCTGCAGGTCATCCTGGCGATCTTTCAGAAAATTTTCATAAGTGATCTTGGCCTCCATATCAGGAATAATCTCTCTTTGGATTTCTGCCAGTATGGTTTTACCTAGAATATCGTAGTTTATCTTTGAATCTATACCTAGTGCCTCAATGTGCTTGGAAGTCTCAACATAGGCCTGTCCACTGATCTCTGCTCGAACCTTTAAATCAACCCAAGGGTTTTGCAAATAGATCATCCCATACCCTTGCAGAGGTCTTCCTTTAAATCTGATCCGTACATCTTCTGAAAAATTAATTCGTATTTTAGGATTTAGCGCTTTCTTGGCCTTGGCCAGTTTTCTAACGGTAGACCCCGCCTTGGATTTTCTCGCCTCTTCAGAGAGTCTTCGATCAAGATATTTAAAATAGTATTTGGCCAAATATTTGGATTTTTCTTTTTTGGTAACTTCAATTCCTCGAAGTCCCCAATCTTTAGCAAATTTTTCTCGTTCTTCCCAACCTCTAAAGGTATTTTTCATATCATTTAAAATACCCCCTTCATCATCGTCTTGGGTAAACCTAATCCATATCTGTTCAATTTTTGTTTTATATTGGGCAGGGGCCACTTCAAAGTCATCACTTGGAAAATAATTGGCAGGAGCTCTTCCTGCAAATACAGGTTGGCATAGGACGATTAGAATTCCTACAACTACAATGTGTTTAAATTTTCCCAAGTTTTTCATCTGTCGATATCCTTTCCAACAGAGAGGGGTTTTAAATATTATAACCTCAATTGTTGGATAACTAAAAATATTCCATCTTTATAAGTGCATAAGGCGTGCCAAAATCCGTATCTAATAACGAGTACTTATATGATATGATGTGTCTATTTTTTGTACAACTGGCAGAAATAATTAGGCAATCTTAATGATTTTAGTCATTTATAAGATCTTGGGTATTTTCCACTAATGAGTTTAAAAGTTTTCTCGTCCGTGCATCTATTTCCATATTTTTGGTTTGCGACTTCAAGGCCTTAACAAAAGCATTGGCAGTCATGCCTCTACCTTTGCTCACCACCAATCCACCATTTTTCAGGATCTTGCGAAGCTCGGCACGTTTGATGATTTTTCCCCGACAAATTTCCTTCTCTAA
>SMVA01328353.1_pt1 | contig 37679 bp, 32 predicted proteins | sample 2456451 | NCBI WGS metagenome assembly SMVA01 (sample SAMN11095933, study PRJNA526329) | marine sediment metagenome | biome: Marine sediment; feature: Surficial sediment; material: Deep marine sediment; isolation source: Hadal surficial sediment | place: Pacific Ocean | collected 2014-05 | depth...
CAAATTCGGATGACGGGGGTGCAACCTGGTCGCAAAATGAAAGGCTTTCGGATTTTTTCAATTCTCACCTTGGCTGGCCAAACCAGCAAAAGATGGGTGATTACTTCGATATGGTTTCGGATAGTAGCGGCGCACACCTGTCATGGGCTGCTACGTTTAATAGTGAACAGGATGTTTATTACAGTTATATCACCGATACAACAGGTATTATTCCCGTAGAACTTCTTTCATTCTCAGCTTCTGTAGCAGCGAATGTTGTTGCTCTTTCTTGGTCAACAGCAACGGAATTAAATAACCACGGCTTTGAAATTGAGAGAAGCTCCGATAAAACTAACCTGCCTGACGGCAAGGCAGGTTGGAGAACGATTGGTTTTAAAGAAGGAAATGGAACGACATCGGAACCACAGCAATACTCTTATTCAGATAAATTGTTTGATATAGCATCAGCCAAACTTTATTATAGATTAAAACAAATAGATTTTAATGGCAGTTTTGAATACTCAGACATCGTAGAAGTTGAAATCGCTCCATCAGTATTTTCGCTTTCTCAAAACTATCCCAATCCGTTTAACCCGAGTACAACTATCAATTACCAAATGCCAGAATTAAGTTTTGTTACAATTAAAGTTTATGATGTTTTAGGTAACGAAGTTGCTGCACTCGTTAATGAACAGAAGCCCGCCGGAAAATATGAAGTTGGATTCAATGCTTCTGAATTGGTAAGTGGAGTTTATTTTTACACACTGAGTGCAGGTGAGTTTGTCCAGAGTAAGAAGATGCTGCTGTTAAAGTAATACTTTTTAATAAATCATATAAATAAAAAAAGATACTGCTCTTGCGAACAACCTTCCTCTTTCTTAGGACAAATGAAAATTAGACAACACCCTTGTCGAGCATTGCATCTGCAACTTTCAGGATGCCGCCTATGTTGGCACCATTCATATAGTTGCCGGGCGTATTAAATCTTTCAGCAATTTCAACGTAGGACTTGAAGATGTTCTTCATAATCATAATAAATCTGTAGCAAAAATGAGTACGGATCAAATTCACTATTCTCCCTCATCTAATTTATCAACCGCTGATTTCAAATAACTGGATTCGCTCCCTTTTTGCCTCCTTATTTGAAGCAAAGTCGTCGGTAAAAAACGCTTTGTGCTATCTCTTATACCCATCCGTCTTATCAAAAAATAATTGTCCGTTTCTTCTTTCATCTTTGTAAAAAAATTAGTATCTCTACATAGTTCTTAAAAATATTTGTCGCAATTTAAAGACAACTTGCAGCGACAGTAAACAAATAGCTAAAGCGTCAATGAAGAGAATACGATCACCCTCCCCTATTGGCGAGGGATTTTTATTTTAAAGAAGAAGTGGAATTTGCTCCGTATTGCACCACTATAAAAACTGCTAAAAAGGTATGACAGATTTTTAAGCCTGTTGCTAACCTTTTAGTGGCAGGCATTTTTTTATTAATTAGGAGAATAAAATGAAAACAAATAAGAAAAAATATAGAAATGAAAAATGGACGGTTATCAGTGGAGATATAAACAACTATAAATGGTTTAGTGATGAGAGATTCCACATTCAGTTTGCTGCATATACCAATGAACTATGGTACAATAAAGAAACGGAGCCATTAGAAACTATCCCTGAAATTTACATATTACCTGAAGCCCGTGATACTCTTCTGAGGGACTTCGAAGATGAAATCGGCGGAATTAAAATCTTGCTTAATTAAAGAAGGAGAAGAATTATGCGAAGAGATTTATTAGAATATGCAAAATGGTATCTGTACGAGGAAGATTATTTTATTTCCAATCGTGGTATTCTAATTCATAGTTACCCCAGGTGTAAGCGGCACATAGTTACACAATACGAAAGTGTACACGGTTTTCGCTATTATATCCCTGATTTAAACTATAATTACACAAAAATTTTTAACACTGGTAAACCAATAGATATTGTTCCCCGTGATATAGTCCCAATATTATATTGGGAACTTGAATAACTCTTTACATTTCTGGAAGATTAGAGTTTAACAAACCGAACTCATATTAATCTATAAGTACTTACACTAATTCTACAAAATAAGAACATATTTTGATTTGCTATGCTTAGAATTAAAATTAGAAGTAGTCCTGAATTAACTATTGGACATCTTTTGGGGAGTAGGTCACTCTTGAAGTCTCATAATGTTGACTTATGTGAACTCGGCACTAAACCTAATAGGTTCATCATTATTCCGCTTCGGGTGCATGGTACAAGCCGTCCTTCGCTTGTACTTTAACTTGTGGTTCAGGTTATGGCTTTTGTGCACTGTGCACCCTCACTCCACTCACAATGGATGTTTATTGCACATCATCTATTCATTGCTTAAATTTATAAAAAATACTAACATAATTATATGAGAGCTATGATATCTTAAATATTTTACTGAACGAAGAGGAGTAAACCTGATATGCACGGAAAGGATAAATCCTAATAAATTTATTGCACTAATAATATCAGGAATGAAAATGAGGAAATATTAGAACAAATAAAATATTACAAAGTAAGACTAATTTTCATCAGGATTGGAGTAAGGTCCTATATTCCTGTTAAGTATTAGTTATTCGTTTATTAGCGTGCTGATCTTGAAAAACTTTGAGAAGAACTATTATGATTAACTTTTTTACTTCAATGGGACTATTTATTTGTCTCTTATGTACTTCCCTTGTTGCCCAATTTCAGATGCAAACGGGATTGACATATCTAGCAAAAGAAGCTGACGAATTTATAAGGGTCGCATCAGATGGATGGCATTTTGAAACCGCTGTCTCTCAACAACCGTTTGTCCCCTGGGGAGTGAACTACTACGACCCGGCGACCTTCCACTCTGATCCATTTGCAGCGTTTGATGTGATTGGTCAGTTTGACTCCACGCGAACGGACCGGCACTTTGCGAAACTGGATAGCATTGGCGTCAACATCGTTCGGATTTTTTTATCCGTGGTGAGCTTCGTGCCCGAGCTTCGTCTGATCAACGAGTCCAGCTTCCTCACGCTGGATAAGCTTATTGAGCTTGCTAAAAAATACAATTTGCGCATTATTTTCGACCTTATAAATGATTGGGAGGGAGCGCCAGGTTGGGAAAGTTGGGAATACTATGCCGAACCTCAAACAATTCAAGGATACGAGTTTTATGTTCAGGCCCTGGGAAACCGATATGCTGATGAGCCTACTGTTTTTGCTTGGAGCCTTAAGAATGAACCATATGTGCGAGGACCCGATTCGGGCATAATGGGTGATCTTTGGCCGATTTGGGTGCATTTCAGGTACCAGGCTGAAACTGACCTCTCAGAGGCTTGGGACGATTACCCCAGAGCAGGCGAATCGTGGGACCAAATTCAGCAACCTACCTTCGATGAATTCACGGCTTTGAATGATCCAGGCAATCCTCGTCTTTTCGACTACCAGCTTTTTAGGGAAGACATCGCCTACAACTGGACCCGTAGATTATCAGATATGCTGCGTGCCGTTGACCCAAATCATCTTATCACCTTAGGACTGGATCAGCACTCGGCCCCTATTAAACATGTCGATGGTTTCTACAAAACCTACACCGCCTTTAATCCAAAAAAAATAGCCCCTCTGATGGACTATATTTCGATCCACGCATACAACTGGTGGGATAATAACGTAGGCAAATTTATAGAGGGCGTGTTGAGATATGCGTTCACCTCCAAGCCAGTGATCTTGGAGGAGTATAACCTGGCTGAGAACAATTCGTCCGTGGATGAATTACTCAATTCTGCTTCTGGCTGGCTTCACTGGGGCGTTATTGCTTTTCCGGAATGGGAATGGCAGGATAATCTTTTTGATGAGAACGAGCAGCTTACTTCGCTTGGACAGGATTTCAATAACATAGCTGGCTGGATAAAGGACCAGATTCCAACCAGGGCTCCAGATGTTAATACCATTGAACTGGATTTGAAACAGGTGTTGACTTCAATTGATGCACAGAATGCTGTTTACAACGAATACATCGCTGCCGCAAATAGCGCTACCGGCCCAGTGGGTTTCAATGTGATGAACTATCACCCACCGCTTGTTCTTAATTTAACTGCTCCCGCCGGAGGGGAACAGTGGACTACCGGTCAGCAGGTGCTTATTCAGTGGAATGTCATCGAATTGGAAATTCTTTATAACATGACGGTTGATTTACAAATATCACGTGATAGTGGCATAAACTGGGAACAAATCACTAGTAATATTCCGAATACAGGTTCTTTTCAATGGACTGTCACCGGGCCTACGAGCGATTCATGCATGATTGCAGTCACTGACCATAAGGATGCCAATGTCTTCAGCATAAATTTACTACCATTCTCGATTGACATCGGGACCATGGTGGAGCTTGTGGATGAAGAAATTCTGGCCACATATAGGCTCGCACAGAACTACCCGAATCCTTTCAATCCACTGACGACTATTGCGTTTGACTTGCCACAGTCGGGCATCGTAACACTAAAGGTGTATGATGTGCTTGGGCGTGAAGTCGCAGTGCTTACGTCTGGTAATTATCCTGCAGGAAGCTTTAAAACAAGATGGGAGGCGATAGGCTTCTCCAGCGGGGTGTATTTCTATAAAATACAAGCAGGAACATATTTTGAAACAAAGAAACTCATCCTCTTGCGGTAGCATGGCGTATAACAATTGTTTGTAGCAGACAAAGTGCTGTTTTTATTTAAGTTAAATTAGTGTTTTCTCGCAGGTATTTTTCAAACATTTCAGATTATTGCTGTTAATCCCTTTGCCGCTCAAACATGATTGTTAACCACACTAGTCAATTTAACTCAAAATCCCCCTCACCTAAATTATACCTCTTCATAAAATATCCTTTACTAAACTTCACTCTAATCTCATTAAGCATATTAATATTAAGTTTCTATAGAGATGCAGATAGGAACTGAGTATTTTTGGGGAGAGCAATTCAATTATTATAATATATAATAATTCCTTACTTAAAATTGAGTTGAAGAGTGAATAATGTTAATTTGGTATGAGAAAAAAATTAGTATTTGTTTTCATAATCATTCAGAAATTTAATCAGAAGTGAGAGCTAAGTAATTGGCAGGTGTAGTTAAAATATTTGCTAATAACCCGAAGATTGTTGATAATAATAAATTTATTTTTGTTATAAAAATTTTATAAAATCTTTTCTTAAATCTATTGGCTGCAAACCAGCACGTATAAAAATTGTAGGAGAAAATGTTATTACAAAATAAATAACTTTAAATTTATAATCTCTGAGGTCGCATTTCGCGACCTCAAAAAAGGTAAAGGTCGTCGTCGCTATCCACCCTATATTTTTACCGAACAGGGTGTAGCAATGTTTTCTTTCGTATTAACGAGTGATCGCGCAATAGAGGTAAATTAGCAGATATATTTTCAAGAAAAAAAGGTGGAATTAAGTTGGTATTAGATGAAGAAATTCTTGGTGTAAGGGCTTGGATTGAAAAAAGTAAAACAAAATTAGCAACTATGACTTATAAAAGTAATATTCCGAACTTTAGTAATTACGAGAGGAATTAAATGAAGATTTTGTAATGATAGATAAAACAATTAATAATGGCTGGTGTGGCGGAAGGAATTTAAATGGAAGAAAAAGAAAATCAGAACCAACGTAATGATTTTGGTACTCAATTAGAACCGGAGGTTAGAGTTAAGTTGGAATTTAAGCCCGATGACTGGTTATGCATGCTATGTATTAAAAAAATTACTTCAGATAAAGACAGATTTGTATTTAATAATAAAAGTGAATTTCAATTTGTAAATCCAGGCGGGTACTTTTTTGATATTATCACTTTTTGTGTTGCCGATGGATGCCAGGAAGAGGGAGAACCCACAATGGAATTTACATGGTTTCCCGGGCATTCATGGTTGTTTACTTTTTGCAGCCGTTGTGGTAGCCATCTTGGATGGAAATATCACGGAGAATTTTCGTTTTACGGACTAATCAAATCCAGACTGATAAAAGGAGCAGCTCGTTTTAATTAGAAAGTAAGGCGGGCAAGTAATTTATAACAATGCAATACTGATAAGTTCGTCTGCGCCTGTAGCAAATCCTTCCACAAAATTGAGTGGGGGTTTGTTTAAAATAATATTAGGTTGGCATAAGAGAATAAATAAAGATTAGCTATCATAATCATTCAGATATTCAATCAAATGTGAGAGTTAAGTAATTGGCAGGTGCAGTTAAAATATTTACTAATAACCCGAAGATTGTTGATAATAATTAATTATTTTTGTTATAAAAATTTTATAAAATCTTTTCTTAAATCTATTGGGATTAAACTCGCTCGCAATAATAAAAAAAATAAATTACCATTTTAATATTTGAGCTAATCTATTTGAACAAACAAAAATGCTCTTTTATTGGTAGTAACGATGAAAGAAAGAGAATTAAGAAAGATTTGAGGAAGATTCTCAACAAAGACATAAACTCACTTATTCGTGATAAATGATTGCTATTAAGCGGTTGACAATTTAACTTTCAGATAAGCACTATAATAATATTTGAGAACTCGTGGAAAATATTGAAAAAATCTATCTCGATGGTGTATTTGTTATATCGGTTAACGCAATGCGTGCAACTCTAAATGAAGCAATTGCTTTAAGGAAGATAGTAAAGGAGGATATTAATTACGGTCATACTAAATTAGTAATTGATCTCAGCAAGTGCACCTATATTGACTCGAATTTCTTTGGAGCGATTATAGCGGCATCGAAGATACTGATTGACATCGGCTATAAGTTGAAAGTTGTAAAACAAGCCATTGCAGGAGAATATATATTTATTAACACGAATACTGACAAAATACTTGATAAATATAAAACAAGGGAAGAAGCTATCAAGAGTTTTGAGTGAGATTTTTAACGTATAACTTATCTACAATATCTAACTAAAAGTCCCCACCTGCTTAATAACATAGACTGGTTTTCTTATTCTCATAATTTTATCAAATACTAAAAAACTTTCCGCAGTCCCTCTTGCAAAGTCTACACTAAGCAGAAAAATTTTAATAATACTCGCAGAGTCCTCCCCTTTGTGTAGCGGAATCTAACGATTCCGCTAATGTTGTTAACGAAACAAATTCCACTTCGGTATTTGAGAAGGATCGATCCGTAATAGTCTTTTGGTCAGGTGGGAACTCTTTAAGAATCTTCTTTACCGCCTTGCTGATGTTGTCCACAGTCATAACCAGAATTCCACTCTCATCAATTCTATCCTTATACAATCCACGCCAATTGACATTATTCGACTCATGGTCAATAAAATCCAGGATTAACTTGACTTCGACATTAAGGCTGCCGCCACCATAATACCCCGATCCGTAACCAAACCCGTGGTGGAGATAACCGTTATGACCAAATCCGTAACTATAGCCTCCGTAACCATAACCACTGGAAAACACATCCGCTCGATCCTCTACCTGGAGGATTTAAGCGATCAGGAAGTCAGGTCTCTCTGCCGATTGTTTTTATTAACCGTTAGCCTTTAATTCCTTATCTACGGCTTTTTTCAATCGTCTTTCAAAAAGGGTATTGCGTTGAACAGCATTTGAGTTTTCATTTTCTGATTGGGCTGTCCAATCAAACGTATGAAAATTTGTAAAATTAATTTCACGATCATAGTCTGATTTCACAAGAAATGTAGAGCATCCTGTAATTACTGCCATCAAGAAAATTTCGCTGATGATCTTAGCTTTCATGATTTGAATCTCCTTCCATTTGTGATATTAATGTTTTATGTTCTTTCAGTATTTATTGAGTGAGAAATCAGCCTGCTTGATGTTTTATTTAATCAAACCTTTTTCTCTTCTACTATATGGGCAGGTAAATTACGTGCCAAAGACAACAGAAAATTGATGAAGGGGGACTATACTGCTATTAAACAAGGACTTAAATGTAGATAAAGATTGTTAGTAATGATATGAAAAATATTAGATACCCGCTGGATAACTTATCATCTGCAGAATTCCGTGGGAGGGATTTATGAGTACCTAATGAAGAAGAAGGATATTATCCATGCCTGATAACTTATTATACTTTAAACTATAATTACATTTAATAATTCTTTAATTTTATTAATAATATTCTAAAATGTTGCTCCTCAAAGTATAATCATTTATGCTGTTGTGGGATTCTGCATTGGTAGTAAAATGGAAAAAACATAATTTTTTAGTTTAAATAATTTACAGAGCTACAATGAAATCTTCTCAATTTTTCTTAACAATAATGATTATTATTCTAACCATTTCCACAACTGTTTTTGCACAGACAATATCAAAATACAATCAGCATAAAGTTTTTGATAATACTTTATTTAGTGCTCCCGGTACAGTATACAGAAGCGGAAGCGGACAACCCGGACCACAGTACTGGCAGAATACTTCAAACTACAATATCAATGTGCAATTAAATACTGAAGAAAATTTAATTACGGGAAATGTTAAGATAATTTATATAAATAAGAGCCCTGATAATTTAAATCATCTCTGGCTACAGCTTGATCAGAACATGTATAAACAAAACTCAAGAGCTGCACTTGCAAATAATATAGTAAAGGGTAGATGGAGCAACAGAAATTTTGAGGGTGGATATAATATTGAATCCGTTTCAATTGAGTTTTATGGAGTAGTTACTGATGCCAATTATTTAATTGATGATACGAGAATGAGAATTATTTTGCCGCAGGCTCTTAAATCTAAGGGTGATAGTATTATGATTAGCATTTCCTATAGTTTTGCTGTTGCTGATTATGGTTCAGACAGGATGGGTACTCTTATAACAAAAAAGGGCGTAATTTATGAAATTGCACAGTGGTACCCGCGGATGGCTGTCTATGATGATGTTGCCGGATGGAACACCTTGCCGTACATTGGTGCCGGAGAGTTTTATTTAGATTATGGAAATTTTGATTATACTATCGAAGTGCCTGCTGATTATATTGTTGTAGGTTCGGGAGAGTTGCAAAATCCGGCGGAAGCTTTAACTCCTGAACAGATGGAAAGAATTGCCGATGCAAAAGAGAGTGATGATAAGGTTTATATAATAACAATTGAAGAAGTAACGGATTTGGATTCTGTCTCTTACGTTTCCGAGACAAAAATCTGGCATTTTAAAATGACTAGGACCAGAGATGTATCGTGGGCAGCTTCACGCGCTTTTGTTTGGGATGCTGCAAGAATTAACCTGCCTGAAAATAAAACAAGTCTTGCGATGTCTGTTTATCCTATTGAGTTTGCAGATGATTCAGCGTGGGGAAGATCTACAGAATACGTTAAAGCATCGGTGGAGTTTTATTCTAAAATGTGGTTTCCATATCCATACCCTGCTGCAGTGAATGTAGCGGGAAAAGTCAGGGGGATGGAATACCCCGGCATTGTCTTTTGCAATAGTAAAGCAAAGGGTCGCAGTTTATGGGGAGTAACAGATCACGAATTTGGGCATAATTGGTTCCCGATGATAGTCGGTTCTAATGAAAGAAAATATATGTGGCAGGATGAAGGGTTTAATACTTTTATTAATATTTTCTCAACACGAAACTTTAATAACGGTGAATACGTTTCGCAAAGAGATTCTGCACGTCATCTCGTAAAGTACATTATCAGTGACAGTAGTGAAAGCATTATGAATTATCCTGATGTGATATATCCAAAAGGACTGAGCAACCTGGCATATTTTAAAACTGCCATAGGGTTAAATATGCTCAGAGAAGTTGTACTGGGTGAAGACAGGTTTGACTATGCTTTCAGAACATACATAAACAGATGGGCATTCAAACATCCCACACCGGAGGATTTTTTCAGAACAATGAACGATGCTGCAGGTGATGACCTAAACTGGTTTTGGAAACAATGGTTTTATGAAAACTGGATGCTGGACCAGGGAGTTGAGGGTGTAAAATATATCAATGGTAATCCTGAAAACGGTGCTGTTATCACAATAACAAATTATGAGCAGATGGTTATGCCTGTTCCCCTCAAAATTATAGAGGCGAATGGAAACACTATAAGCATGAAACTTCCCGTTGAGGTCTGGCACAGAGGAAGTGACTGGTCATTTAAAGTTAAGACGACAAGTCCAATAGATTCAGTCATCATAGATCCCGATTATCAGCTTCCGGATATTAATCCCAAAAATAATATCTGGTCATCGAATTATAAACTGGAAGAGTAGAATATTTTTACTAAGCTTGTTTACTCTCTTAATTGCTTAACTGATGAATAGATAAAAATTGTTGAGGATGGTACAAAGTAGAAAACCTATCTTAAAAGCTCTGGTTTTTGTGTCATTCCCGTGTAGACGGGAATCTAATGCCATTTGAATAAAATAGATTCCCACTTTCGTGGGAATGACACGCTCATAATATTTACTTTTGAGGCTGCCTCCTGATATACTGCCCAGCAAAGCTGGTCTTTATTTTTATCAAGCAACCAGGCCGGCAGGTAGCGAAGCAAGGTGCAGTGTCTAGTTGACGCAAGTCGGTGAGGTTCAACTCCTGTTCCGGTCACAAAAATTTATTGGTTTATCCCCTGATCCACATTGGATAATCCATCCCCTGTTGTATTAAAAATATTGCCGAATGCTGAAAAGCTGGAAACTAATTACTATTTACCAACGCTACAATTCTAAGTGGTCCTCCGCTGCCTCCTTTTATCTTCATAGGCAGTGCAAAAACAAAAGCGCCTTGTGAAGGAAGTTCATCCAAATTTGTTACGTTTTCAAAAGCTGGGATATTATTTTTGAATAATATTTGATGGCTTTTAAATAGAACTGATTGTCCGTAATCAATGCTTGGTGTATCAAGTCCTATTGCTTTAATTTTTCTTTTATTTGTCAGCCACTCGGCTGCTTTTGGATCCAAACCCGGAAAGTGTAATTTTGCAACAGCGTTTTGTCCGAGTTCTGCGGTTCCCATATATTTTTCTCTGTCGGGCCAAAAACGTGCATAACCTGTATTTAGCAGCACAATGGCTCCATCAAAGATTTTTCCATTCTTATGTTCCCAATTTTTAAAATCGTCAATTCCTATTAAATAGTCCTTGTTTTCCAAAGCTTTTTCTTTTATATCAATTACAATAGCTTTACCAATTAAATTGGTTAGGGGAATTTTATCAACGGTTTGTTTTTCTTTTGCAAAATGAATAGGTGCATCCAAATGTGTTCCCCCGTGTTCTGCTGTGCAAAAATGGAATGCAGAATAATAAAATCCTTTATCTGTAATACCCACAAAAACAGTATCAAATTTGAAACTTTCAGCAGTGGGCCAGTAAATAGTTTCATTATCGAATGAATGTGTAAGGTCAATAATCTTCACATTCTCAAGATTTATAGAATTGTGTTTTGTATTACAGCCGAACAGAATTAAACTTGTTACGATTAAAATAAGAATTATTTTTCTCATTATATTCTCTTTGTTTTTTAGATAGGATATGTTCTTTTGAAAATAATAAAAAAATATTATAAATAGAATTCGTAATTTTAGTTATAAACTTATAAATAGATAATTTAGGTTTTCAGTTTGTCAGAAAATAAAAATAATACATTTGATATTGAAAAAGGTTATGAATCTGCTTTAATGCTTGTCCAATCTCACTACGAAAACTTTCCGGTTGTTTCTCTGCTCATTCCAAAAAAAATAAGAAAACATATTGCCATTATTTATTGGTTTGCCAGAACTGCAGATGACTTGGCAGATGAGGGAAATGAAAGGGAAGAGGTTCGATTGAAAAATCTGAATGATTTTGAAATGAGTCTGAAAAATTTATTGAATGGAAATGCAAAAAATAAATATGAATTTGCGTTTGCAAATACAATAATCGAAAAAAAATTATCAAAGCAGCATTTCATTGATCTTATTAAAGCATTTAAGCAGGATGTTGTAAAAAAACGATATGAAAATTTTAATGAAGTGTCGGATTATTGCCAGCATTCTGCTAACCCGGTTGGTAGATTGATACTGGAACTATTTGATATCAGGTATGAGAAAGCTATTGAATATTCGGATAAAATTTGCACAGCATTACAGTTAACAAATTTTTTACAGGATACTGTAATTGATTATAACAATGGAAGGATTTATCTGCCGGAAGACGAAATGCAGAAATTTAGTGTAACTGAAAAATTGTTTGAACAAATGGATAATTGTGATAATTTAAAGCTGCTAATAAAGTATAATACTGATAGGATACAGAAATTATTTGATGAAGGTAAGAAACTGTTACCGTTATTAAGGGGAAGATTAAAATATGAAATTATCTGGACGGTAAAAGGAGGGGAGGAAATTCTTGAACAAATAAGAAAGAATGATTATAATGTATTTACTTTTCGTCCTGAATTAGGTAAAATCAAGATGGCAGGATTGTTGAGAAAATCTTTATTTAATATTTAATGGATCTGGTAAAACACATATCAAGGGGCAGCAACAGCAGTTTTTATTATGCATTTAACCTGTTAAATTCGGAAAAAAGAAATGCTATGAATACTGTTTATGCATTTTGCCGCAGAACAGATGATATTGTAGATGAAAGTAATGATTCCCATGAAATAAAGTATGAAAATCTGCGCAAGTGGAGAATTGAACTTGAAAAAGCTCTTTCTGGCAGTTCATATTATCCTCTTCTAAATAAACTATCTTCAACGATTAAAAAATTCAATATCCCTGTTCAGCCGTTTTTCGAATTGCTGAAGGGGATGGAAATGGACTTACAAAAAAATCGCTATCTAACATTCGATGATCTTCAACTTTATTGTTACCGTGTTGCATCTACGGTTGGTTTAATGTGCATTGAAATTTTTGGTTATAAACATGAATCTACACGAGACTTTGCTGTTAATTTGGGTATTGCTCTTCAGCTAACAAATATTCTTCGCGATTTAAAGAAAGATGCTGCAGCAGGGCGTATATATCTGCCAAAGGAAGATCTAACAAGGTTCAATTATTCTGAAAAAGATCTCATAAATCTTACCTATAATGAAAACTTTAAGCTTATGATGCAATATGAAGTCAATCGTGCAAAATATTATTTTAATAAAGCAACCGAGTGCCTTAACCTTGATGATAAAGGAAAGATGTTTGCAGCACGAGCCATGCAGCATATATACAGCCGTGTTCTGGATAAGATAGTTGATGCCGACTATGACGTTTATAACAATAATGTTAAAGCTACTACCATCGAGAAAATTTGGATCTCTTTCGGAGTTTGGGCAAAGTACAGTTTAGTTTATAGATGAGAAGTTGCATTATAATCGGGGGAGGTATAGCAGGTCTGGCTTCAGCAGCAAATATAACAAAACAAAAAATTAAAGTAACTTTACTTGAATCTTCACCTAAACTTGGCGGAAGAGCTTATTCATTCACCGATAAAAAAACAAATGATATTTTAGATAACGGACAGCACATTCTAATGGGCTGTTATTCTGATACGATTAAATTCTTAAGACTGATCGGAGCCGAAGATAATTTTGTCTATCAAAAACGATTAACGGTAAATTTTTTAAAATCCGGTTTTGAATTATTTAAATTAGAAGCCGGACCGTTGTTCTATCCTTTTAACCTCTTAACAGGACTCTTAAATTTTAATGCTATAAATTTAAGAGATAGATTATCCCTGATACGATTTATGATTAAACTTCCTTTTACTTCTAATCAAAAACTTATAAAAAGAAGTGTGAGGGAATGGCTGATTGAAGAGAAACAAAGCAACAATGCAACAAGTTCATTCTGGGAAATTATAGCTATTGGAGCATTGAATACTAACATCGATAAAGCATCTGCATTTATGTTCAGAGAAATATTGATGAAAATATTTTTTAACGGCAGCTTCGCTTCTACCATTATTATTCCCAAATATGGATTGACTGAATCCTATGTAAACGATGCTAAAAATTATATAGAGAATAATGGTGGAGAAATAAGAACATCATACCCGGTTAAACAATTTGATATAGTAAATAATAAAATAATTGCGATAAAGACTGCGGAAGAAACTATAAAAGATTTTGATTATGTTATCTCAGCAGTTCCTTTTTATGCTTTTAATAAAATTTATCCGGAATTGTTTTTAGATGATGATATTGATCTGGAATATTCTTCGATTTTAAATGTGCACATCTGGTTAAAAAATAATCCTTTAAATGAGCAATTCTACGGATTGATAAATTCACCCGTTCATTGGATATTTAATAAGGGTACGCATATCAATCTTGTTATAAGTGATGCTGATTATTTGATAGATAAATCTTCCGAAGAAATTTATAGAATGTGTGTTGATGAATTGATTAATTACACAGAGATTAAGGAATCAGATATTCTTAATTACAAGGTTTTGAAAGAAAAACGGGCAACATTTATTCCTTCAAATAAAATTATTTATTCCAGACCATCTTCAAAGACAAAAATAAGTAATCTGTTTCTTGCGGGTGATTGGACAGATACGGGTCTGCCCTCCACAATTGAAAGCGCAGTAAAAAGCGGTAGAGTTACAGCGGAATTGATATTGATTGAATGTCAAATGTGAAACGTCAATAGGCGTTAGTCATTCGATGATTTTGATGTAATTATTTTTATGAATGTTAGATAACTTAAAAAATGACTCAAGAACTAATGAATAATTACACCAACCGACAGATTTGATTATCTGGCATTTAAAATGTACATTAGTGTACAATTTAAATAATGAGAGTAATAAAATGCAAATTGCAACATTCACACAATTACGTAACAATGCCAGGTACTACTTTGATGCTGTGGAGAAAGGTGAGATAATAAAAATAAAAAGGCACGGAAAAATAATTGCCGAAATAAAACCTGCTGCAGATGATGGGATAGATAACACATTGAAAAATCCGGCTATAAGGTTATCTATTAAGGGAGCAGCGTTGAGCAAAATAATTATTAAAGAACGGGAATAATTTTCCGAATGAAAGTCTTCTTTGATTCATCTGCCCTGGCTAAACGTTACGTAGATGAGAAAGGCAGTGATAAGGTAGAAGAAATTTGCCGGAAAACCGATACTCTCGTCGTGAGTATTATTTGCTTGTCGGAAATTATATCTGCATTAAATCGTTTAAGACGAAAAAAAATCCTGAATAAAAATCAGTATAAAAAAATAAAGAGCGCACTAATTAAAGACCTGGAAACTGCTGACCTCTATAATATATCATCTCGTGTAATTGAGTTATCCATTGATTTGCTTGAAAGATATGCACTTCGCGCAATGGATTCTTTTCATATCGGTTGTGCTATTATTGCTGATGTTGAACTGTTTGTATCTTCAGACCAAAGACAGTTAGCTGCTGCTAAAAAAGTTGGATTAAAAATACAACAGGTGTAAAAGTTATAGGTCATTTTTGAAACTTGAATAGTCAATGGTCATTAAGTCCTTGATCACAAATAGAAAATGGAAATAAATGAGATCCTTAGTTTTAATATCATTTAACAATTCAACAATAAAACAATTTAACAATTAAAGTCTTTAAAATTCATTCTTGTTACACATACATAGAATGCTAATGACAAACTTCACGGTTACAACCCTTCTTCACTTAACAAATAAACAAGTATTGCCATAGCAGCAGAACCGAGTTCAAATTCACGTGGATGAATTTCTTCGAACACATCGCTGGGTGAATGATGAATATCAAAATATTTTTGATTATCCGGAACATAACCGATTAAGAGTTTTGCATTTTTTATTTTAGATATATCAGCACCGCTGCCGCCTTTACGTACCCAGTTAATTCCTGCATACTTTAAATATGGCAGCCACGATTCAATCTTTTGAATTAATTCAAGTGAATCTGTATCGATATAGAATCCAACTGGTGTATAAGCCCCTCTATCGGATTCAATTGCTGCAATATGATTTTGTTTGGATGTATCGGCAAAAACACCATACTCTTTTGCACCCTTCGAACCGTTCTCCTCATTGATAAATAATACTGCTCTTATTGTTCGTTTCGGCTTGATGTCCAATCGATTAAAGAGATCTAATACTTCAATTGCTTGCATACAGCCTGCCCCATCATCATGTGCACCATCGCCAACATCCCAGCTGTCCAGGTGTCCGCTCACTACAATTACTTCATCCGGATATTCACTCCCTCTAATTTCTCCAATAACATTGTAAGATTGAGCATCGGGTAAAGTATGGCAATCTAAATTCAGCTTAAGTTTTAAATTGGGATCCTCTTTAATTGCAGTACTTAAAAAATCGGCATCAAGATAACCCACAGCAGCAGCCGGAATCTTTGGCAGGCTATCTACATAATGCATAGCTCCGGTGTGCGGTACATTATCGTATTTTGTAGTTAGTGATCTGACTATCACGCCGACCGCCCCATACTTTGCCCCTTCTATTGCTCCAAAAACTCTTTGATCTGCAGCTTTGCTGTAAGCCTCAAATGTATTAAGATTTGATTGATCAATTGAGCGGCTGAAAAAGATAACCTTACTCTTTGCTTCATCTTTTCTTTTTTCTAATTCTTCAAAAGATCTCACTTCAATTACATTTGCAGAAATTCCTTCAGTTGGAGTACCGATGCTTCCTCCGAGAGCAAGGATATTCAATTCTTTTCCGTTAAATTTTATTGAATTCATTATCATCGCTTTTTCAATATTTCCTCGTTCCCAATGAGGCACCTTCACGGGCTGCAGCCATACGCTATCCAATCCTGATTCCATCATTTTGTTCTTAGCCCAATTGATGGCAATCAACGAGTTTCTGGAGCCACTTAATCTTGGTCCAATAATGCAAAAATTTCTTAAAGATTCGTATCCTATCCTTTCATTTAAAGCCGAAGTTACAATTTGAATTGCTGCCTCTCTGTACTTATTTGATTTCACTGATTCTTCTTTTACTAAAGATTTGGCTGGCACTATGGAAAGAATCGTGATAGTTAATACAAACAATGGGTAAATTATTAAAGATTTTTTTTCCAAAGTATATCTCTCAGTTCGTTGGTGTTACTACTTTTTATTTATCTAAAAATAAAATTACTAAATTTGTATTGGTTATAAAATTAGAAGGATCGTAATACTTTGAATAACAAGGCACGTAAGTATATAGAAAAGCTTCAGCTTAAAGCTCATCCTGAAGGTGGTTATTACAGGGAAGTTTTCAGAGCGGGAGAAATAATATTAGCTGATCATCTTCCTAAAAGATATAAATCATCACGGAATTTTTCTACATCAATCTATTTTTTGTTAGAAGGGAATCAAGTTTCAAACTTCCACAGATTAAAATCTGATGAGCAGTGGCATTTTTATGATGGTTCAGGAATTGTTATTTATGTAATTGAGGAAGGTGGAAATCTTAGCAAAATATTGTTGGGAAGAAATATTGAAAAAGGGGAATCACTTCAAACTGTTATTAAGCATAATTCTTGGTTTGGAGCAGAATTGATTGATAAAACATCATTCGCTCTGATTGGCTGCACCGTATCGCCGGGTTTTGATTTTAGCGATTTTGAATTAGGGAAAAAAGCAAAGTTATTAGATGAGTATCCCGACTATGAATATACTATTATAAAGCTGACAAGATGAAATATTAATTCCGGTCTGAATCATCTGTTAAGTACATTTCTACTATTGTTTTCATAACCATTATTTTTTAGCTGATTAAAAGATAAGAATTAATGGTACATTTGAACGACGGCGAAAAAAATACCTTCCTTTCTGTAAGTAAAACATTTAATTTTGACCTGTAAATTAAATATTTGATTGGTATGTTTGTTGAAAATTGTAGTTTAATTATCTAACTTTTTTCCGGAATTAATTAAAAAAGGAGGTTATATAGAGCGATTTATACCTTTATAAAATTCGAGTAATGTGAAACATCCCATTGGGAATTATATTAAAGATAAAATCGTAAATCTTATCCGGAAAATTTTTCGCCTGACTGTGATTGCAGTAGTTGTATTTCATACCGGAATCAACATGGGATTCAGTCCATCATCTAAATCTCAGGTTAGCAGATCAATTTGGCTTGAGATGATGTTTGCGGCAGATAATTCAGGCCTATCGACAGAATTTTCTTACCAGGAAATGAATAATCCTATTACAGCAGGAGCAAAGGATAATATTTCTCTGGAAGCAATTGAAGATTATTACGCTCCTCCGGATTCGGGAGAACAAACTATAAAGCCTTTCGATTCAACTCTCTCTATAAATGATTCTACAATAATTTCAGATTCTTCACTTGTATCCGATTCACTTCAAATAGATCAGATGGCTGTTGATTCAACAAATAGATTAAAATACTTTCATTATCAACGTGATGATAAACCTTACGTTCAGCTTAAAGAATCAAAGCAATCGAGGTTCTTTATCTTACCTTCCACCGGATTCTTTCAACGATCTGTCAAAATTGATTCTTCAGGAAAGTATGTTGAGATTAGTGAAAAGATCGGTGGTCGTGAAACAAAATTAATGTTACGAATGCCACTTGATGAGTATATAAACATGAAACTTGCTTTACGTGAACGTAAAAATTGGGAAGAGTTGGGCTATAAGTATAATTTAAAAAGTTCAACTGTTGGCTTAGGAGAATTAATTACCAGTTTAACTGATTTTGAAATTCCATTGCCTAAAGTGGGAGTATTAAGTATTTTTGGCGTCCCGAAGATTAGTTTAAAAATAGGTGGATCAGTTCAGATCCATGGTGCATGGAGGAATGAAACTACTGAAGGTGTTACGGCATCAAGACTTGGAAACACAAGAAACGAACCTGATTTTAAACAACAGGTTCAGATAAATGTAAACGGAACTATTGGCGATAAACTAAATATTTCTGCCGATTGGAATACAGAAAGAACATTCCAATATGAAAACCAGCTAAAAATAAAGTACACAGGATATGAAGACGAAATTATTCAAAATATTGAAGCTGGAAATGTTTCGATGCAAACTTCGCCACTAATTGGTGGTGCCGAAGCACTATTTGGAATAAAAGCCCAGTTTAAACTTGGTCCTCTAAAATTAACAACCATTGCCAGCCAGAAAAAAGGCGAAACAAAAGAAGTATCAGTCTCAGGTGGATCAACATCCCGGGAATACAGAGTTCGGGCATATGATTATTCAGAAAACCATTATTTCATCGATCAGGTTTATACTGATAGCACACTTTTCAGACAATACTTTTTTAATGTTCCTTCTATAGTAAACAATAATCTTTTTGTAAACGAGATCGAGGTTTGGAAATCAATAAATGTTATCACTTCTGATAAATCGAATGAAAGATCTGCAAATGCATATTTGAACCTTGAACCTATTAGTCCGGGAGGCAGGTATCCGGATTCGTTAAGAAAAAAAATTGAAAACCCGGTATTGGGCAAAGAAGAAACAGGACGATTTAAATTACTAAGGCAAGGGGTTGACTATATTTTGCATCCAAACACCGGGTTCATTTCATTTAAGACTTCGATTCAGACACAGGATGTGATTGCAATTGCATTTAATCAAGGACCAGCAGATGTAACATACGGTGAATTTATTGCAGCAGCTCAGGATACTTTTTTAGTGCTTAAGCTAATTAAACCGGGAAATCTTCAACCGCAGTTTACGGATGCATGGCAGCTAAAATTGAAAAACATTTATCCAACGGGCAGCCGAAATATAAAAAAGGAAGGATTTAATTTTTCAATTAAGTACGAAGTGATTGGGCAGGACCCCACGGATGAACTACAAACTACAAGCGGAAATGTGAAACTGCTGGAAGCATTCGGATTTGATCAGCAAGGTGAAGGCGGTAATCCAAATCCTGATAATAAATTTGACTGGCGCCCGGGGTACACAATCTTTCCGGAGACTGGTGAAATAATTTTTTCTACACTTCAGCCATTCGGAAATAATATCCCACCGGATTTAGATTCGGAAGACCTAAAATATTCTTTGATTTATGATACCACCAAAACATTTGCAAAACAGGATAAGGTGCACGATAAATGGTTAATGAGTGGTAAACAAACCGGAGAAGTATCTTCCGTGTATCAGCTCGGTTTTAATGTAGTCGAAAATTCTGCAAGGGTCCTTCTGAATGGTCGTGAACTTACTGAAGGTGTGGATTATGTTGTTGATTACGCTATCGGACAGCTTACTATTCGTAATGATGCTGCCTTAGTACCAGGTGCTGATTTAAGAATTACTTATGAACAGAATGATCTGTTCCAGCTTGCCTCAAAAACATTATTAGGGGCACGTGCCACGTACGATTTTTCTGAGAAGACTCATCTTGGTTTTACTATTATGAACTTAAATCAACAAACATTAAGCGATAAAGTTAGAATTGGTGAAGAGCCTTTAAGCAATACTATTCTTGGTACGGATTTTAAAACTTCAGCAGAACTTCCGTTCGTAACTAAGTTATTAGATTTAGCATTCTCAACCAGGGAAATGTCAACATTTAACTTCTCAGGTGAATATGCGTATATGAATCCTGACCCGAACACAAAAAAAAGTACTGTTGCTTCCGATGAAGGAAAAAGTATTGCTTATATTGATGACTTTGAAGGGGCAAAAAAAACAATCCCTGTTGGCATTGGCTATACAGGTTGGAAAGATCTCAGCCCACCTGACCTAATACCGGGATTACCGCCTAGCCTTAGCAGGCAGGAGCGAATGCAATTTAAGGCAAAAAGTTTTTGGTATAATATAACTCCGTCTATTGTTGTTGTAGATGATATATTTGGAGGCAGAAGACAAGTTGGTAGATCAGACCAACAGATTACAGTTTTAGATTTTGTCTACCTACCTGATTCTATCGGGACATATAATACAGATCCAGCCAATGTTACCAGTTCAAGCGAGAGATGGGGAGGAATGCAAAAGCTTCTTTCATCAACTGCAAATAACCTGATTGAGCAGAATGTTGAGTTTATAGAGTTCTGGATGAGAATTGCAGATGCACCACCGAATGCAAAATTATATTTAGATATGGGATTGATAAGTGAAGATGTAATTCCAAACAATATTTTGAATACTGAAGACAAAAACTTTAATGATGTCATAGATGAGGGTGAAGACACAGGACTGGATATTTTATTTGATGCTGATGAAAGATTACAGTTTCCAAATGCACGTGATTCCGGCGATCCCTCAGGTGATAATTTTATTCTTGTACAAGGTGCTGGCTCAGCACCTTTGAATTATTATAAGATTAACGGTACGGAAGGAAATGCAGTATTAACAGACATTGGGCGATTGCCGGATACGGAAGATCTTAATAGAAACGGAAATGTTGACTTGGTGAATAGTTATTTAAGGTATGAAATACCACTAGATACAAATGCTTCAACAAATCCATTTATTTCCGGTGGTGGATTTGGCAATGTGCCTGGATGGTACTTGTATCGTATTCCGCTTAAAGATACGCTGCTTAATTTTCAGAATGCAAGTCTATCCAATGTTGAAACGATTAGATTCTTTTTAACCGGTATTTCGGAAAGTTTGCATTTACAATTTGCCGAATTCAATCTTGTTGGAAGCCAGTGGCAAAAAGCAAATTCTGAAGATAGTGTACTTTCAATTTCCGTAGTTAGCCAGGAAGAAAATCCTGATTATACAAGTCCTCCGGGTGTTTTCAGGGAAAGAGACAGAACAAGACCTGACGAAGAAATATTTAAAAATGAACAATCACTTAACCTGATCCTTACCGATCTGGATGTTGGTGATTCTCGAGAAGCGATAAAATATTTATTTCGCCCGCTTGATGTATTTAATTATACTGAAATGAAACTTTTTATTCACGGAGACGAAAACTCCCAACCTGGTTCGATATCCTACAATGATCCTGAAACCGGAGAGTTCTCAGCAGAGGTTTTCTTTAGATTCGGAACCGATACAAATAACTATTATGAATATCGTCAACCAGTGGCACCGGGTTGGAATGAAATTTCAATAAAATTTGATGAACTAACTGCCATTAAACAGTTAGCCAGAGATTCATTAAGCAAGGTCGTTAAAATACCTGTCCCTGGAAAACCAAATCATTTCTATCAATTGAAAGGAAATCCCACATTAATTTCCGTAAAATTTTTAACCGTTGGAATAGTTAATCTTGATAATGGTTTCAATCCCGGTCAGCTCTCGGGTGAAATTTGGGTTAATGAGTTAAGAGTTATTGGCGCGGATGATTCCCCCGGTTGGGCATATAATCTAAGTACATCATTAAAATTTGCCGATATTATGTCGGTTAATTTTAACATAAATCAGAGGAATCCTTATTTTCATAAATTGTCTGCACGTTTTGGCTCCAGGGTGGAGAGCCAGAACTGGACTGTATCTACAAATATTAATGTACTTAAACTATTACCCATTAACATGCCCAAGAGTAATTTGCAGGTTAATTTATCGCATACAGAATCGTTAGGCAAACCCTTGTACATACCGGGCACCGATGTTAGAGTTGATGAAGCAGCAGAGCAGTTACAAAAAGCTCCGCCCGATACTAGCGGCAATAATAACCCGCAAACACCCGAAGGATTAATTGCAGAATCACAAACATTAAATGTTTCCAATACTTTTTCTGCGGCTAATATAAAATTGGTACTACCAATAGAAAAATGGTATGTAAGGGATTTAATTAATGCTTTAACATTCGGTTTTAACTACAATAATTCTTTTAGCAGAAACCCGACCATTCTTGAAAGAAAAAATTGGGTCTGGAATGCTTCTATGAATTATGCCGTAACTTTCAGTCCTGATCTTAATATCAAGCCTTCAAATTTTCCAATTATAGGATGGTTTTTTTCTCTGTTCAAAGATTATAAGGATGCAAAAATTAATTTTACACCTCAAAAATTTACAGCAAGTATATCATCCAGACGAAATCGTAGTAGCAGTACAACCCGACCAACAGGTAATGTATCAACTGAACCAATAGTTTCACGGGATTTTACAACTTTACGAGGTTTTAACTTTGTCTGGAAAATAACAGAAGGCGGTTTTTTAAATCTGAGTACAAATTATAATGTAACAATTAATTCATCATTAGCTTATTTATTAATTGATGAAAACGGATTTGATAGAGAGGAATCGGAAATTTGGAGTGATATTTTTGATGGTGCATTATTTGGAAAAGATTATAAGTATCAACAGTCTGTTAATTTTAGAATTCAACCACGGCTACCTTCGCTTTGGAATATAAATAGGTACTTTACTGTCACGGGTGGTTACTCAGTAAATTATAGGTGGGACTACGATTTGCGGCAGGAAGTTTTGGGAAGAAGTGCAGGATTTTCAAGTAAAAGTACTGCCGGGGTTATTTTAAGATGGAAATCTCTAACTGAACCTTTATTTGGTAAAGATGATAATAATACTCAAACAACCAACAGGACATTACAAAGAAACAGGAACTTAAAAGAATTAGAGGAGAATAGAAAACGGAGCGGTGCTGATTCAACAGGGGCAGATCTGGATTCGCTTTCAGGAACAACTGATGGTAAGCCGCCTGTCCTTTTAAGGTTTCTTAGTTTACTAAAACTTAGCATTAAAACAGTCTTTTTTGATTGGGATAATTTTTCTTTTAACTTTTCAAATACACATAGTCTTTCAAAATCAGGCTTAGAAAGTACCGGTACGGGATTTACGAATTTTTGGGGAGTGTCATCTAATGCAGCAAATGGACCATCACGTGCATTCATGCTGGGCTTCAGTTCCGATCCCGGACCTCGCGCAAAAGCTGTAAATACAAATCTTAGTGATATATTCTCAGATAAAAATAGTTTTGATTTCAAAACATCACGTCCATTATGGGAAGGGGCTAAAATTGATGTAACCTGGAAGGTTGGCTGGGGAGTTAATAAGAACACAACCTTAACCAGAGATCTTAACGGGGATCTGATCGTTTCAAATATTACTTCAACAGGAAATTTAAACCGATCTTTTTTAAGTCTGCCATTGCCATTTTTTGATACCGGTATTAAAAAAGTAAATGAATTGTTTGATCCGAATGCCCCGGATCCTAAAAAGAATTTATCAGATGCATTTATAAATGGATTTGAATCTTTAACCTGGTATAAAAGTATACCTGCCCTGGCGGAAGTAGCGAAATACTTTCCTAGAGCAAATTGGCGTTTTACCTGGACCGGACTGGAAAAATTTCCATTGTTTAGTGCAATTGCACAAAGAGTATCTTTAGATCATTCCTACTCGTCAAGTTACACCGAAGGCTGGAAACTTTCACGGGAAGGTAAACAGGAAACGCAAGTACAAAAAATTGATTATGGATTTACGCCGCTAATTGGTTTGAACATAAGCTTCGGGCAAATGATGGGAGGGAATTTATCCGGTAATTTTAAATACTCTATCAGGAACAGCTACAATCTGGGTGTAACTACTTCAAATATTACAGAGACTTTTTCGAAAGATATTGGATTTACTGCCAGCTATTCAAAATCCGGTTTTAGTCTCCCCCTTTTTGGTATTGAACTTAAGAACGATATAGAATTCAGTCTTTCTTATACACTTACACAAAATTCTATTGTTAGATATGAAATGACTAACTTTACTGAGAAGGGAATTCCGCAGGATGGAACTACACGAACCACAATTGAACCTAGAATTCGGTACACTATAAGCTCTAAGGTTACTTTATCATTATTTTACAAGCGATCTACAGTTGAACCAAAAGGTGCTGCGAGAATTCCTCCAACAACTACAAATGAAGCAGGGCTGGATGTGAATATTGTAATACAATGATTTTACATTTTAGAAGAAGCCTTAAATGACTATTATTATAAATATTATTATTAATTTTAATAAAAAAAACAAATATGGAACAAAAAAAACTTCTCTGGGTAGATGATGAAATTGAACTACTGAGATCTCATATTATTTTTCTATCTGAAAAGGGATTCGAAGTAGATACAGTTACAAATGGTGAAGATGCGATATCATACGTGAATGAAAAAAATTACGATCTCATTTTCCTTGATGAAATGATGGCAGGTATGGGGGGGCTGGAAACATTGAGCAGAATAAAAGCGGTTAACCCGAATATTCCTGTTGTTATGGTTACAAAAAGTGAAGAAGAATCTTTGATGAATGAAGCCATCGGCGGAAAAATCACCGACTATCTTACAAAGCCGGTTAATCCGAGTCAGGTTCTACTTGTTTGCAAAAAAATTCTGGAAGGCAAAAAAATTACGGGCGAATATGCAGCTAAAGATTACCTCCAGGACTTTAACCAAATCTCGCAAGCACTAATGGGTAAACTTGATTTTGCTGAATGGATTGATATTTATTTGAAACTTGTTAACTGGGATATCGAATTAGATCAACATTCAGAGATTGGATTGAGGCAAACATTAAATGAACAAAAGAAAGAAGCGAATAAGGAGTTTTCAAAATTTGTTGAACAGAATTACAAAAATTGGCTGAATTCTCCGAATGATATTGACACTCCCAACCTAACAACCGAGATTACCGATAAGTATGTTCTAAATCATTTAGAGGATGAGCAAATTAGTATCTTTTATTTTGTTCTTGATTGTTTGCGTCTTGATCAGTGGCTATTGATGGAAAAACATTTGACAGATCTTTTCAACATAGAAAAGGATTATTATTTTTCTATTCTTCCAACTGCAACTCCTTATGCCAGGAATTCTCTATTCAGTGGTTTATATCCAAGCGAAATTGAAAAATATTATCCTGAATTATGGCAGGGTAAGAATGATGAAGAAAGAAGTATGAACAAGTACGAAAAGGAGTTACTTCAGTTACTACTTGACAGAAAGAAATTAAAATTAAGAAATGAATTAAAGTATATAAAAATAATTGATCCCGATGTTGGACGCAGTTTTGAGAAAAATATTTTATCCTATGAAGGTGTAAACCTTATGGCTGTTGTAGTTAATTTCTTAGATATGATCGCACACGGTCGCTCCGATTCGGATTTGTTAAAAGAAATAGCACCGGATGAAGCGGCTTACCGTTCTTTAACTAACAGTTGGTTTACTCACTCATCTTTACTTAGCACCTTCAAAGCATTAGCTAAAATGAAAAATGTAAAAATAGTGATTACTACTGACCATGGCAGTATAAGGTGTTTAAGAGGAGCTAAAGTACTTGGTGATAAAGAGGCATCTACAAATTTAAGATTTAAGTACGGAAGAAATTTAAAAGTTGATAATAAACATGCAATTTTTATAAAGAATCCGAAGGAATATAATTTACCAAGCAGAGGAATTACAACAAACTATATAATTGCCAAGGAAGATTATTATTTTGTTTATCCTACTGAGTACCATAAATATCTTTCACATTATAAAAATACTTTTCAGCATGGCGGTATTTCGTTAGAAGAAATGATATTGCCCGTAATTACAATGGAGCCAAAGTAATTCTGTGGAATTCCCATCTTCTGTAAATGTTAATGATGAAAATGGAACAGGAGTTTTAGCAAGTAAATTTGCTGACGAAGTTAAGAACGGGCAGGTAATTGTTTTAAATGGTAATCTTGGTTCCGGTAAAACTTTTTTCATCAAAATGGTACTTAACTCTCTCTCAATTAATAATGTAAGAAGTCCTTCTTTTGCAATTGTTAATGAGTATAACGGGAAATTTAAATTTTATCATTTCGATTTTTACAGACTTAAAAAAATAGAAGAACTATATGATATTGGCTGGGTGGATTATTTAAACGACTCCCACGCAGCAATTTTTATTGAATGGGGTGAACTGTTAGAAGCAGCCCTTCCTGAAAAGAGGATAGAAATTTCAATTACTGTTATTGATGATACAAAGCGAAGATTTGAATTTAAAAAGTATGATTAACATTATTCCGTTACTTGCGATTGAAACGTCTGAAGATATATGCAGTGCTGCACTTTATTTTTCAGATGAAAAATTTTATACTTCCAGTATTAACTTAAAGCATTCGCATTCAGAAAAATTATTTGAAATAATTGAAGTTTTATTCAATTTAGCTGGAATTAATAGAAATGAGCTAAGTGCAATAGCCGTATCAGGAGGGCCCGGTTCATTCACGGGTTTAAGGATTGGGATGGCAGCTGCAAAAGGAATTGCCACCGGCACTGGTGTTCCTTTACTAGTTGTTCCTACATTTGAAGCACTTGCTTTTCAACTGTCCTTCCAAATGGAAGAGGGATCAGAATTTATTATAGCAAACAAGGTTAACAGGAGCGAGGTTTATTATGCAAGGTTTCAAATTAAAGCCAATAGTTTTATATTTGCACATGATTTAAAGATATTAACAAATGAAGATTTTATTAATAAAATTAATGGTATAAAAACTTTTGGAAATGCATATAAATACAGTGTGAATAATGAAAATAATATCATGTCTAGTTCTCCAACGGCAGAATATATAGCAAGGTGGGCTGTAAAGTTCGGAAGTGACAAGTTCAGTTATGATTATGATTATTTTGAACCAGTTTATATTAAAAATTTTGTAGTAAAATAAAGGTGTAAAAAAATGAAAAAGTTAATGATTCTATTTGTAATATTTTCATCAGTAATTTCAGCACAGTTGATAAATCCAAAATTAATAATACAACAAAATGAATATGATTTTGGAGATATAAAACAGGGTGAAAAAGTATCACACGTTTTTGTATTAACAAACACCGGTGGTGATTTGCTTACAATCACAAACGTTCGTCCTTCCTGTGGCTGTACTGCTGCTTTGCCGGAAAAGAATAAATTGGCACCCGGTGAATCAACGAATTTAAAAGTTACTTTTAATTCGTCAGGCAGATCCGGAAAGCAGAAAAAATTAATAACTATTACCAGTAACGACCCGGAAAACCCGGAGCAAATAATTACTATTAAAGGTGTTATAATTAAGCCTAATGCAGAAAGTGCAGTTTATCCGGTTATTAAATTCTCTGAAACACAGCATGATTTTGGTAAAGTAAAAGAAGGAAAAGTAGTTGAATATTCTTTTAGCTTTAAAAATATTGGAAATTCGATTCTTAAAATTAATGATATAAAAACATCTTGCGGATGTACAGCTGCATTGGTTAGCAGTAAAGAATTAAAGCCCGGTGAGCAGGGTACCTTGAAGGTAGAGCTTAATACATCAAAGCGAAAAGGGAAGATGATAAAAACTGTAACTATAAAATCTAATGACCCAAAAGCGCCAAATAAAATTTTAACTCTCTATGCAGATGTTCAACAATAGGACAATATATGCCCTGGTTTAGAAGATCAAAAGAAAAAATATCTCCCGACAGCCAAAAGAAAGATTTACCCGACGGTCTTTGGGAAAAATGTCCTGGCTGTGGAGAGATTATTTATACAAGACAATTAGAAGCTGATCTATGGACTTGTTTAAAATGTGAACATCACTTTAGAATCGGGAGTGAGCAATATATCCGAATTCTTCTGGATGAAGGAAGTTTCAAGGAACTTCACAAAAAAATGAGATCCGCAGACCCGTTAGAATTTGTTGATACAAAAAAATATTCAGATCGTATTTCCGAAACTAGAAAAAAACTGGGTTTAAATGACGCAGTTAAAATAGGCACCGGAAAGATTAAAGGCACATCAGTAGCTTTTGGATGTATGGATTTTAAGTTTATCGGGGGAAGTATGGGTTCTGTTGTGGGAGAAAAGATAGCTCGTATTATTGATACAGCATACGATAATAAAATTCCATTAATAATAATATCTCAAAGCGGTGGCGCAAGAATGATGGAGGGTGCTTATTCGTTGATGCAGTTAGCTAAGACAAGTACAAGACTTGCAAGACTCGCCGATGCCTCTGTACCATATATCTCTGTTTTAACCGATCCGACTACCGGGGGTATTACAGCCAGTTACGCTATGCTTGGTGATATAAATGTGGCTGAACCAAAAGCATTAATTGGCTTTGCCGGACCAAGAGTTATTAAGCAAACAATCGGAAAAGACCTGCCCAAAGGATTTCAAAGATCTGAGTTTTTATTAGAGAAAGGATTTATTGATGCAATTGTTCCCAGGAAAGAATTAAAGGACAGATTATACAAATTAATTGATTTAATGACCTGAGGTTCTTATCAAAACTATCACCAGAATTGGTGAAATCCAAAAACTATCCGACTCCATAAGAATAAACAACAAAACAATCGGTTTTGTGCCGACGATGGGTTCTCTTCACAAAGGTCATCTAACATTAATTAACAAATCAAAAAAAATATGTGATATTACAATTGTTTCCATCTTTGTTAATCCTATACAGTTTGCTCCATCTGAAGATTTAAATACATACCCGCGCAACATCGAAAATGATAAAAAAATATTGATAAAAGAAGGTGTTGATTATCTTTTTACCCCGGAGTCCGATCAGATTTATCAAAAACATTTTCAAACTTATGTTAATGTTGAAGACGTTTCTAAAAAACTGGAAGGTGCATCCAGACCTAAGCATTTCAGAGGAGTGACTACAATTGTAAATATTCTTTTTAATTGTATCAATCCACATTATGCTTTCTTAGGACAAAAAGATGCGCAGCAAACCACAGTTATTAAACAGATGGTTACAGATCTAAAATTGAATATAAATATTATAGTATGCCCTATTGTTAGGGAACCTGATGGTCTGGCAATAAGTTCGAGAAATGTTTTCTTATCAAAGGAAGAAAGAGATGAAGCATTAGTTCTTTACAGATCTCTTCAGATGGCTAAGAAGATAATTAATGAGGGCGAAAGAAATGTTAACGCGATAATATCGGAACTTAAGTCGATGATTAATGCAGTGAATTTATCAAACCCGGACTATATAGAAATTGTTAATTCAGATTCATTCGAAATTGTAGATGAACTTAAGCAGGGGAGTGAGTATTATATTTTAATAGCTTGTAAATTCGGCACAACAAGATTGATTGATAATGAATTGATAAAAATAATTCGATCTGCTATTTTTTATTCAAATCATAAATTGCACTAATTCCTCTAAGCACTAGATGCTTATCATAAACTACATCTTGTTTTAAATAACCTCGGAGCTTCTCTGCCATTCCTCCTGTTGCATAAACAATAACCTCTTTACAGTCAGAAAATTCTAAAAGAGATTTTATTGTTTTATCGATTAATCCAATTGTAGAATTAACTACACCGCTTGCAATTGATGTTAGGGTATCATCCCCAATAAGAGATTTATATTTATCAATTGTCAGTTCGGGTAATTGGGAAGTTTGTTTATTTAATGAGTGGAACAAAGTTTTAATACCAGGAGATATCAATCCGCCAATAAAAAGTTTTGGATATTTTACAATATTAATAGTAGTTGCTGTACCAAAGTCGATTGTTATCAGATATGTTCCCGTATCTAAATTCTCATACGACAGTAAAGCACCTTCAACTGAACAAAGCCTGTCAATCCCTAATGTCTCAGGTGATTTGTATTTTACTTTTAAATTGAACTTCACATTATTTGTTATGATAAAAGGTTTACAATCGAAAGAACTCTTTACTCCCTCATAAATTAATTTGGTCTTTTCCGGAACTACTGAACTAATAGAAGCTGCTGTAATATTGCAGGAACCTAATGAACTTATTATTTCAGAAAAGTTAGATGCAATAAAATGATCTAATAATTTCTGCCGATCGAATATTCCTGCTTTAATATTAGTGTTTCCAATGTCGATTGCCAGGAGCATTATAGAATATTCACTTCTCCAAAATGGAGGATTAGTGTTTTGTTATGCGATCTTAAAACAAGAAAGCCATTCTCATCAATATCCTCAAAAATTCCATCTTTCATTCCACTGTCGTTCACAACGGTAATCTTCTCTCCAATCATTGGGCATCGGGATTTCCATTCATTCAACACTTCATTTGTTGATGAGATAACTTTATCCAAAATTGTTTCAAAGTTATTGAGAATCTCCGCAAGTAATTTTTCTCTTTCAATAGTATAGCCAAGTTCTTTCTTTAATGATGTTGGTGCAATTTTAAACTTTCCTTGAAATAGGTTTTGGTTTACATTAATTCCCAAACCAATAACGAGTCTTTCGATTTTACTTCCTATGGAAATTGATTCCATCAGTATTCCGGCAACTTTATGACCGTTGATTAAAACATCATTCGGCCACTTAAGTTCAGTATGCAATTGGAACAGATTTTCGATTGATAATGCTATTGCCAATGAGGCGGAATAATTTAACAGGCTGGCATTTTTCTTTAAATATCTTTGATCGTTAATAAGTATTGAAAAAGTCAGATTCATCCCCTTTTCGCTGTACCAAATCCTATCTTTTGTTCCCCTGCCTTTTGTTTGGTTATCCGCAAAAAATACTGAACCGTGATGATGATAAAACTCTTTTTGATTTAGTAATTCCTTGTTTGTAGATCCAATCTCCTCTGCATAAATAAAATTACGACCTATAATGTTTGTATCTAATTTAATATCGAAGTTTTCTATGTTAAACGATTTATTTTCCATACGTTATGCAAAATATATAAAAAAGAGCAAACTGTCAGTTAATTTGTCAATCATTAAGGTATTTGGACATTATGACAAAAATTCTGCCAATTAGGATGCTGATATTAAACTTTATAAAAATCTTTTAATCTATTATATAATAATAAGTTATAAGTATTTTCTCAAATGGCACAAATGTTGAAAAACGATACAAATTATAAACTATTAAAAACAATTTGATAAGGAGAAATGAGTAATGCAAGTAATATTTAAACCTCTGTTAAGAAGAACCGACACTAAAAAACTATTTAGTGAATTCCCAAATAATTTTGAATTATCGTTTAACAGTTTTCCTAAAGTAGATTTAATGGAAGATGAAAAATTTATTACCCTTATTGCAGAATTACCAGGAGTAAATAAAGATGATGTAAAAATAGTTTTAGAAGATGGTGTTCTTATTTTAAGCGGTGAAAAGAAAAATGATGTCAACGAAAATGATAAAATTAATTTTAGCAGGAACGAAAGAGAGTTTGGAAAGTTTGAGAGAAAATTTGAATTGGTCGAAGATATAAATCCTGATGAAGTTAAAGCAAAATTTGATAATGGTTTGTTGAAAATTATGATTGCTAAACTAATCCCTGAAGAACCGAAAGAAAGAATAATTGAAGTTAAATAAACATTTAATAAATAAGCAGAACAATCTGAAATAAATTTATAAGGAGAAATAAATAATGGGTAAAATTATTGGAATAGATTTGGGGACAACTAATTCGTGCGTTTCTGTAATGGAAGGAAACGACCCTGTTGTAATTCCCAACTCTGAAGGTGGCAGAACAACACCTTCCGTTATTGCGTTTGCAAAAAATGGAGAAAGATTAGTCGGACAACCCGCAAAACGCCAGGCGATAACAAATCCTAAAAAAACAATCTCTTCAATAAAAAGATTTATGGGAAGAAAAATTAATGAGGTACAATCAGAAATGTCAGAAGTACCTTACGAACTTGTTGAAGGTGATAATCAAACAGCAAGAGTTAAAATTGATGATCGTGTTTATTCTCCTCCTGAATTAAGCGCGATGATTCTTCAGAAAATGAAGAAGACTGCTGAAGAATATTTAGGACAGGAAGTTACGGAAGCAGTTATAACCGTCCCCGCGTATTTTAACGATTCACAAAGACAGGCAACAAAGGATGCGGGAGAAATAGCTGGTTTGATAGTAAAAAGAATTATCAACGAACCTACCGCTGCAGCATTAGCTTATGGATTGGATAAAAAAGCACATGATCATACTGTTGCAATTTATGATTTAGGCGGTGGAACATTTGATATTTCAATATTGCAATTAGGTGATGGTGTATTTGAAGTTAAGTCTACAAACGGTGATACGCATCTTGGTGGCGATGATTTCGATCAGAAATTAATTGATTATTTAGCTGACGAGTTTATGAAATCTGACAGTATTGATCTTCGCAAAGATCCGATGGCATTACAAAGATTGAAAGAAGGTGCCGAGAAAGCAAAAGTTGAGCTTTCCTCTTCGTCATCCACTGATGTAAACCTTCCGTTTATTACAGCTACCCAGGAAGGGCCAAAACATCTTAACATTAATATAAGCAGAGCAAAATTTGAGTCGTTAATTCATGATCTCGTTCAGAGATCAAAAGCACCTTGTGAGCAGGCAATTAAAGATGCCGGTGTAACACCTTCGGATATTGATGAGGTAATATTGGTTGGCGGTTCTACAAGAATACCAATGGTACAACAATTGGTAAAAGATCTTTTTGGAAAAGAACCCCATAAAGGTGTAAATCCTGATGAGGTTGTTGCCATAGGTGCAGCTATACAGGGTGGTGTATTAGCAGGCGATGTTAAGGATGTATTGTTACTTGATGTAACACCGCTATCTTTGGGTATTGAAACACTTGGCGGAGTGATGACGAAACTTATTGATGCCAATACAACAATACCGACAAAGAAAAGTGAGATATTTTCTACTGCTTCTGATAATCAGCCATCTGTTGAGATAAATGTGCTGCAAGGTGAAAGGTCGATGGCAGGTGATAACAGAACTCTTGGCAGGTTTCATCTTGATAACATACCCCCGGCTGCAAGAGGCGTACCACAGGTTGAAGTAACCTTTGATATTGATGCTAATGGTATTATGCATGTTCACGCAAAGGATAAAGCTACAAATAAAGAACAAAGCATTAGAATTACTTCTTCCAGCGGATTAAGCAAGGAAGATATTGAAAAAATGAAAAACGATGCCAAAGAACATGCTGCTGAAGATAAAAAGAAGAAAGAAGAAATTGACGTTAAAAACTCAGCAGATAGTCTTGTCTTCCAGATCAAAAAGCAAATGGAAGAAATGAAGGATAAGCTAACTGACGAAAATAAATCGAAACTTGAAGCTGAGATTAAGAAAGTTGAAGATGCACTGGCAACGAATAATTCAAATCAGATTAAAACAGCTACTGATCAATTAAATAAAGTATGGGGTGAGATATCACAGCAGATTAATGCGCAGGCAAATGCACAGCAAGCACCGGGAACCAGTGATGCAGGACAGCAGCAGCCGGGATCGGATCAGGGAGAACCACAAACTGATAAGAAGGATGATGTGCAGGATGCATCTTATGAAGTTGTTGATGATAAAGACAAAGACAAGTAATGATTATTCCGCATCTGCTCAATGCAGATGCGGAGTTCATTCCTAAAATTTGTTTAACAAAACCGGTGTATCTCTCCGAACTTATTTCAGAATTTGTATTGAACGATAATGAGATGAGTTAATGAGTAGAGCACTAAGGTAACCGGAAAAAAGTTTAATTGTGAATAAGGAGAAAAAATGGAAAACAAAGAAATGGTTCCTGTAAAGGAAATGAGAACAAACTTTATTAATGAATTGCTAGATACCCAAAATCACATTTCACCATTAGTAAATATTTATGAGACCGACGATGAATTTATATTAACTGCAAATATGCCCGGTGTTGTTAGGGATAATGTAAAAGTCAGGGTCGAAGATGATATGTTAATTATGTTCGGTGCAATTCAATATGAAGAAGCAATTGATAGAAACTACATTTTAAATGAAGGGGAAATAGGAAACTATTACAGAAAATTTAAGATCTCTGATTCAGTTGATCAATCGAATATTGAAGCAAGATATGATAACGGACAGTTGGTTGTTAATTTACAAAAAAAAGAGAAAGTAAAACCAAGAAGAATAGATATTTTGTAACTTTGGGTTGCACTTATTAACCCCCGTCTTAGCGGGGGTTTATTATTTTAAATGGTTCGCAATAATTTTGAACACATAACATTGTTGTCACTAAGTGACTTTCTTTTATCCAACAATAATATCAAAGATTTTTTTAGCAATTAAATAATTACTTTACTTAAACCATTTTTTAATTCTATCTTTCTCAAAGTTTTCTTTCTTTCTTCTAAATTCTTGCTCCGGTCCATTCAACTCTACAATCGGTTCCTTCCCACCCAAAAAATTAACATTTAACTCCGCAATATTACCATCGCCAACTTCAATGTAACAAGTACCTGTTCCATCGTATCTACTATGATGTATTTCATTATTTATCTTTGCTAAAATATCATTAACCACTGTTTGTGCGGCGGATTCTGCAATAGCACCGGCTTTAGGCACGGCATGTTCTCCCACAGGAATATTAGTAACGTCACCCACAGCGTATACGTTGGTATATTTTGTTTCCAGATTATCTTTATTTACGCTAATCCATCCATTATTACTCACTGCAGATTTGCGAACGACTTTTGGAGGAACATGAATAGGAATACCTAAAAACAGATCGTACTTAACTGAATCTTTGTTTTCAACAAAAGCAATTTTTTTATCCGGATCCAATCCTACTACTTTGTGTTTCTTGTACAGCTTTATATCTTTTTCCTCTAGAAGTTTTTCAATCTGGGAAGAAACATTTGGAGCTACAGGAAGTGGTATTGGACCAGGGATGAGCACATTAATTTGAACATTTCCTCTTATTCCCTTTTCTACAAAGTAATCGTGCAGAAGGAGTGCAGCTTCGTACGGCGCCGGAGGACACTTATAGGGCTTGTTAAAAATGCTGATCAGGATTGTTCCCGATTTAAAATTATTTATTACAGGATAGAGTTTTTGTGCACCTTGCAAAGAATAAAATTCATACCCACCTTTTACAAAGCCGGGGATAGCTTCGGGTGCAAGATCTGCTCCCAGGGCAATAATTAAAATATCATATGAAAATTCAGAGTGTTGAGTTTTTACAATTTTATTTTCGGGATCGATAAGCTCTATTGTATCCTGTACAAAATTGATTCCATCACCTGCAATATTTTTATAATAAGATTTTACTTCCTCTGCTGATCTGCGACCAAACATTACATCAAATTTTGTAAACCCTATTGTAAAAAATTCGTTCTTATCGATTAACGTAATATTAAATGAGTCATCCAGTTTTCCCCGCAAACTTGTTGATGCTTCAAGTCCACCGAATCCGGCTCCAAGTATTAAAATATCTTTAACCATTTCTTTATTCCTTATGTTTTAGGCTTAACTCTGCAAATCCAGGAACTCTGTGGCGGAAGATTTGGATCGGCAAACTTTACTGAAAAGTATTTGAATTCATCCTTCTTCAAGTCTTTTTCTCCACAGGAAGTTAATAGCATTTCAGCCAGCAGGCAGTATGCAATAGCCAATTTTATAAATTGTCTCCTTTAAATAATATACTCACTAAGAATTATTTGTATAAAAGTTTAACTATAACAATTTCTTAGCCGCATCATAATCATATGTAGTAATCTCCAGGAGATTGCCGTAAAGATCTGAAAAATATGCAGATATTGCTTTATAGTGATCTTTAATTTCCTCCTCTGTTAAGGGTGTATCTCTCCAGTTGCCTGATGAATTAATGAATTCTATGAATTCAACTGCATCCACTCTAAAGGCGAGTCTTATAAAACCCTTTGCATCATCTTTTCCCTGAGGATTGCCTTCAAACAAAGCGATCTTTGTATTTCCACCATCATTTGAAATCATTAGTGGTCCTCCCTCGTCTGCCCAACCACTTAGTTCTTCCATAATTTTGAATTTAAGCACCTTACTATACCACTCTGCTGCTTTATATCTATCCGGAACAAATAGTTCTATGTGGTCAATTTTCATCATCGTTACTTTTTCTAAAAACAAAAGTTACTTAAAAAAATAAAATATTTATTAAAGAAAGTAACCGCCTACTGATTAAATAGAAAGTTAGTTAGTTTCGTTCAATCAACGAGAAGGGATTGTGTTAATTTTATTTTCAGGATCGATAAGCTCTATTGTATCCTTTACAAAATTGATTCCATCTTTCGCAATATTTTTATAATAAGCTATTACTTCCTCTGCAGATCAATTGATCAAAAATAAAGAATATAATTTTCTTTACTAAGGACCATATTTTTCAAGAAGATCTTTACTAAACATAACATTCGGCTGCAAAAAATTTGATAGCTCCTGACTCATAGTTTGTTTATGTTCCTATAAACGCGATTACGCCACCAGCTGTGATCATTAGTAGTCCCATAACGCGCCCACTTACATCACCAAAGGGTAACACCTTTTCTAACAGAACAAAAAGCGCAATTGCGGCTATCCATAAAAGGTTCATTACACCGCCAACAAACAGCAGAGCCATTAAAACCCAACAGCAACCGAGGCAAAACGCGCCATGAGAAAGGCCCATCTTGAAAGCACCTATCGAACCCGGACGCCAATGTGTTGTAATAAATTGCACTGGAGAGCGGCATTGGTGAAGGCATTTATTTTTAATCGGCAGCCATTGATAAATACCAGCAGTGATTAGTAAAGCCGCTCCTAAACCAACACTATTAGAAACCATCATTGGGGATAAGAGAGTGGCTTGATCCAGCCCCCATTGTGTAATAGTTGCGAACAGACTGAATATAATCCAGATTGCTAAATACCCGGAAACAAAAGCACCGGTTGGCGCGATCGTTTTGCCCTGAACAGCAGATTTTCTTGCAACTCCGGCATAGATCAATACCATTGGTGTTACTGAAGGCAGCATCATTCCAACCATCATCACCGCCCACATTAGGAACATCATCCCGAAATAACCGGCATCCCAAACCGGAATCTGCATCAACGACTTACCATAAGTCATGGACATGTCATCTGCCATTTTCACCAGGTAGAGCCATGACAATAAAGTAATGCCACCAAGTGAAAAAATGATGGATATGAGATCACGTCG